>Ga0208405_1000046_pt1 | contig 21772 bp, 21 predicted proteins | sample ETNtaG_32_FD_185766 | JGI IMG/M metagenome (GOLD analysis project Ga0208405, IMG submission 185766) | Marine microbial and viral communities from oxygen minimum zone, Eastern Pacific Ocean - ETNP201302PF84A (SPAdes) (version 2) | ecosystem: Environmental > Aquatic > Marine > Oceanic ... | reverse complement strand
AACGACACTGGTGCTATCGTAAGAATTGGTCACTATAGTAATGATCGTGGTTTATTCATCAAAGCAGGTCGTGATTCAGGTGACAGAGCAATCGCTAAGTTTGGTCTTAGAAACTCTGGTGCTGCTGATACTGATGTATTGACAATCAGACAGGATGGTGGAACTTACTACGTTGGTATCGCTGATACAACACCAAGTTATCCTCTTGATGTTAACGGTGCTATCCGCACAACAAATAGACTTACATCTACAGTTGCAACTGGTACTGCACCACTTAATGTAACATCTACAACTGAGAACCCAAATCTAAACGCTAATTACCTACAAGGTTACACAGCAAACACTCTTCCATACTTAAGAGCGTTAATCAACGTTTGGAACAATAGTTCTGAAGGTCAGGAAAGATTCTACTTTGCTAACAACAGTCACACATATCTTAGAACAGGTGATGCTTTCTTCTTCAGAAACAATGGAGACGGTGGTATAGGTTCACTTACAGGTAGTGGAACTTGGACAATCTACTCAGGTAGTGATCAATCACAAACATCATATGGTATTCAAGTTAATGGATTGAATGGTGTTAACCTTCAGGCAAATGAAGCACTATCTTCTGGACAGAAGAGCACAGTTCTAAGAGCATCAGGTGATAAGCAGTGGATTGATACTTACGGAATATTCAAACGTAACAGAGATACCGTTGCTGAAAATGTCGAAGTTAATAATGGAGACAACTGTATGTCTGCTGGTCCTATCACTATAAATAATGGAAATACTATAACTGTGAATAACGGTGGTTCTTGGAGTATTGTATAAAAAATGAGCACACTATCACTACACGATTTACAAGGAATATCTGCGTTCTCTAATAAGATTAGAGTTCCATCAGGGCATCGCCTTACATTTGACGGTGCATTAAAATTGAGAAATTTATCTACTGCTAATTTACCTGCTACTGGTAATGAGGAGGGAGATATAATTTATAACACAGACACCAAACAAATAAGTATTTGGACAGGTGCTGCATGGACTGGAGCTCAAGATGGATCTACTGCTGAAGGTGCTGTATCATCAGCAAAAGAGTTATACGATAATGGTATTGTAACATCAGGAAAATCTTACAGATATATTAATACACCTAACGGTGGTGTTAAAAGGGTATGGTGCGATTTTGACACTCAAGATCAATTTGGAAACTCTGGATGGATGTTGGTTGCAGCATATTCAACAGATTTTGAATGGACTTTCGGTGCAATGACACAATCAACTGAGATAGGTCCTACTGCATCTGGAAGACAAATTAGTTCTAACTTTGGTGACTATGAATGTCAAATGTTCAGACAAACAATAGATGCAAACGTAGATAGAAATTTAGGATCTTCTGCTCTTGCTGATTGGTACTTTTATAACTCAAGTGCACCTAGGTGGAAAGAATGGTGGGCGTATGGTCCTGGTGGTGCTGACATCTACTCAGGAAATAACTATTCACCTTACATGTATAATGATGGTGGTGGTACACATGATAGGCAAATGCTCAGACCGTTCACTAGTGCGTATAACTTAAAATGGGGTTATAACACAACTGAGCAAACACATATGTCATTGTGTGATGCTACTATTGATTCACAGTATCCTCCAAACATTCCTGATGCAAGTGGTGCTACTGCAAACGTGACTGCTATCTACTGGACAGCATTAACAACACCTGGTCGTTTCTTCTCAGTATACTATCAAAGGTATGCTAATGGATCTACTACATCTGATGGTTCTATGGGTATTTTACCAACTGGTAACTTCACATCTAACTCTGCAGCTGGACAGGATCTAGGACAAGCAAATGTTCACACTGGTTATGATGATGGTAATAGAGGAACTTATATTGGAGGTAGTGCAAGTGCAAATATGAGTACTTACAACTACAACAGTCAAACATCTTATGGAGGTCTATACTGGTGGGTGAAATGAACAGAACCGAACTTGAAGCACGTTGCTCAAATTATCTTGACTGGCTTTCTAAAAGCACTGCAGAAAGGACAAGACATATTGCAGCATACGGACCTGATTTTGATGAGTTGATCAATGGAGTTACTAAACGTGAGAAGTTAGTAAACGGGATGAACATGCAGTGTGAAATGCTGCGTGCATCAGAGTATCCATCTGACGCTGAAACTGTAACAGCTCTTCTATATAATGATACAGATAAATTAACAGAAATTAAGAACAGCAGAAGTACTGTTGATTCAAAATACCCCAAGGTTAGTGTAAGCTGATGGCATCTAGAATTAAAGTTGATGAAGTAACCAATTTAGCTCAGTCGGGAGCAGTAGCGTTTCCGACAGGTGGAGCGAATTTTAGTGGTGCCATAGATGTACAAGGTAATATAAACTTTTCAGGTACGTTACTACAGAATGGTCAACCATTCGTAACTCTACCTACACAGGATGCTACAAACTTAGGATCAGTTTTAAGATCTGGTGGTACAACTGGAACAGCATATTGGGACAATGATAGTGGTGAAGGATCTCAACAAGGATCATCACAGGCAAGATATAAAGCAGGATTTAATATTACAAGAGGATTTACTTGTGCAGGATATCGTGGTGGTAGTTCTTGGAGAAACGTTAATAGACTTGTACATGCTACATTTACAAATACTAATTTAGGAGATCTACTTACATACTCTGGTGCTTATATTGATGGTAAACCAAACACTAATATGCTAGGGTATGTTTTTGCAACAGGTAATAGTTGGGACGCAACTACTAATAATGTTTCTTCTATTAACATGGTGACTGAATCTAATGCTGGTTTACAGACCTCTATGGCAGCAACGAGAAACAGAGCAACTAGTATGTGTGATGATTTTAAATTTGCATATATTCATGGTGGTGGTAACTCTAGTCAGTTGGTTAAATACAATTTATCTACTGCAGCAAATTCCTTAGGTACATCTCATCCAGATGGAACTCAGAACAACCCTGCAGGTGGACAAGGACCTACAGTTGGTTGGATTAAACAGGGTGGTGCAAGAGCATTTAATTTTGCTACAGAGGTGTTCACATATTGGACAGATAATCCTGGTACTGATGGTTCCAACAAAACTCTTTCCAGTAGAAATGGATTTGCATATTGGAACACTGGTGGTGGTTATCGTACTTCTAATGACTGGCATGTAAGGGATTACTTTACTGGTGGTCGTATGGCAAGTGTTAGTAAAGGACTTACAACTGGTGAAGAATCTATGCATACTGGAAATGAGTATGGATTCATTGTAGGACAATATGATGGTAACCAGAATAACAATGGTTATCTCTTTACCTACGCAAGTCACAGTTTCCAAAGAGATTCAAGGATGGATAGTCTTGGAACTAGTGGAAGGGCATCTGCTGCAGGTATAGCTTATGGTGACCTAATGTACGGATACACGGGATCAAATTAATGTCTGACAATTTAAAGTATTATATCGGGAGAATAACCCCACAGATAGAAACCATCACAGGTGCTAATGTGATGTGGAATATGTATGGAGTATGTGTATTCAGTATTCCAACAGAATGGACTAGAGATCTTTGTAAGTTACAAAAATCTTATGAGGAAATTGGTAAAGATCTTGGACAGTATGGTACACAGTTCTTTGGTGAAGTCCGTGCACAAACAAAGGTTAGTTCAGATGATGAAGTTCTAGATGATTTGGATGATCTATACAAAGTTTCATCAGAAGGAGATAAGGCAAAGATAGTATTGCCAGAAGAGAAGATTTCAGCAGTTGTTGAGTTTATGAAACTTGCTGCTAAACTTATTATTGAAGATGAATTTGACCGTAAGTTCCTGACATTAAAGTCTAGAAATTCTAAACTTGAGCAATTCTTATGGGATGCACAGGTACGGGAATCCAACAATTTAGAGGGTGAGACACCTGTACTAAATAGTATCGCTACTGCCAAAGCACAGGAAGTAAAAGACGTTGCAGCTGCTACTCTTGCAGGTCAAGCAGACTTTAAAGAGAAAGTTATAGAACTCAACAGTACGATGCTTGCACTCAAGCAAGAATTTAAAAACTGTGCTACAATAAGAGAACTAAACGTTCTATGGCAAAAGTACATGGGCATCTCAGTACCATATCAACAAGCAGTTGAGATGGATCTTATAGATGAGAATGGACAGATAGTGGACATAGATCCTGGATTACATTTTTAAAATTGCTTTTTTGATTCCAAAATAAGCAAAAAAAATTTTCGGGAAATTTTTTACATATAGGTTTTTTATGATTACGCCTGATGAGATTGAATCTCTCGTTGAGAGAGAAATGGATTATGGAATGACGCATGAGCAGATTAAGAACTTCGTCATTAATTCACACGTAACTAGTGCTAGACAACTCAGACAAGTATTAATAGAAGTCGAGAGACGACACCACGATCGCAAGAAGTATGTCTTGGATCTGGAAAGAAAGAAAGTTAAGATAGAACAACTACAAGCACAGATAGAGATTACTGAAGATCCATACGCTATAAGACTTATGGAGTTAGATCTTGAGGAAGAGCGTTTGAATATGGAAAAATTTCAAGTGACTATTAATCAGACTGATAATGAGTTGAATGCTTTCATGGAATGGATTAATAAGAACTATGAATCATTTGAGAAGATGAAGGAAGCATCAAAATATAATGAAGAGGAAGAACGTAAATATTGGATTGCTCGTATGGGCAAGCAAGCAGCTATGGATATATACTGCACAGGCAAAGTAGGTATTGGTAATATTGATTCGATTGCTATGATGAAAGAAGAGGATCAGATATATGCTCTCAATATTGGTATGCAATATGCAGGTTTACTCAACACTGGTATTGCTAAAATACAGAATGAGTTAAAACCTCACCTAGATAAAATGCTATCAGATGGTAGTGCTGCTAGGTTACCAACCTTTGATAATATTGAAGCGAACCTTAATTTAGAATTATTCAATCAAGTATCTGGTCATGAGCAAAAGAGTCTTCAGTCTTCCGATCAATCCGAAACTGAGTGAAGACTTTGTAGTTAATACATTTCTTCCTTTCTTAAAGGAGTATCGAGAATACATATTAGATCTATATTTCACCTGTCGAATCCCTCCTTTTGATCAGGATGCGATGGGTGATGTTTTTATGCAACCAGAAGCTGTAATATCATCCGCTTGCTATATCTCAAACCAAAGTAATATACCACTATCAGCAACGTTTAATAATATATGGGTAAGACCTGATCAAAAAAATTTAGATGCATGGATTGAAAACTTTGCACCTATCTACAACGTAGGTGCTAGAGTTGTAACTCTACCTCATACGTCATGGGTTGCCAGTGGACAGATTCAGGCAGCATTCCCAGACCTGTTTATTAAGAATACTATTCTAAGAGAAGTAACTAGAGCAAATGAGATAGTATCTTTAGCAGAAGCAGGTTTCCATTATATAAATTTAGATCGTGATCTTATGAGAGATCAAGATCAGTTACTAGAGATAAGAAAAGCAAAGGACTATTGTAAGTATCTTGGCAAACCAGTAATGATATCAATGCTTGTTAATGAAACATGTTGGGGTGGATGTCCTATCATGCCAGAGCATTATCATTATAATAATACTAGAAGGGGACAAGATCCAATCTATTTTGGCAGTCCTATTAGTAGAGTGTCATGTTCTACATGGGATGTTCAACATCCAGAGTATGATCTGAAACAAGCAAACCTACCTCCATGGAGAGAAGATTGGGTAGAGATGCTTGACTTAGGTATTGATGTATTCAAACTACATGGTAGAGAAAGTATGATGAGACTCCAAGAGAGTATGGATCTCATCAAGAGATGGGCAGACGAAGAAGAGTATATGTTTCCTGAGTACAAAAAATATCAGGCAGAACTGAAGATGAAAGATGCTCCTATCAATGCTTGGAGAAAGAAAATTAAAACGTGTAAGTTTGACTGTTGGGACTGTAACTATTGCGAAAGGGTCGTAGATTCACATATGAAGAAGGCAGATCTAGTTGTACACCCACAGGTAGAAACATGTATAGAAGCATTCAGTAACTCAGGTAAGTATCTTTCTAATCATAGAACATACGATCCTGATGATCCTAATGCATACTATAATGTGCCTGGTTTGTCATCACCTAGGGTCAGACACTTCTTGAACAACCTTTGTTCTCAGGAAGGAGCAGTATACCTTGAGGTAGGTGTGTATGGTGGTTCTACTTTCTGTGCTGCAATACAAAACAATGATATGGTTGCTGCATATGCAAATGATAACTGGTCTCAACCTAACTTACAACCTGCTAGAGAAGAACTTACCATACCTCTTGCAGATGTTACAGTAGATACCTTCGTTGATAATTTACAGCATAATGTACAGACTGATAATCTAAGTTTTGATGTTCAAGTATTAAAGGGTGATTCATCTGGTCTTGGTAAAAAAGATTTTAAACACGATGTCAATATCATATTCTATGACGGAGATAATTCAGAACATAAAATGAGAGAGTTCTTTTTAAACATGCTGACATTCACTGCTGATGTGTTTACTCTTGTGATAGATGATGCAAATGTACAGCAGAATGTGGAGGTAACTAAAAGGTTTGTTGAATCAAACAAACTCAAAGTACTATACGAAAGAGAACTTCTCAATGATATGGAGGATGACAAGATGTGGTGGAATGGTTTGTATGTTCTCGTCCTGTCTAAATAAGTAGGAGAACTAATAATGAGTTAGATGGCTGGTAATCTTAACGCAGGAACCGTAACCACTTCTGTAGGTGTGATTGCTGCAAACTTTAGCGATGCAACAAGACCTTCAACAGGTTCAAAGGGTCAAGTAATATACAACACAGATTCTGGCATATGTCAGGTATGGGATGGATTAGCGTGGGTAAATATCGACCAGTTTGGAGGTCCTTTCAAAGCAACTGGTGGTAATATTAAAGATACCTCTGCAGTTCCCAACTATACTCTGCATGTCTTTACATCGTCAGGAGAGTTTGAAGTTTCAGCAGCACCACCAGGTGCAAAGATAGATGTCCTTATCGTCGGCGGTGGCGGTGGAGGAGGCGGTGGTGCTAACTCCACATGGCATGGTGGCGGTGGCGGTGGAGCTGGTCAAGTTCGTTTAAAGACACAACTAGCTGTCAATGCAGGAGATAAATTTACAGTCGTTATTGGTAATGGTGGTAACGGTGGTACAGGTGCTAATAATCCAGCTGGTAATGGTAGTGGAGGTGGTCAATCCTCATTTGGATCATACATCGCAGTAGGTGGTGGAGGAGGAGATGGTGCTCTTTCTAGTGACCAAGCTTCTGGTGGTGGTTCAGGTGCGGGTGAAGCACCTGGTGGAACTGCTGGTGGTGGTTCTGCTAGTAGAGGAGTTAATGGTACATTAGACTATTCCTTGGGACATACTGGTGGTCGTTGGTACAACTCTGGTGCTTCGGGTGGTGACCCATATGGTGCTGGTGGTGGCGGTGCTGGTGGTGGAGGTCACTTCACAGCACGTAGATATGCTGGTACTGGTGGTCATGGTGTAAACCTAAAAACTTTATTTGGAGACGTTTACGGAGACAGTGGTGTCTTCGGAGGTGGCGGTGGCGGTGGAGGTGCCGATGATAATAGTAACTACAACAGTAATAATTCTGGTTACCGTGCTGCTGGTGGTCCTGGCGGTGGCGGTTCTGGTGGAGGAGGGGGTAACAACCCTGGCTCTGCTGATGGTTTTCCTGGCAATGCTAACACTGGTGGTGGCGGTGGAGGAGGTTACGGAGGTACTCCTCAATTCAACGGTGGACTTGGTGGAACAGGTGTTGTAATTGTTAGATATAAAACAACTGACGGATATACAGAAGCACTCGGTCAACCAGGCAATCCTGCCAATAGTGCCAATGCTATCAAGGCAGCAAACAACAGTGCTGAAGATGGAATCTATTTCATTAATACAAACTTTGCAGGTCCCATTCCTATCTGGTGCGACATGACTACCGATGGTGGTGGTTGGATGCTTACTTACAAAGTTGGTAACTGGCCAAACCAAGGATGTAGTAACGGTAACTATTTTGAATTTCCACAGAACGGACAAGGTGGTAGTGACTTGCCCCCGTTGACAGTTCTAGGTGATGCAGAGTATAATAATAACTATTACAGATATAATGGTTTAAGTCCATCAAACAGAGGATCTCTCTGGAGTTCTGCAGGTTGCAGTAACTATGCCATGTCTAGTCATAGTCAAGATCAATGGTTCGGCGATAGACAACCGAATCAAGGAACTGGTACATACAAGACTGTTACTCATGTTAAGAGTACTCAGGGTGGTAACTGGAACAATAGTTCAAACATCTGGGCATACTATGCTGCAGGTACTCAGTTCAGTAACCCACCTGGTAATGGTTTCGGTAATGGTTCTTTAGGAAACATTGCTACGGGTATAGGAACTGCTAACGGTACTTCATCAGGTAGTTCATATGAGATCACTTCTCTTGGAAACTACAACTGTAACTGTTGCGAAGGATATTACCAGAACACAAGTTGGGGTGGTATTCAATGGTTCGGTGATGGTTACGGTGTAAATAACAGATCAGCTACTTGGGGACAAACTACAAACTTCTGGATTAAATAACATATACATTTTATTATGTTTGCACATTTTGATAAATTCAAGGTCTACCCAGACTTTGTTGGAAAATATTATCAGCGAGAAATAGAAGCTGGTTTGATGCAATACAATCAACCTTGGTTGTATCAACCTAACATGGACTATGGGATAGGTGATGACAATTTAATGGGCATCCCTAAACAAGAAGTCGAGATGGAACTAGGGAATGATAAGAAGTATCATCAGTTTGTTCTAGAGATTCTTAACATGGGTCAGATTCATCATGGTCCTGTTCATTATTCTTTAATGGGATTGGTTAGTAAAATTAAGGATGAGATAATACCTAACCACACAAACTACCGTACTAGGGGTATACTTCAGCATGATATTGCTGACAGACCTATGCATTACCTACCACATACAGATGTTCATAAGACTGAACGTGATGTGTGGAGTTTTATATACTATCCACATGACTGTACTGGTGATACTTATTTGTTCAAGGAAACGATTGATGATATAAGTATGGGGGATAGGAGAAACCATGATTGGTATCCTATTGATCAGATTACTCCAAAGGCAGGTACGTTGATTCAGTTCCCTTCTAGACAGTTTCATGCAGGTTCACCTCCATTCAAAGGACGTAGATGTTTAATAAATTTCAACTTTAGTTGGGGTGGTAATGATTTGGTGAATAGGATTGATGGGTAAAATTAGATTTACAAATTCCATATCTGGAATTCTTGAGGACTATCCAATAGTATCAGCATCCAAAGTAAAGAGAACTTGGATGGCAGAACCAAATAAAAAATATAAACAAAAACTTGAAGAGTTGAAAAGCAACTGTCCTTTTTCACCTCAATTCTATACCTCGAATCAAATAGGAACTTTTATTAAGAACATCAGTAGATGTCCTGGTTTAACAAACCTATTTCATACTGGGTATATTTTAGTGTCTCCATTTGATATTAGAATCAACACTAATGGTGATGGTAAAAGTATTAATGTCAATATACCATTTTCACATAGTCAATTGGGGTTTGCTCCTGTTGCATGTCACCAACCCGAAGTCCTTCATCAATATTGCCCTCCTCCCCATAATACAAATGAGAGTATTATAAAGGTGGATGCAGGTTGGCAAGTAGGAAAGTGTAGAAGGGATGTTGTATTCTTAGTAACTAACCTACACTATACTGATGAAAGAAGGTTTACAAGTGTGACTGGTATACTAGACCCATTAGAATCAACTAAAGTAATATCACAGTTGTATTGGCATGTCAATGAAGGGACTGAAATAATAAAGGCAGGTACTCCATTGACACATATCATTCCAATGAAGAGAGGATTCAATCCTGATTGGGAGTGTGCTGAACCAACTGAAGAAGATAAGGCACTACAAAGAACCTCTTACTTTAGGTCTATAAATACTTTTGCAGGTTAAGTAATTAAAATGTCATTCGACCCAAATTCAAAAACAGTTGACTTGTACAAGAGTGGAGAGTGGATCTGTAAGTTAGAGTATAAATTTGTACTCAATGCACAGACTCAAGATGCCACTGGGTATGACGGTAGCGGTGTTTGGCAGTATGCTGGACCTAATTTCTCATATGATCCTAGACCATCTGACGAAGTAGTCGCTCAAGTTCAACTGGAGTGGAGCATACCGCCCACTATCAACGCTAGTGCCACTAAGGTACAACTATAAATATTACACTTATCATTCTAAACTATGGACGCTGAAAAAATGGTGAAGGAGTTCACCGATCAACTCAAGGATCAAAAAGCAACGATCGTCGAACTGGAAAAGCAACTTAAGACACGTGGTGATCAGGTGCTTAGGTTGGAAGGTGCAATAGAAGCACTTAACATGACACTAAAGACACCTGAGGAAGATGGTCAAGAAGTCAAGTCATCTTAGACAACAAGAACATTTAAACTCCAAACACCTCAAAAGAGAATTTGATGGTACGCTAGACACCTGCCCTTTTAGGGTAGGTGATCTTTATAATGATCGTCAAATTATCTCTATTGGGTTTACGGAGAATGTATATGGGAAGTATTATCATATCATTGTAGAGAGAGGAAGATCACATACAAGGATGAAGTTTGAATTTGATCAAAAGCATGATCTTAAATTCTGTAAACCAACTGAAAGGATGGGAATAGAGCATTCAGATGACATTCAAAAGTATCTAAAGCTTACAGAAACAAATAAGGCATAAATACATCTGAAGGATAATAGTGCCAAATTAGAATGAAGCGTGTAGTCGTAAGAGTAGCTGATGGATATAGTTTGGATTCTGCAACTGCGGGTATCCTAAAAACCTATGGTTACTTAACATATGTAACATCCTATAGAAGTTTTTCAATCATTACATTCGAGTGCCCAGAGAAGTATGAATCTGGATTGATCGAAAGGTTGAAGGCTCTTTCGGTTGTCAAGAAAGTAACATGGGATGAAGAAGCGTTTTCTCTCGACCCAGTAGATACAAGTGTTTTAGCAGTTGATACTAGTGGAGACATATCTAGTAATACAACTGGAGAAACCACTGCAACTTCCAATACGAGAAACCTATTAGGTAGTGGTACTGGTACCATATATGTAAAGGTACAAAATATATCTGGATCAAACTATTACGTTTTTTCATCAAGTCAAGGCGGTACATATTCAAGATTTAATAACCAGTCTGGTTTCTTACAGGGATCTACATACACATTTGACCAGTCTGATTCTACAAACCTCACTCACCCACTAAGATTTTCTTTAACTCCAGACGGTATACACACTACAGGTGGATCTGAAATGTCTACAGGTGTTACTGTTACAGGAACAGCTGGTCAAGCAGGTGCAAAAGTAGAGATAACTATTGGATCTAGTACACCATCTATACTATATTATTATTGTTTAGCACATCCTGGTATGGGACGATATGGTGCTGTACCAGATAGATTCGGTACAATCAACGTACATGATTACTGGCACTTAGATAGATTATCAAAGCAAGACAGACAATATTTAAACAATCAATTTAGTTACAATCAGTCAGGTGACGGTGTTGACATCTACATTCTTGACACGGGTGTTCGTGGTGCAAGTAGACCACAGGGAACTAACGTAGGACTACATCCTGAGTTGTATGACCCAGACTTTGTATCAGATTTAAACGGACTGTCGGAGCAACAAAACTATAGAGTATATGAGGTAGGAGGATATACAAGTCCCTATAGTACTAACGAAGATGACAATGGACATGGTACATACTGTGCAATTATGGCAGCTGGAAGAACAGCTGGCATCAGTAGGCAAGCCAAGATCTATGCACTTAAGTGTTTTAACAGTGGTTTGTCTGGTAGTTACACCGATATCCTAGGTGCTTATCAGGCAGTTATTGATCACAATGATAGTACTAATGCCAATTATAAAGGCAACAATCGTCCAGCTGTAATCAACTCATCATTCGGACCTACCATTCCTACAGAGTCATATCCATACGTTGAACTGAACGACAGTGGTGATGACAGTGGTACTGACGAGGAGATCCTCGATGACATTGAAGGTACTATTGCCAGTACAGAAAATCTTATTATAGTCAGGTCAGCAGGTAATGGATTCAAGAATAGTAGTGATGCGTTTGCAGGACCTATACAAGGTAAGATGATTGCAGGTACTAGAACTGCAGGTTATTCAGATAATACTAATGGTGGTGTTAACTATACAGATACTAACCAGAAAAAGATATCTGTTGGTGCATCTGAATATAATGACAGGTGGGCAGATTTCTCCAACTATGGTAATGGTGTAACCACAGTGGCACCTGGTGCTAGGTTACTTACACCACAATATGACTGGACTGCTAATACACCATATACAAACACAGCAAACTATACAGTTATTGCAGGTACATCATTCTCAGGTCCTTTAGTTACAGGTATCATTGCAGCATGGTGTGGTAAGAATGGATATACATTAAGTACAAACGATCTACCTGGTCTTGCTAAGACCTTTATTAGAACTGGTGGATCAACTGGAGATATAACAAGGGGTGCTGTATCAAGTTATCCTACTAATAGTATTGATGATAGAAGACTGATAGATAACCCCTATGAGACTTCAAATGGATCTTCATTCCTTGTAATTAAGTTTGATCCTGCGGACAACTCACACTTCATAGGTAATGTGGGTAAGAAATGTCAGTTAAGAACAACTGGATCTACTGCAGGTGCTGGTGGAACTGCTGCTACAACATTTAATATAACAACTACAGCACCCTCATTCTCTTACTATACCTTAAGTGGAACTGATAGAAACGGTGCGGTAAGTGGAAACAACGCAGGTGTTACTGTGTATGTTGGAGACACTATCAATTTTAACTTATCAGGTGTTAGTGGTTCTCATCCATTTTATCTCAAGTCTGTACAGGGAACTGGACTTACTAATCAAGTAAACACACCAGCTGCTACTGGACAAGGATCTACAGGAACTGCAACAGTATCATGGACACCAAATACAGTAGGAACATATTATTATCAGTGTTCTGCACATAATGCAATGAATGGAACTATCACAGTTTCATCTGCACCTGGTGGTACTGGCGGTGTTACTGTTGGTGGTATAGATGTATCTGCATTATCACAGAGTGGATGGTTAACGATTCAGGCAGAGAGTTCTGTTAATAATACTATTACAGTTCAGAACACAAGTAATGCTACAGCTGGCACAACTGGTGGTGGTAGTGGAAACTATCTTGCACTTGTAGATCCAGAATCAAAAACACATGAAAGTATTGATGGTGTAGTTTCTAGATCAGTAACACTAAGATCTCAAACAGATGCACAGGAAGCTGCAGGTACTGGTACATATACTAACGTAGTTTACTACCCAGTAGATAGTGGTGTTGATTTCAAATATGATGATACTGGTGCATCACTAACAACAAAGCGTGGAGCATTCTTCCCGTATATTGATACTAATGTTACTTGGACAACTAGTTCAGGTTCTATAGGAACATTTACAAATGGTCAGAGTGTCAGTCTAGACTTGGGTTTGAGTGGTACTACTTTTGCGTCTGAACCAACCTTGGAAGCATATACTCTTAGTGGAGATAGTATTGCTGCATCTGGATTAGGATTAGATACTACAACAGGTATACTGAGTGGTACTGTAACTGCTGATTATATAGATTCATCATTTAATTTTACTGTTACCGAGAACATAACAGGTAACGCACAGTCATATAATTTCACAACTACAGGAACTGGTGTTGTTGTTACGATCACAGGACAACCAAGTAATGCTTCAGTAGAAGCAGGTTCTGGCGGTACTGCTACCTTCGGTCCTGTATCTGGTATTAGTTCTGATGGATCTACTATCACATTTGAATGGGAAGTGTCAACTAACGGTGGAGTAGGTTGGTCTCCTCTTTCTAATGGTGGTGGATATAGTGGAGTAACTACAAACACACTGACTGTAGATGATGACTTTGCTAAGAACACTTATCAGTATCGTTGTAAACTGAATACAAACACTGCTGTTACACCTTCCTACACAAATGCAGCTACACTAACAGTATTCAGAACAATTAGTATAAGTACACAACCAGTTGATAGCAATGCTATAGCACCTGCAGCTGCTTCATTTGTCATTGCTGCTAGTACGTTAGATGGTGCATCTCTAAATTATCAGTGGGAGAAATCAGAGAATGGAGATGGAATTAGTTTCTCAACTATAGGTGGTGCTACTACTACAACTTATACAACTGGAGCTACAACTTACGATGATGATTATGGGGATTACTACCGTTGCATAGTCTCCGTTGCTGGTGCAACTAATGCAACTAGTAGCACTGCACGTGCTTTATTACAGAGAACTATTAGTGTAACCTCTCAACCAGTTAATGCAACTGGTGCGGTTGGTGGTACAGTTTCGTTTGGTGTTGCTGCTAATACATCTGACAATGACGCAGGTGATATTACATTCCAGTGGCAAGTATCTATTACAAATGGAGCATCATGGTCTAATGTATCTACAGGTTCTGGTGGTACTAGTGCAACATATACTACTGAGACATTAAGTACAACACAAGATGAATATCAATATCGTTGTTTACTTTCATGTGCAGGTGCAACAACTATACCTTCTAATGCTGCTACATTACAAGTTGAAACCGTAACTGTAGTTGTCACAAATCAACCTACAGGACAGACAGTTGATGAAACTGCTACTGCAACATTTACCACATTAGGTGGAGTTACAATGGCACCTGTCGGTGGTAACGCTGCATCATCTTCTTTCGATGTTGAATCTTTTGACACACCTACTGGTGGTGGAGGTGGAGGATTTGAAGGTCAATCTTCACATGAACCTTCAGTAACATATCAATGGGAAAAATCTGATGATGGAGTTAGTTGGGCAACAATTGGTGGGGCAACAACCAACTCTTATACAACAGGTGCAACAACATACGCAGTTGATAACGGGGACAGATATCGTTGTGTTATTAATGCAATAGGTGCTGCAGTACCAGTTACAACAAATGAAGTAGTGTTGACTGTCGAAAGGACATTTTCTATTACTGCACAACCATCAAATACAACTGCTAATGAAGGTGGTACTGCAAACTTTACAGTAGCAACATCCACAAGTAGTGGTGCTGCAACTTACCAGTGGGAGAAATCTGATGATGGTGGTATAAACTACAGTTCTATAGGTGGAGCAACAAGTGCAACATATACAACACCAACTCTTGTATATGCTAATGATGGTAACGATTACTATCGTGTTGTAGCATCTCTGGTTGGAGCAGCAGCAGATATAACTTCTACCTTTGCAGTGTTGACAGTTTTACGTGTCATAACAATCAGTACACAACCACAGTCTCAAGGTGTAATTGAGGGAGGAACAGCAACATTCAATATTGTTGCTTCTATTACAAGTGATACAATTTCATATCAGTGGCAGAAGTCTGTTGACAGTGGAGCGAATTGGACTGCTATTAACGGTGCAAACTCAGCAACATATACAACTCCTGCAACTACATATCCAACCACTCCATCTGAACAGTTCCGTTGCGTGCTTACTAACGCAGCTGCAACCACAGTAACATCTGGTGCTGCAACATTAACAGTTAATGAATCTGAATTTGTATCAGCACCTGCATCTGTTACTCCATTCGTTGATACAGACACAACTAAAACATTATCAAGAGAACCAGTTATATCCACTGCTCCATTCGTATCTGAGTATGCAGGTTCAACACACAAGGCAACTTACTGGAGAATAAGAAGAGTTAGTGATAACGTAACTGTTTACGATACAAGTAGTTCTTTACCAGATGGTGATGAGAATAATAAAACATCACTTACTGTGCCTACTGCAACTCTAGATTTTGACACTGCATATTCAGTACAGGTCAAGTTTAAAGACAATGCAGATTTGGAGAGTGCGTATACATCAGCAGTTAATTTCTCTACCCCACTTGTTGATCAACCAGACATTCAAACAATTACACCTGCATTTAATCCAACAATTAATGTAGATCCTATTGCAATGAAGAGTGGTTATCAACATTCATCTAGTGATTGGCAGTTCGCTCCTGTAAATACATTTGCAACAATCGTTCACCAATCTCTTGGTAACTCAACAAACTTAACATCTTATACTTTACCTGGTGCTGTTAACCTTAGTGCTAATACTACATATTATGTAAGAATAAGATTCAACGTCAATCCTGTTTAACATGGCTAAAGCTTCAACAAGACAAGGACTTATAGATTACGCACTACGTCAGAATGGTGCTCCTGTTCTTGAAATAAACATAGATGATGATCAGATAGATGATCTAGTAGATGATGCTATCCAATTTTACAATGAAAGAAACAGTGATGGATATATCAGAACTCACGTAAAAATTAAGTGGACTGAAGCCATGCGTGATAACATGGTCACTGATACCACTACAACTATTGCATCTGGTACTTCCAATGCATTACCAGTCTCTTACCTAGAGCAGAATAATTTCGTTAAGATGCCAGATCATATCACTAGTGTCATCAAGGTATTCCCATTTGTATCTAAAAACGTAACTAACTTATTTGATGTCAGATACCAGTGGAGATTAAATGATCTATGGGATCTAACTAATACAGAAATATTAACCTACGAAATGGTTAACCGTAGATTGGAAGACATATACTATTTGCTAGAGGGACAGAAGCAAACAAGATTTCAACTAAGAGGAAATAAACTATACTTAGATCTAGATTGGAAGACTGATGTTAGAGTAGATGACTTTTTAGTTTTAGAATGTTATCGTGCTATAGATCCTACCGCAGATACTGATGTGTACAATGATCTTTGGATGAAGAGATATGTATCCGCATTGATTCAAAGACAGTGGGGTGCTAACTTAATTAAGTTCCAAGGAGCACAGTTGCCAGGTGGAATTACAATGAACGGAGAGTTTATATACAACGAGGGAAAAGAGAAGGTAGCAAAACTGGAAGACGAAATGCTTTCAGTATATGAAACTCCACCAATGGATATGATTGGCTAATGGCAAGAACCACTTTCTTTACACATGGTACTAGGAACGAACAGTTTCTATTGCAGAATTTAGTAGAAGAACATCTTAAAATGTTCGGGATGGATATTCTCTATTGCCCTAGAGAGATCATGCAAACTGATGGTGTTTTTAATGAGGAGGTAGTTGGTGAGTTTAATGATGCATATTTAATAGAAGCATACCTAGAGAACCCAGAAGGTTTCCAAGGTAACGGAGATCTACTTACAAAGTTTGGTGTAGCACAGACTGATGAGATAACTATGATTATTTCTGCTCAAAGATTCAGTGATCTTGTATCTCAGTTCCTTTTATTAGATCCAGATTACAAAGCACCTGAGAGACCACAAGAAGGTGACTTAATATATTTTCCACTAACAAGTAATTATTTTGAGATAAAATTTGTAGAACATGAAGAACCATTCTATCAGTTAGGAAAAGGTTATGTATACAAACTCAAGGCAGAACTATTCGAGTACAGCGACGAGCAAGGAGATGTCTTTGACAGCGATGAGGATCTTGTCGATTACGGTTATACTATCAAACATTACTATTTGCCTGTCAACGGTATCACTGCTACAGGTACTGCAACAGTATCAAGTGGAGTAGTAGATCAGATTTATATTACTGCAAATGGATCTAAGTATAATGAAGCACCTACAGTCACTATATCTGGTGATGGTACAGGTGCAACTGCAACAGCATATCTTGCAAACATAACTCTAAGTGGTGGATCACCAACTTCATCTGCTGTTATTAGAGCAACAGTTAAAGAGGGTGAGATTAGAGCTGTGCAGATAGTAAGTGGTGGTGCAAACTATGATGAGGATAGAGTATCCTTAGTTGTTAGTTCACCAGACAGTCCTGGTAGATTTGCAAACTTAACACCAACTTTTACCAATGGGGTTTTGACTTCAATCAATATTGTAAATGGTGGTTCTGGATATAAGAGTGTTAAGGTAGTTGATATAGACAACGGTGGTACGGGCTATACATCTGCAACGATAGCATTCTCTTCTGCACCTGTTGGAATTTCAGGAGCATTCACTGTACCTGAAACAGTTACTGGTAGTACCAGTGGTGCAACTGCTAACATGGTAGAGTGGGATGCAGGTGAAGGTTGGGTTAAACTGAAGTCCCCAACTGGAACATTTTTAGTAGGTGAATCTCTAGTAGGAACAGAGTCTGGGGCTACAATTGTGCTAGATAGTTATGATGAGCAAGCAACGGCTGATCCTAAATACTCTGAAGCTGTCACTTTCGAGACACTCGGAGATGACATCATTGACTTCAGTGAAGGCAACCCATTTGGATTATCAGGTAACTTATAATGTTAGGTGCATACACATACAACAAGATTATTAGAAAGTGCGTCATTGGATTTGGTACACTATTCAATAATATAGAATGTAGAAAAGAGAACAAGGACGGTTCGATATACAGTAGGATGAAAGTTCCTCTAGCATACGGTCCTCGACAGAAATTTTTAGCAAGACTAGAACAACAGGCAGATCTCAACCAGAAGGTTGCTATCACAGTTCCCCGTTTATCTTTCGAGATGACGGGTATTTCATATGACAGTACTAGAAAACTAAGTCCCATTACAATCAATAAAAAGGGAGAGAGTAATACAGTAACCAGAAAACAATTCACACCTGTACCATATAATATAGATTTTGAATTGAATGTCATCTCTAAAACCAATGATGAATCGTTAGAGATACTAGAACAGATAGTGCCTGTCTTCCAACCCTCTTATCAAATGACAATTAAGTTAGTTGAGGAGATGGCAGACTATAGAGATATACCTATTGTTTTAAATAGCATTTCTTATAGCGATGACTATGAAGGATCTTTCGATGAAAGAAAGATAACTCTAGTCACCATGCAGTTTACATGTAAGACATACATCTTTGGTCCTGTTGGAACTTCTGGTCCTATCAAAAAAGCAAAGGCAGATGTTTATACTACTATGCCTTCTGCTACAGCAACCAGACAAGTTGCTTATCAGGTTACACCGAGAGCGTTGGAGGACAAGAACAAGGATGGTACTACAGAACTTGCAGGTGCTATCACTACCAGAAATCTAACAATCGAGGTGGTGGACTACACCAACATTCCAACTCAGTCATACATTGAGGTTGGTAATGAAGTGATGTATGTTAAGAGTAAATCTTCTCCAAACAAACTATCTGTTAGGAGAGCACAGAATGGTACCACTGCAGCTGCTGCCACAGCTGGTACACCTATTGACTTGATAGACGGAACAGATGATGCACTACTAACTAGTGGTGATGACTTTGGATTCTCGGAGACAACTTCTTATTATGAGTAACGAATTAGACAAAGCATTTGATATTGTTGAATCAGTATCAGAGGTAACACCTGAACCAGAGGTCAAACAACCTGTGAAAAAGGTGGGTGGAAAAGATGAAGTACAAGAGGACTATGACTATGCACGATCAAACCTTTACTTATTGGTGGATAAGGGACAAGAAGCTGTCAACGGTGCTCTTGATTTGGCTATGTCTTCTGATCACCCTAGAGCATACGAAGTTGCTGGACAACTCATCAAGCACGTAGGTGATGTAGCAGACAAACTTATGGCACTACAAAAGGACAAGAAAAATGTCAAAGAAGAGAGTGCTAAGAAGGTGGTAACTAACAACTCATTGTTTGTTGGTAGTACTGCTGACCTCCAAAAGATGCTGAAAGAAGCATCAAAGAAAAAGGATAAATAGTCACATGGCATACATCAGACACGACGAAAACTGCGACCCCGTAAGTCCTCAACCAGGAAAAACTACGGTCAACCAATTCTCAGGTAATGAGGGTTGGAGTACAGTAACGTACGAAAACTTCAACGCTGACTATCAAGCTCGCAATACTGATAATACTGCGAGAACACCTGGTACATTTCAAGCAAGGAATACTAACAATACTGCTAGAACTCCTGCAGCGTATCAGCGTCACGATAAAGACAATAACCCAGTAACAGGATGACGACTAGAATTCCTACAATGTATGGAAGATACTATGTTCTCACTCTCGTATGGAGAGGTAGAGAATATGATATCACTGTCTTTAGATCTAAGTTACAAAAACTCCAGAGACCTGGTGCACAGAAAATAGCGAACAGCGTATATCCTGGCAGCAGAGTAATCAAGTATCATGAATCAGATCCGACTGACGGACCTGTTGTGCTTACAACTGAGGAAGCACCAAAGGGTGCAAAGTATGATAGAATGGTAAAACATATCAAAAAATCATATTCTAAGGATGGCAACTTGACAAAGGGTGAAGAGGGTATTGCTTATGCAACTGCATGGAAGCATAAGAATAAAAAGAAAAATGAAGAAGTTCAACTAGAAGCAAAGAAATGTGGTAAGGGAGAATACTTCTGTAATGATGAGCAAAAATGTAAACCCATACCAAAGGGTTATCATGTAATGCCTGATGGAATGTTGATGAAAGGTGAGACACATAAAGAGTCTGCGTGGCAACGTAAAGAAGGTAAGAAGAAATCTGGTGGACTAAACGAGAAAGGTCGTAAGTCATACGAGAGAGAAAATCCTGGCTCTGACTTGAAAGCACCATCAAAGAAAAAAGGAAACAAGCGAAGAGCAAGTTTCTGTGCTAGAATGAAAGGCATGAAGAAGAAACTTACTTCTAAAAAGACTGCATCTGATCCAGATAGCAGAATAAACAAATCCCTTAGAGCTTGGAACTGTTAATTATGAAAACTAGAATACAAGAATTAGAATCAGAACTCCGTGTGGTAGAGGCATTTCGAGATGTTGGGCGTGCCCAGATCTTGAAATCCATGCTACAATACGAACTAGAGAAGGAGGAGTTCATTCATGAGCGAAGTTCCAGAGGATCGGTTGGATCTTGATTGGATTGATTACGAAGGAGTAATCGGTTACGATCAACTTGAAAAACAATTTACGCTTCAAATAAATAAACATCTGTATTGGTTTGACACCAAACAGGAAGCGGAGAAATTTTTAGTAACACATGCCGACTAATAATTCAGATTTTTACTTAGGTAATCCCAATCTAAAAAGGGTTGGGACAGATATAAATTTTACCCAAGAGCAAATACAGGAGTACCTCAAGTGCAAAGAGGATCCTGTATATTTTGCTATGAACTATATCAAGATCATCTCACTTGATGAAGGTATAGTTCCATTTAAGATGTGGGATTTTCAACAAGAGTTGATTGAGAGTTTTCATAACCACAGATTCAATATAGCAAAACTACCTCGACAGACTGGTAAGTCTACTACCTGTGTGTCATACCTACTTCACTATGTTCTTTTCAATGACAATGTTAACGTTGGTATTCTTGCAAACAAATTATCCACTGCTAGGGATTTGCTTGGAAGATTACAGTTAGCGTATGAACAATTACCTATGTGGATGCAACAAGGTATAATTACATATAACAAAGGTAGTATGGAGTTGGAGAATGGATCAAAGATTCTCGCTGCATCTACTTCAGCATCTGCTGTCCGTGGTATGTCGTTTAACATCATCTTCCTCGATGAGTTTGCGTTTATACCTAACCATATTGCGGAGCAATTCTTTAGTTCCGTTTATCCTACTATTACT
>Ga0208405_1000044_pt1 | contig 21979 bp, 17 predicted proteins | sample ETNtaG_32_FD_185766 | JGI IMG/M metagenome (GOLD analysis project Ga0208405, IMG submission 185766) | Marine microbial and viral communities from oxygen minimum zone, Eastern Pacific Ocean - ETNP201302PF84A (SPAdes) (version 2) | ecosystem: Environmental > Aquatic > Marine > Oceanic ... | reverse complement strand
CAGCATAGAGGTACAATTAAGTGGCAGTAACAGACCAACAAAAACTCGACTTTCTACTCAAGAAGATTGGTTATACAAAAACCAAGACTGGTTCGGTTGTAGGAACTGGTGCGATAAGTGGTACTCCAAAGCAACCTTTTGCTGAAGCGATACCATCACCTCTAGTTGTTCCTAATGCGTCTTTATGGAATGAAGCTGACTCAATTCCTGCAACTCCACCAGGTGCTGATACTACACAGGTAAAAGTATATCTTGCTGCAACTTCTGGTTTAAGAATGACAGCAGACGCTACGAGTTCTGGTCAACGTGCTTATATTGCTTATTCAACTTATGGTAATACATCATCTGCTAGATTAACAAACTGGATCGATACACAGTTTGGTTCTGCATATTTAATTAAAGTATATAAAGGAGATCCTAATTCTGGTGGTGTTGCATTATCTGCTGCTGGTTCTGGTAGTAATGATGGTTGGTTCTTTGATTATTCTGCTGGTGTTCTAAACTTTAATGATACAAGTGTTCCAAGTGGTGTTACAGATACAAACATATACATTGTTGGTTACAGATATATTGGACAGACTGGTGCTCCTACATCAGGTATTTCTACATTTTCATATCTTGATCTAACTGTTGAAAGAAATTTAGATGTTGGTGTACAAGGTGGTATTTCAACATTCCGTAACAACATTGATGCTAATGGTAATTTAGATGTAGATGGTTATGCATTTTTAGATGATGTAAATGTAAAGCAACATTTAAGAGTACAATCTGGTGGTGGTTTACAGGTTATAGGTATTACAACTTCAGGAGCTTTCCGAACTGCAGGTGCAAATATCACTATTACTGATGGTGGTGTAACTGATACAGCATATTCAGCTGCGATGGTCATGGATGAAGGAACCTTCATCTATACAAAGGAAGATCATAATGGATTTGTTAGGAGATTAATTGGTAAGAAAGATGATGTTATCTCAATCGGTTCCTCTAATACAGGTTTTATTGATCAAATTAATTTATTTCCTGGTAATGCTGGTACTGTACAATTATTTCACGGAACTAATAATGATACTCCAAAGCTTTTTACACAGAATGGTGGAGTAAAAGTTAATGGAACAACGAGAACAGATAATCTTGTAGTTTTAGGTGTAACAACATCAATTGACATTGATGTAAATGGTGATTTAGATGTAGATGGTCATACTAACTTAGATAATGTTTCTATCTCTGGTGTTACTACTGCAACTGTTATAAATGCAACAACTTTCGTTGGAAATGGTGACTTTGTAGAGTTAGATGTAGATGGTCATACAAACTTAGATAATGTAAGTATTGCTGGTGTCTCAACATTCACAGGTGACGCATCATTTATTGGTAATGTATCAATTGGTGGAACATTAACATATGAAGATGTTAAAAACGTTGATGCAGTTGGATTAATTACAGCACGTTCTGGTATTCGTGTTCTCAGTGGAGTAATTGAAGCACAAGCAGGGCAAAATAAAATACCATCTTTATATTCTGCAATGTCAGATTTACCATCTGCTTCAACGTATCATGGTATGTTTGCTCACGTTCATGCAACAGGTAGAGGATACTTTGCACATGCAAATAATTGGTATGAATTAGTAAATGCAGATTTAACAGGAAGAGTTGGAACTGGTACAGAGAGTTACTTTATTGATCGACTTGTATCAACATCAACTACTGCAACATCATTAAACGTAACTGGAGTAACTACTGCTGTTACTGTAGATATAAACGGTGACTTAGATGTAGACGGACATACAAATTTAGACAATGTAAGTGTTGCTGGTGTCTCAACATTTACTGGTAACATTATTGCTTCTTCTATTGGTATCGGAACTGATAATCCAGGAGCACCTCTTCATATATCAGGGCCAGATGCTGCTAGTGCTAGACTAATAATTGAAGATAACAATAATGGAATTGCAGCATCTGAAATTCTTGTTCAAAATGGTGGTAGAGATTTAAGAATATCTGCTCCAAATGATATCATTTTTACAAGGGTAAGTGGTGGAACTCCACTTTTATATCTTGAAAATGGTCAAAATGTTGGTATCGGAACTGAAGATCCAGATGCAAAATTAGACGTATTTGGAAATACAAAATTACGAAATGATGTAGATATTGATGGTAATTTAGACGTAGATGGTCATACAAATTTAAATGCAGACTTAGATGTAGATGGTCATACAGAACTTGATAATGTTAATATAACTGGATTCACAACATTTGCTACTGGCACCAGATTCTACCATCATACACCACGAATTGAAATGCAGGGTAACTCTACTGCAACTCTATCTTTTGTAAATAACACCACTGGCACTACTACTAATGATGGAATGTTGATGGGATTTTCATCCAGTAGTGCTTCTGGTTTTATTAATGTGCTTGAAGGTGGTCATGGATTTATATTAAAAACTGGTGGAAGTGCACTTGGTAATGAAAGAATTAATATTTCTGGACTTGGAACAGTAAGTCTAAGATATGGAACCACTGAAGAAATGGTCACTGCAAGACCAAATGGAGCCGTGGAATTATACCATGATGGAACCAAGCGTCTTGAAACGAGTTCCGTTGGAGTTAGCATACCTCAAGACTTAGATGTAGATGGTCATACAAACTTAGACAATGTAAGTGTTGCAGGAGTATCAACATTTTCTGGAAATGTAATTGTTTCTGGAACAAATGAAATAGGAATTGGAACTAATCCAGATAATCCTCTTCATATTTTTAGTAATGACGATGGACAACTAAGATTAGAATCAGCAGATAATGGTGCGGTATACCAACAATTCTACAGATATAATTCTGGAACAAGCACTCGGATCTCATATTTTGGTTTTGGTGGAACAGGGAATGGTATGACCCTTGCAAATGAAATACCAGGTGGTAATATTCTTTTCAAAACAACCCCTTCGAGTGCATCGGCTGGTGCTGAAGAAAACGCTTTACAAATTAAAGAAGATAAGAGTGTTCTAGGATATGGTAATTTAAGAATAACTGGTGTATCAACATTCACAGGTAATATAGATGCAAATGGAGATTTAGATGTAGATGGTCATACAGAATTAGACAATGTTAATATTTCTGGTATTGTTACTGCTACAACATTAAACGCAGGTAATTCTACATTTACTGGAACAATCAATGCTGGAAATACAGTTGGATCGAATGGATATTATCTTAAGTCAACTGGTATTGGTGTTACTTGGCAACCATTCCCTGTTGCTAGAACAACACAAACATTTACTGCATCGGGTGGTCAAACAACATTTAGTTTTACATATAATGTAAATTATATTGACGTATTTGTAAATGGTACAAAATTAACTTCAAGTGAATTCACCGCAACAAATGGAACTTCAGTTGTATTGGCAGTTGGATGTTTTGTAGGAGATATTGTAGATTTATTTTCATATAATGTTGTTGCAAGTGGTGGTGGATTAGGACTTAATAATATAGTCGAAGATGTTACTCCTCAACTTGGTGGCAACTTAGATTTATTTAATAAGACAATTACTGGAACTGGTAATATTAATATGACAGGTGTTGCGACTGCAACTAAGTTTGTTGGTGATGGTTCTGGACTAACTGGTATTGTTGCTTCTGGATCTGGTGTTGTTGTTAAAGATAATGGATCTGCTGTTGGAACTGCTGGTACTATAAACTTTGGAACAAACTTAGATGTATCTAATATATCTGCTGGTATTGTAACTGTAACTGCAGCTGGTATCTCAACTGCAAATATTACTTCAGAATCTATAACTTCTGAATCATTAAGGGTTACTGGTGTTACAACATTTGTTTCTAAAAATGTGCATTTAGGAAATAGTTCTTCTGGTGCTACTGGTAGATTAAATTTTGGTAGTGGTAATCCATTACAAATTTTCTACGATTCAAATACACAGGACGCAAAAATTACAAAAAGTGGTGGCAGTGGTAATTTAGATATACAGACAAGCAGCGGTAGTGTTGATATTATTACTGGTACTACAAATACTGCAGCTAAATTTACAACTGGGTCAGTTCAATTATATCGAAATAATTCAGTAAAATTAGCAACCACTGCTTCAGGAATTGATGTAACGGGAACTGCAGTAAATGATGGTATGGTTTGTGCAGGTGTTGGTACCTTCTCTGGTTTAATCAATGCAAATGCAAATATCAAGAGAGCAACTGGTAATTTAGATATTAATGCAAGTAATATCGTTCTTAAGAATGCTGCTGACAGTGCGACTTATGCATCATTTAATAATGGTGGAAATGTTGAATTACATTTCAATAACGTCAAGCGTTTCGAAACCACAAATACGGGAGCTGTTGTAGCGGGAATTATGACTGCCACATCATTCGTTGGTGATGGAAGTGGATTAGAAAATATATCAGGTGTTGGAACTGATAATGTTCGAACAAATACATTAGAAGTTGTTGGTGTATCAACATTTAGTGGTAATGTTGAATTAGGACCTACAAGTGGTATTGGTATCACATTCAATGCTTCTCATGGTAGTGGTCAATTTACAGGTTTTGTTACTTCATATTCTGGAGTAGAAATTCAAAAAACAGGTGGAGATTTTAGATTCAAAGATGAAGCTGGAAATCAACTAGGAGCAATGCAGGGTGAGTCTTCTAATTTTGGTTTCTTCGGTAATGCTAATGGTAATGGAAGATTTGATTTCTATACTGGTAATGATTATAGGATGAGGATTCAACCAGGTGGAGATATAAACGTTGGAACTGCTGCCACTATTAATGGTATTACTGGAAATGCAACTTATGCAGGTATAGTAACAGCAGCTAATTTTGTTGGTGATGGTTCAGGATTGACTGGTGTTGTTGGTTCTGGATCTGGTATTGTAGTTCAACACGATGGATCTAATATTGGAACTGCTGGAACAATTAACTTCTCAACAAACTTAGATGTATCTGCAATTTCTGCTGGTATTGTAACTGTCACTGCATCAAATACACAATTATCAACTGAGGAAGTTCAGGATATTGTTGGTGCGATGTTCTCAAGTAATACTGAAACAAATATTACTGCCACTTATCAAGATTCTGATGGAACGATTGATCTTATTGCATCAGGTGGAGGAGCAGACGTTGGCATTACAACTAACCTTTCAGGAACTTTCACCGCAAGTGCAGGAACTCCATCTACAATTAATACATTCACTGGATATAGTTCAGATGATTTAGTCGTTGAGTATACTGTATACATTAAGAATGGAAGTGACTTCCAAACACAAAAACTTTTAGCAATGAGAGATGGTACAACAATTCACTCAACTCAGTTTGCAGTGATGTTTAGTTCATCACTATTAGTTCAATGTGATGCCACAATTAGTAGTGGTAATATATTGCTAAGAGCAACTCCTGAAACTGGAGTTTCTGGTTCAACAACTTATAAGGTAAAACGTGAGGTCATGTAATGGACTTATATGAAAATAATGAAGATACTCCAAGAAAAATTTATAGACCAAATAAAATTGATGAATATATTGTAGTTGTTAATTTACCAGAGGATTGGGAGGAGGTTCATAATTATATAATAAATGAAAATGAAATTGATGGTATACCAAACAGAAAGGTAGAATGTACAAATGATAAAGTATTTTCTTTAAGAAGTTCTGTTTATAATATGAGTCATGAAGAAGCACAAGTTCTCAAGACACATCCAAAAGTTGAAGAAGTTGAATTAAATCCAGAAAAATTTCCACAACCTGAATCATTATTTTCTTTAAAATTTAGAAAAGATGTTGCATTTAATAAACCAAGATATACAGGTGCTGCTGATAGTGAAACTACATCTCATACAAATTCAGTCAGATCAAATTGGAGTCATTTATTTGTAAATGGAGAACAACTAAGTTCACCATTTCAGGGAGTTGGAATTACAACAACTACTAAGGTTGACCGAGATATAAATTTTTCTCTCACTGGAAGAGGTGTTGATGCAGTTATTATTGACTCAGGTGTAAGTGTTTTACATCCAGATTTTATTGCAGATGATGGATCTTATCGAGTAAGAGATGTAATACTTGATGGTCCTTATAAAGCTGATCCAGCAGCATTCAGTGGATATACAGAAACAGTTACTATAGATGGTGTGAACATAGGAACTCGTGCACAGGAAGCAAGAGCACGTTCTTGGTGGTCAACTACCTCTGTTAGGTCTGCAGCATTTCAAAGTTTAGGAACTCTCTCAATACCAGCGACATATACACGAATACATGCACACAGCAAGAATGGAACGAATGCAGTGAGTGACAGTCACGGAACATCTTGTGCATCACAGATAGGGGGAAATTGGCACGGTTTAGCATTCGAGTGTAATTTGTGGAACATTAGAATTGCACTTGGTGGTGTAGGTGGCATTATAAGTTCATCAACAGCATTAGATGCTTGTACGATATTTCATAATGCTAAAAAAATTGCACAGGATGTTGCAGATCCAACATTGATTAATAATTCATATGGATCAAGTTCTTCAACTGGTAATACAAATGGTACATCATATACTATCGGATACCGAGGAAACACTCAAACGTACACTGGATCTGGAAGTCTTTACACCATACCCGCAAATTCTGGTGGTGCGAGATGTAATGCAACATTTACTTATCATAATGGTTCTTCATCTACACTTTCAGCATACTCTGCTCATGGAAAATATTTAAATTCTGGTTCAACCACTTCCTCCGCAGCAGAAAATGCAATTGCTGCTGGTTGTATTGTTGTGGCATCTGCTGGTAATAATAATATGAAGATATCCGATAAAGATGATGTTGATTTTGGAAATTGGTATGGTAATTCAAGCACTTTTATCAATCGTGCTGGTGGAATACAAAAGGGATTTTCTGGAGATCATTTAAGAAATAAAGGATCAATTAGAGTTGGAGCATTAGATTGTGCAGTTGAACCTGTTAGTGCAAAACAAGGAAGCACAGCTTATAAATTCAGAAAAGTTACATATTCAAGTAATGGACCTATGATAAATGTTTGGGCACCAGCTGAATATACAATGGCTGCTGCATATGCAAGTGGTGAAGATTATGCGAGAGAAGATGATTCAAATTATTATGACAAATGGTTTAATGGTACAAGTTCAGCAGGACCTAACGCTTGCTCAGTTATTGCATTAGAATTACAAACAAATCGCAAGGCAACGCAAAATGATATACATGAATTTCTTGCTACTGGAAATGGAGCGATAACTACAGAAAATTTATCTGATCCATATCCTGATTCAAATGATGCTGCATATTGGTCAATGACATATAATGCGACTTATGATTCATCAAATGCTGGTGAATGTTATAATGTAAGAGGCAATGGAAATTTAAGAGGTGCACCAAAAAGAGTTTTAAATAATCCTTATGCATCGAATTTAAAACCAACATTTGCAAATGCTTCTGGTGGAGAGAATATTATTACCGATCAATTATTTTTAAATCTTGATGCTGCAAATTATTCAAGTGGTTCAACTTGGAATGATTCAGGTGGTAATGCTCTTAATGCAACATTAAATGGACCTACTTATAATTCTAATTTTGGAGGATATTTTGATTTTGATGGCACTGATGATAATGCAACCTTACCAACATTAGCTATTGCTGGAAATGAATTAACTTTTAGTGTTTGGAATTTTGGTATTCAAAGCAAAAATAGCTCTATAATATTTTTAGGTCAAACTAATGGAAACAGAATATTGAACGTGCATCTTCCTTATAGTGAAAATAAGATTTATTTTGATAAGGGACATGGAGGTGGTGGTACATCATATGATAGAATTAATAAAACAGGCACTGTTGCTGATTGGGAAGGGTGGCATCATTGGGCATTCACAGCAAATGCAGTAACAGGAAATATGAGAATATATCGTGATGGTGTTTTGTATCTTAATGGTAATGGAAAAACAAAAACATTTTTAAATGTAACTGGAAACAGAAGAACTATTGGTCAATGGCACACCACTGGAGGTTATCATCGTGGTTACATATCCAATATGCAAATATATAAAAAACAATTATCTAAAGCAGAAGTAATTCATAATTTTGATGCAATGAAAGGTAGGTTTGAACAGAGACCTTTAATACTTTCAGGTGTATCATATACACTCACATAAATAGTCAAAAAGAAATATGGCAGAGAAGAGTTTTGGTGTTAAGGAGATTAATCTGATTGGTGCGTCAGGAACACCAACGATTGAGAGTCCTAATAATTTAAATTTAAACGCTGTCAATGTTGCGATTAGTACAAACGTAAGCATTGGTGGAACTCTGACTGTGACTGGAAATGTTTCTGTTGGTGGAACATTAACATACGAAGATGTAACAAACGTAGATTCAGTTGGATTAATAACAGCGAGAAGTGGAATAAAAGTATCTGCTGGTGGTTCTATTACTATAGGCACTGGAGTGACATTTGAGTCAAATGGGCAAGCAGCATTTGTTGGAGTGATTACTGCATCCAAGTTTGTTGGAGATGGTTCATCTCTTTCAGGTATTTCAGGAGGTGGAGGTGCTGCTGGATTAAGCACTGACGCATATGGTAATACTTTTGGTGGTCACTTAGCTGGAAATGCATTGACAAGTGGTAATGATGATAACGTAATTATAGGTAGAGAGGCTGGCGAGGCACTTAATACGGGTGACGATAATGTCTTTATAGGAGCTCATGCTGGAGAAGCAGCAACCTCATTGTCTCAAAGCGTTCTTATTGGATATAAAGCTGGTTCTACAGGTCAAACAGGATCTCGAAATGTGATTATTGGAGATATGAATTTTAATTCTAATAATCAAGATCAATTACTTTCATGTACATTCGTAGGATATGGTGCTGGTTCAAATCAACAAGATTCATATAATGAATATAATACCTTCATAGGATATGGTGCTGGTACATATTCTGGTGCAGATTATGATATTGGTATAGGAAGAAATGCTGGAAGTAGAAGTTCTGGTAGATTTGGTATATTCATTGGTGATCATGCTGGTAATCCATATGGTAACATAGGTGACATGACTGGTCGATATAATGTCATGATGGGGCGATTTGCTGGTTATTCATATACTTCAGCTGCTGACAATACTTTGGTGGGAGACTATGTTGCTCCGACATTGACCACAGGAAGTAATAATCTTGTGCTTGGACATGCAGCAGACGTAAGTGGTGCCACTGTAAGTAATGAAATCACATTAGGTGATACAAATATCACTACGTTTAGAATACCTGGTATTGGTGTTACCTTTACAAGCACAACAGGTAATTCATTTTCTAGTGATGGACAATTCGTAACATCTAGATGGACAGTTGCTAATAATGGTGCCAGTAATTATACATTCACGGGGCCTGGTGGACTCAGTGCTGCTTCAAACTCAACATTATATCTTGCAAGAGGACAAACATATGAGTTTAATATGAACGCATCTGGTCATGGGTTTGGTATTCAAACATCATCTGGTGGATGGAATGCTAGTAATGAATATACAACAGGAATTACTAATGCTAAAGCAGCAGTTGGAGTCATCAAATTTGAAGTTCCTTTCTCTGCACCAAATACTTTATATTATGCTTGCACTGCTGGACATAGTGGAATGGTTGGAAGCATCGTGGTGTATCCATCTATATAATATCATAAATAGCTAAAAAAATTATTATGGCAGATAGAAGATTAAAAGCTAATATTCGAGATTTGGAAAATACTCTAGAAAGGATTGTCAAACTACCTTTAAAAAGGTATGATATGAAAGATAACTCTGGACCAAAAATTGGTGTAGATTCACAAATTGTATATGAATTATTTCCTGAAAAAGTATTCATACCATCAGAGACTGATGATGGAAGAGGAGATGCACTTCCAGAGGGGACTCAACCGTGGACTGATAATGAAAATTATACTTATGAAATTCTAAAAGCATTACAAGAATTAAAATTTGATATTGAAAGAATCAAGGAAAGAATATCAGATCTTGAGGGGTCATAAATAACTAAAAAATATCATGGCAAAAAACAGAGAAGTCGCACAATTTGGTTCATTTATAACTGTTAATGATACGACAGGTCAAATTGGTATTGCAAATTCAGTTGGTATTAACACCACAGCACCTACAGGATCCTATACATTAGATGTTCATGGTACCATAAATAGTAACAATGATGTTCAAATTAATGGTGTCTCAGTCACACAATCATCAACTGCTGATGCCACTGCACTTGCAATCGCTCTAGGATAAAAAATGGCAAATACCTTTAAATTAAAAACAAAAGCAAATGTGGGTATCGCAACTCAAAATGTTTATGTAGTTCCGAGTGCAACTACAACAGTTGTGATTGGTATTACACTTGCAAATGTTTCTGGATCTGGTGCAATTGTTGGAGTTGGAATCACAAGACCATCAGCAGATGATGTTAAGGTATTAAAAAATGTACCAATACCTCAAGGATCATCACTCGAATTTATGGGAGGTAACAAAGTTGTTCTAGAAACTGCAGACACAATAACAGTTAACAGTGATGCAAACAATAGTATAGACGCAACTTTGACAATAATGGAGATCACATAAGATGGCACTAACCCGTATTACGAAGGGTGTCATTAAACCCAATGAAAATTACGACACACATAATATTGTCTCTACAGGTATCGTAACTTCTGTTGGATTAGATGTTAATGGAAGTGCAGATATAAGTGGTAGTTTGTCAGTTGGTGGTGTTCTGACATATGAAGACGTAACAAGTATAGATTCAGTTGGATTAATCACAGCAAGAAGTGGTATTTTTGTTTCAGCTGGAAGTTCAGTTGGTATCGGAACTGATGATTTAACATATCCTTTAGAAATACATGATTCAGATCCTCGTATACAATTAATTGATACAGATTTAGCTAATGATAGAAGTGTTCAGTTAAGAAATAATCAGGGAAGTTTTGTTCCAAGTTCGTCACAACATACTATTTTTTACACTGGTGGAAGTGAAAGAGTTCGCATCAAATCATCAGGCGAAGTTGGTATTGGTTCTAATAGTCCAAGTGACAAACTTAGTATAGTCACTGATAATAATAATAAGGGACTAGCATTAATTAATGAAGGTAGTTTTGGTACAGCAAAAGTTTATTTAGAAGGAGCCAGAAATGGTGGAACAGGGATTGTAGGTAATTTACAGTTTTATAATCGTCGTAATGGTGGTGTTACTAGTAATCTTCAAGTTAATGGAGATGGACATTTTATCTTTAATCAAGATGTTGGTATCGGAACTGATGAACCAGACAGGAAACTCCATATCTTAGGAACAGGAAATGCCATTGTAAAAATGGAGGCAAATTACAGTGGTTCTGTTACTGGTATTGAAGGTGTTTTAACTGCTTCTGGTGCGGATCGTTACGTAACTGGAATTTATGGAAAGGTTGTTAATACAAGTGGAACCGAATCAAATGTAGCAAATATTCGATTATGGAATGAACAAGCATCTCCAACAACTTCTGATTCACCAGGATATATCACATTTAGCACAACCAATGATGGTGAAAACTCAGCCACTGAAAAAGTTCGCATCACATCAGCAGGTAATGTTGGTATCGGAACTAATATTCCAGCTTACGGACTTGATGTTCGTGTGGAATCATTTACAAAAGCACAATTTAAGGGTAAAGGTTCTGGTGAATCTAACATTCCTTTTTACATCATGAGTGGTAATAGTGCTGTTCAACTTGGTATTGAACCAACTGGAGCTCAGGAAAAAATTATTTTTCAAGCTAATGATGATTCAATGAGATTTCACACTGCTAGTGAAGAAAGAGTTCGCATCAATTCAAGTGGTCAAGTTGGTATTGGAACTGTTGCTCCAGCTGAAGTTCTCCATGTTCTTCAGAGTGGCACTACTGCAGCAGAATTCAGATTAGAAAATAATGAAGGTTATTTACTTTTAAGAGCAGATAGTAATGTTGCCACTTATGGTGCTCAACAACATCTTTTTCATAACCGTGCTAATGATACAGAATATCTTCGCATCAAATCAGATAGTGTTCTTCCAGGTTCAGACGCTAACTTAGACCTTGGATCATCTTCTTACAGATGGGCGAACATCTATACTGCTGACCTTCAACTATCTAATGAAGGTAGCACTAATAATGTTGATGGAACTTGGGGACAATACACAATTCAAGAGGGTGAGTCTGACCTCTTCCTAATAAATAGAAGAAATGGTAAGAAGTATAAATTTATGCTTGAGGAGGTAAACTGATGTCACCATTATTTGTAGGTGGTCGAAAAATTTATGGTACTGCCACATCAAATCCTGGTTCTGCTACAGAGGGAGATATTTACTGGCACTCAACTGATAATGTCTTCAAATATTACGATGGTACGACATGGCAAACAGTAGCAAATAAAGGTTTAGGTGAATCACCAGGTTTTGCTGCCTCTAACGCTGCTGCGATTTACGCAACTGGAAACAGAACTAACGGATACTACTGGATTAAAGGAGATGGCACACGAGCTGCTAGATTAATGTATTGTATTTTAGATGCCTCTTGGGGTAGTGGAGGCGGATGGATGGTTGTAGCAAATCACGATGGACAGAAAGAACAGCATGCTGGACATCAACCAAGAGTCACAGCAAGAACCGATCAAATTGGCAGTGATGATGGATCAGGAAATCCTGGTCAAAGTTCAATGATTCCAGAAAAAAGTTTTAGTGTAGATATGGTCGGAGTACCTTATACTAAGTTTATGCATGTTGCATATAGTAGCACTGCGATGTCACTTGTATCATCATCAAACTGGTTAGGCACACCCCTTGCATATTATTATGGAGCATTTAATAGTGCACAAACAATACCTACTACTCAATCCTATACCACTGCTGATTTTAATACTGTTGGTAGTATAATATCTTGGGGTGGATCAAATATATCTAGAAGATTAACTAATGGAGGTTCAACTACTTGGTTAAAAGCATTTTGTGTAGGTTCTGATACTAGTGGTGATCCTGATGGTACGTTTTCTATATTGGGATCTGCGGCTTCGACTGCAGATTATCCAGTGTGGTGTTCCTATAGAGAACTTTCTTCTGGTAAGGCATCTTACACTTTTTCATTTACTGACGCAGCAAGTTCTGGCACTCAAAGTGCAACAGGTTTTGATGACTTCCAAGACGGATCAGGTATGGGGGACGACTGGGAAGTAGAAGGAACTGGTGATAATGGACATCGTGGAGCTGCTTCTATGATTGTTCTTCAATAACAATAATAAATAACTAAAAAAATAAATGGCACTTGATAAACTAACAAAAATAGATGGTGGTGGTATTAGCACCACTTCGAACTATCGTGTTGGTATTATCACAGGTACCATCTTTAAAAAATCAGATATATCAATTGACGATGTATTATTCATTCATTATGCTGGTTTCTCAACTGACACAACTGTAGGATCACCCCGTAAATTATTTGAAATATTTTCACACGAAGATGGTGATGTACCAATAGATAATGGAGTGACTCTAAATATTGATGACGATTCAATGTTAATCGTTACTGATAAGACTGATTTTGATATGAACTTTTTTAGTGACCCTGATTCAGGAACTAACTTACAGAAAGCTCATGGATTTGATGATAATGTAAGGTCATCAATTACAACTTCAATTACACTTACAGGACATCAAAGAGTTGCTTATTCGCAAATACCTGCAGTATTTCAAACAGACGTTGCTCTTGACATAGATAATGGTGTTACAGTCGATGTGACTGAGGGCACTGTTCTTGTGTTATAAATAGTTTCAACATTATTGCCATAGTAGATTTAACAGTATGTCAACATTAAGAGTAGATAATATTAAATCGAGAACCAGTTCAACGGTTACGATTCCAAACGCTAATAATTTAGCGGTTACTGGTGGTTTGAATATCACGGGTGTAAGCACGTATGCTGCTGGTGCTACATTAGACTTAGCGGGTACAAATATAAATGCAGGTACAAGAGGAGATATCTTATATTACGATTCAAGTGGACAAATAGCAAAATTAAATATTGGTACTGTAGGACAGGTTTTACAATCTGATGGCACAGATGTTACTTGGGGTACAATTGGTGGTGCGACAAATATTTTCTATGTAACAACAAACGGTGTTGATGCTTCTGGTCGTGGTGGTTCAATTGATACAGCATTTAGAACAATAAAATATGCTTGTTCAAATATTGGAACTCCAACTGCAACTGCACCTGCTGTACTTTTTGTAAAAGGTGGATTATATGAAGAGGTTCAACTTCCAATTATTATTCCTGCATTCACAACAATTGTTGGTGATAGTTTAAGAGCAACAATTGTTAAACCAGGTTCTGGTCTTGATTCATCAGGTTCAGTTTTGAATACACGTTCTATATTATTCCGTTGTAGTAACGCTGTTATTCTTCAGGATATGGTTCTTGAAGGAATGGGTGGATATACACCAGGAAGTCCTGCTTATAAACCTGAAAGTGCGACAGTTGGTGGAACATACTTTGCTCTTAACGCTGCAAGTCCTGTTATCAACAAATCTCCGTATATTTACAATATTACATCTTTTGGAGATGGTGCGACTGGTGCAGTTATTGATGGTGCATTACACTCTACTGGTAATCGAAGTATGCTTTTCCATACTTATACTGCGATTCATAATGATGGACTTGGAATTTGGGCAAAAGCAAATGCAAATGCAGAATTAATATCAACGTTTACTTATTATTGCACCATCGGTTTATCTGCAACTGGTGGATCGAAGATGAGATCATTAAACTCCAGTAGTGCATATGGTGAGTATGGAGTTTATTCTGCTGGATTTGATGCGAGTGAAACAGCAAATCAAGGTGTTGTTAGAGGTACGATGTTGTCATATTCAAACGTATTGACAGCTGACTTCACCGCTGGTGAGCAGATTGCGGGAGCTTCTTCAGGTGCAACTGCATACGTTGTAAACGTACAGGCAGAACCAAAGAGAATGTATATTGTTGCAAAATCTGGTACATTCTCATCTAATGAAGTTGTCACTGGTCAAACTTCAGGAACGACTGCAACTCTTGTTGCTGGTACAGTCGAGGCTAATCAGACAGGAAGAATTCTTGTTTCAACCTTTACAACGATACCAACCGCTGGTGATGCTCTGCAATTCGCCACAACAGATGGTAACGCTTTTCAGATTCAATCAGTTAGTACGGTAACAGCAAATAGTGTTGTATATCGAGTATTAGTATTTTCAACATCAAGAGCAACACCCGTTGCTGATGGTGTTGCCCTTCAAGTCAGAAAAGAATTTAGTTTGATACGTTTAACTGGTCATGACTTCTTACAAGTAGGTACTGGTGGAACGGATACAACAAACTGGCCAAATAATCCAACACAAGCAGCATCACAAGCAGACCAAGTTATTGTTAACGCAACTGACCCAGGACGAGTTTACTATACAGCAACTGATGATTTAGGAAACTTCTATGTTGGAGATCAATTCCAAGTAGATCAGGCGACGGGTAATGTTACTTTGGATGCATCTGCATTTGACTTAGCTGGTCTACAATCATTAAGATTAGGATCTGTTGGTGGATTGATTGGTGCTTCTGTTGATGAATTTTCAACTGATGCAAACCTTACTCAGAATAGTAACACTAAAGTTCCAACTCAGGCTGCTGTTAAAGGATATGTTGATACAGTTAATCTTACTACTCCAACTGGAGGAACCTTTGGTGTTGTTGGTATCTTAACTGCAAATAGTGCTGTATTCTCTGGTAATGTTTCTGTAGGTGGAGCATTAACATATGAAGATGTAACAAACGTAGATTCAATCGGTATAATCACTGCTAGAAGTAACATAAATGTAGGAACTGGTGTTACATTTACTCCTGCTGGTGCTGGATTCTTTGCTGGTATCGTTACTGCATCACAATTAAGTTGTTCAACACTAACTGCATCAAACTTTGGAACTGTCAATGCAACAAGACTTGTCACAAACGAAGTTGTTGAAAAAGTTTTGGTTGATGGTTCAACTGCTCTGAATGGAACATTTAATCTAAACCTAGCAACTAACGCTGTCTATTTCTTTACACCAAATGCCACTGGTAATTTCACATTTAACTTTAGAGGAGATGGTAGTACTTCACTTAATAATACATTAGCCGTTGGTGAGTCACTTACAGTAGCGATTATTACGACACAGGGTGGATCTGCATACTATGCTAATGGTCATCAAATTGATGGATCTTCAGTCACACCTTTATGGGCAGGTGGAACAGCACCATCTTCAGGTGACACAAGTTCGAAGAACGTATATACATATACAATAATAAAAACTGCTAACGCTACTTATACTTTACTAGCACAGAAAACTAAGTTCGCATAAAAATTATGCCTTTTTTGCAAACATTTGGAGCAGGAGCGAGTAGAGGGTTCACTTCTGGACTTATATTCGGTCAACAAACTGCAACATTTAATTATACAGGTTCAGTTCAAACTTGGACTGTTCCTGCAAATACACAATCAATTTATGCCTATGTATTTGGTGCGGGTGGAGCTGCAACGGGTGACACTGGTAGTACTAGGGGGGGTGCAGGTGGATATACAGTTGGAAATATAAATCCTGTGGTTGGTTCAACAATGAAAATAATAGTTGGTGGTGGTGGAGTAGTAGCATCTCAAAGTAATGGAGCTGGTGGTGGATATAGTGCTGTTGCAACACCAAACTGGGCTGGTTCAAATGTTAGCACTGATCATGGAGCAATTATTCTTGCTGCAGGTGCTGGTGGTGGAGCAGGTGATCATGAACAAGCTGGTGGAGCAAATGTTTTTGCTGGAGCAGGTGGAGGAGCTACGGGACAGCAAGGTGGATGGAATGGTGCAGCGAGAAGTGGAGCTGGATTAGGTGGTACACAATCTGCAGGAGGAGCATATCCAGGTCAAGCTGGTGGCGGATCTTGCACTGCAGCTAATTCGGGAGCATCTTGCTCTGGTGCTACTTTGAGAGGTGGAACTGCGTGTGGTGCTGGTGAGGCTGCAGGAGGAGGTGGTTGGCCAAATCAAATTTATGGAGGTTATTGGGCATGTCCTGCTGGTGGTAATGGATGTAATGGTGGAGCAGGTGGTGGAGGATACTATGGTGGTTCTGGAGCAGGTCATACCCCTGCAGCACAAGGTAATAGTGGAAGTGGTGGAGGAGGTTCAGGATATACTGGAGGATCTGGATCATATACTACATCAAATGTAGGAACTTTTGGTGGTAATGAGCACAATGTTGCATCACAAGCAACAAATAGTGGATATTTGGGAAGTGGAGTATCTTTGGGAGGTGTTTTTAACACAGATCATGGAAATGGCACTCATAATGGTGCTCATGGTAAAGTTGTATTAGTCTTTATTGCACCTTTATGATGATACGTAGAGATGGAAAAGATAATAACCATCAAAAAATAAATCCTGAATTAAACAAATATAAAGCACAAGCTGAAAAATCTATTAAAATATGCTATACTTGTGAGCAGTGGCGACCAAATCAACGAAGATGTGGTGTCTGTGGATGTTTTATGGACTTAAAATCAATTGCATATAAATTGTTTGCTCCTGACATACCCACTTGCCCTCTTGGTAAATGGTAATTTTTCTTTATTATGGATGTTGTTTATTTTTTCCCTTCTTGTGTTTGGGTTGAGCGAGTTAAGTTTGATCAAAAAGAATTAATTAAATCAGTCAAAGACTTTTCAAAAAATAATAAGTCAATCGATATTTCAAATGATGGTGGATATCAATATGATGATTATAAAGATCAAAAGTTGAGTGCTCAAGTTATATCTAGAATTCCTAGAGTTGAAAAAAATAAATTTATAAATCCAACCATTCATATGTGGTTAAATGTAAATTCAAAAGGTGATAGTAATATCAGACACACTCATTTCAACTCTAGTATTTTATTATCAGGTGTATTTTATGTGAAGGTTCCTCCAAATTCTGGCAATATTCGTTTTTATGATCCAAGAGGCATATCAATCCATAACCCTCCTGATAATCAATACTACTTTGATGGTACTGAATATAATTATATTACTCCAGAAGATGGTATGCTTTTATTTTTCCCTTCTTGGTTTGAGCATAGTGTAGAGAAAAGTGAATCAGATGAGGAAAGAATGAGTATTGGATTTAATATATTTGTTGAACATATAAATAATCAAAAAGTATAATGTCATCAGAGATACGAGCAAATACATTAAAGAATCGTGTTGGTTTATCTACAATCAATATTACCAACACAGGTATTGTTGTATCTGGTGTTGCAACTGCAACAACTTTTGTCGGAAATTTAACAGGTAATGTCACAGGTGATGTAGGTGGTAATTTAACAGGAAACGTAACAGGTAATATAAACAATACAACTTTATTACTTCAGACTGGTGGTTATGCGAGGGTTAACATCGACTCTGATGGTAAAGTTGGTATAAATGAATCTAGTCCATCAGCACAACTTCATGTAGAAAATGATAACGCTAATGCAAGTACATACTATTTAAATACTGATGCAACAGTATTGATTCAAAATAAAAATTCTAATGCCTCTGCAAAAACTGTTTTAAAACTTGAAGGTCCAGTAGGAGGTGGTGACTGTGCACTTGTTTATGGTGATAGTTCTGCTAATTTGATATTTTCAGATAGAGAAAATGAAAGACTTCGCATCGACTCAGGTGGTCGATTATTACTTGGACATACTTCATCACAAGATGTTTACGCAACTTCAAAACTACAAATACAGGGAACAACTGCTGCTACTAGTTCATTGTCTTTACTTAGACATGGAAACTCTCCTTATCTAACATTAGGTAGTAGTGGTGGAAGTTCTCTTGGTGCTGTAAATGCTCTTTCAAGTGGTGATCGTATAGGTCAAATTTCTTTTGCTGGTGCGGACGGAACAGATATTAATACTCACGCTGCCTCAATTTCTGCATATGTTGATGGGTCTGTAAGTAGTAACAATGTACCTGCACATATTAGATTTAACACAGGTCCGTCTGAAACTGAAAGAGTAAGAATACAAGATGGTGGACTAAGAATGAATGGTGGTTCATACATCGTAGAGTGTAGTGAAGGTGGTGGTGGTACAACTAACAATAATACCAAAATAATGGATCAAAGAAGATGGATGTGGTATGGTGCATCTTCAACAACTCACACTGTTGCAAGAGTTGCAAAAGCAGCAAGTGGACAACCAGGAGATGGAGATTCGCAACTAGCAGCATGGATAGTGACATATACAGCAAGAAGTATGTATAGTTTTAACAGTGATGGTGGTTATAGTGTAATGAAAATGAGAACTGGTAGATTTGATTATAATGATGATGAGGTTCGCTTCTCAACGGAACAAGATACACTGGGAACTGGAGGTGGTAGTCAAAATCCAACCATCGTATTCACTGACGAAGGAAGTGGTGTGGTTAGAATTGATATTACTAATCCATCATCAACTCACTCATTTGGTGAAATAAATTTGATGACTTACGATTGTAGAATCACATTACCAACTGGATAAATAATCAAAAAGTAATATGGCAATGACCGTCCACTTGACACCTTGAAAAAACTGATATATAATAAAGTCAAAATATATTTTCACAATGGCAACTGAGCAACAAAATCATTTAAAGTCTGTTACTGATCAAGCACAAGGTTTGGTAAATGAAATTAATCAACTTGAAGGACAGGCAAAAGCGAAAAGAGATATGCTTTTAAAGTTACAAGGAATAGTTGAATATCTTCAGCAAACAGGTGTACAATTACCAAAAGATGAAGAAGAAGTGCCTGTTGTAACACCAGAAACTGAAACATCCGATTCATAATTATAAATAGAGAAAAAAGAATATGTAGATGGCATTAATAGGTCGCCAACCATCCTCTGGTGCATTTTTAAAACTAGACGATATAGCAACTCAGTTTGATACTTCAAAAACAACATTTAACCTAACGTTAGGTGGAGAGCAATTTTTTGCTGGAAATCCATATACCCTTCTAGTATCTCTTGGGGGTGTGATTCAAGAACCTATATCTGCTTATACAATCGTAGAAAATCAAATAAATTTTGCAGAACCTCCACGAGCAGGTGCTGATTTTTTTATTGTAGTTCTTGCTACGACAAATGTAGCTGCACTTCGCTCACTTACGATTGGTCGAAGGAGTGCTGCAGCACATACGATAGATTTACACGGACGCTCAATGGCTGTAACGAGTCGTAATGGAACAGTAAATCCTATCGCTTTTAACCTAGCATAAATAAAAAGAAAGGATAACCGAACGTAATGGCAGATAGATTTCCGTTAATACTGAATACAAGTGCGAATCAGATACAGGAGATTGCGTCTGGAGATACTCTTGATTTAACAGATGTAAATATTTCAAACGCTGGTGTAATTACTGCAACATCATTCGCTGGAGATGGATCAGGATTAATTGGTGTTGCGTCAACAGATAATATTGTAACAGGAACAGCAGCAACATTTAATACATTTCCTATTGATATTAATGCAGGAATGGATGTTGCTGGTGTATCAACATTTACTGGTAACATTGATGCAAACGGAGACTTAGATGTAGATGGTCATACAAACTTAGATAATGTAAATATTGCAGGTGTTACCACAATTGGTAATTCGTTATTTGCTAATGGAAATCTAACTATTTCTAATGCTGCACCAACAATTACTTTGACGGATAGTGATGCTGATGATTACGCTATACAAGTTAATGGTGGATCATTTATTATCCATGATACGACAGCAGGAGCTACTAGACTTTCAATAACTGATGCTGGTAATGTTGATATAAATGCAGATTTAGATGTAGATGGTCATACAAACTTAGATAATGTAAGTGTTGCAGGAGTTACAACATTTACTGGCGATGCAACATTTAGTGCTAACGTATCAATTGGTGGAACATTAACATACGAAGACGTAACTAATATAGACTCTGTTGGAATAATCACAGCAAGGAGTGATGTTAAAGTTGGAACTGGAGTCACAATAACACCTGCTGGAGCTGGATTCTTTTCTGGTATTGTAACAGCAACTAGTTTTAGATTACCCTCAGACAAATTAACCTTGACATACGGGTCACAGGCACCAGCACCTCAATTTGGTGGTGGCACTCAGGCAGCCAAAATACGATCCAGTAATTGTGACTTAATAATTCAAGCTGGTGGTGCACAGACGACTCGACCTTACATTTATATGGGTAATAGTAGTCAAAGAGTTGATATCGGTGATGGTAGTGATGTCACAGACCCATATGTACCAACTTTTCAAAATGGCATTAATTTATTTGGACCTGTCAGAATGATTGGTGCTAATGTTGGTATTGGAACCACTAATTCCGACGCAGCAGTAACTTCAGCAAACACGAATAAATTATCAGTCGGTATTGTTTCTGCATATCAGTACTATGGTGATGGTTCAAACTTATCAGGCATTACAGTTGGTATCACAACAGAGCAAGTAACCCCCTCTTCAAATGTCGCAACATTAGATTTATCAAAAGACGAACATAAAATAGTCGCAAGTGGTACATATACGATTGATGTAAATGGTGGAACTGAATCAGAAAGTCACGTAATAAGAATTGAAAACTCTGGTATATCAACAGTTGGATTCAGTACATACTTTAAGTTCCCATCAGGAGGTACACCCGCATTACCAACAGCAAGTGGTGCAATTAGTTTAATATCGTTTACAGTTCATAAGGTAGGGTCAGTCGGAATTGCAACAGTCTTATTAGCTGGTGCATCAGTAAACTATAGTTGAGGTAGAAAATGAGTAGAGCATTTGTACCTCACATCATCACAGACGATAGTGCAGCAGGTGGTCAATTAATTGATGGATCTTTTAAATTTGAAGGAGCAGGTTATCCAGGTAGTCTTTCCAGAACTCCCACAAGTATAGGAAATCGAAAA
>Ga0208405_1000043_pt1 | contig 22110 bp, 8 predicted proteins | sample ETNtaG_32_FD_185766 | JGI IMG/M metagenome (GOLD analysis project Ga0208405, IMG submission 185766) | Marine microbial and viral communities from oxygen minimum zone, Eastern Pacific Ocean - ETNP201302PF84A (SPAdes) (version 2) | ecosystem: Environmental > Aquatic > Marine > Oceanic ... | reverse complement strand
CTCTCCTACTCCGCCCCCGCCTGAGCCATTACCACCACCATTACCACCAGAGCTACCGTTACCATTTCCAGAACCATTCCCATTACTCCCATTTCCGTTAGAACTTCCGTTAGATTTGCCATTACCATTGCCATTTTTTTCGTCGTCTCTCCTGAGATAACCACCATAACCGACTCGATACCCAGTAGGAATCTTCTTACACTTCTTATCAGTGTGACAATAATAGTAGCCTTGTTTACATTTCTTCATATTATTTAGCTTCCTTAGACTCGTTATTATTTAGAAAACCCTTTTTGAGCATCTTTGATAACTCAGACGTAGATCCTACAAACAGAGCATTATTAGTGACACTACTTGGACTTTTTGGTGAATCTTCATCTAATTCTTTTACTTTCTTCTGTAAGTCAACTAACTTATCTGTTGTGTCTGCAACAGATTTAATTAATTGACCTGCAACTTCATATGCTCTTGGACTTGCACTCTCGCCAGCGAGTTCCATAATACCATTTATTGCTTCTTGTCCCTTTTCAATAAGTGAATATAGTTGACCTCTAGTATATGAATAATCTTTTTCAACATCTTCAACTTTCTGCAACTGACCCTTATCAACAGGAGTTGCATCTACATTTACTATTTCGTTTTCAGAGTTTTGATTATCCATGATTATACATCTTTTTGTTGTGTAGGACTATATGTCTTACCATCAGAGAAGAATGAACTTGTTTCACTAAAACCAAAATCATCATCAGGACCTGCTGTGACTGGATCAGGTTCGACTGTATATCTCATTTCACGTTTTGCAGTTCTTGTATTTGTATCAGCAGCAACATCAACTTGAACTTTCTTGATGATACCTGATGATGATGATGGCACAGGTCCAAACAAATATGTTTTTGCTGTAAACCCTAATGTATATATTAATGCTCTTCTTGTTGCGAAATCCCCTTCGTAGTCATCTTGAAAATTCATTGAATCTAATACGATTGGTACATCTCTCTTTTCACCAATCTCACTTACCAAATCAATCGTCAAATTAAAAGATGGTTGAAAGAATGGTAATATCTGCTCTACAATCTGCAATGCATCATCATTTAACTTTGCGAGAATATTTAATTCGAAACCAATATTATAAGGAACAGGCATAAAAACTTTTTTTAATTTACTTCCATCGGATGCCTTAAATGATTGTGTTACACCAAGTTTTCTTGCAGAGTCATATTGTATTGATGTCATCTCAAATGACATTCTTGGTAATGTAATCGCTACAGGTTTATTTAAATCTGCTTGTTGTTCTAATCTCGCTAGAAATTTTTGAGAAGGACCGTATGCTAATGGCACCTTTAATTCACTGAAGGTGGTACCATCAGAACCATCATGTCGAATGTTTATGTCATTAAACAAAGTTCCGAACGATATTATCGTTTTTCTTATAATTTCATGATAGTAGTAAGTTCCTAACATTAAAATGTACCGAATGGATTACCTTCTGAAAAATCGATTATTTGATCTGCAGCAGTCTCAATTTCAGTTGCCTTATCATATTTATCATTAAATCCATCAGATATGATTCTATCAACTGTATAACGAGCACCTGAATCAGTTCCTATTCCAATATCACCAGGTATAAAGTCTTTGTTTGTAGTACCAAGATTGAGTATACCGTCATCAGAATCCCATTTCTTAACTCTACCTTTTGCACCAGATATAGAACCAATAACCAATTCACCTTGTTTGTATGTTCCAATACCAGAAATTAATGATGGTGCAGAGACCGTTGCATCTGCAGTTCCTACTGTATAACCAATACCAGCGTCTGATATTAATACTCTGCTTAAATTATTATTAGAATCATCAATCTGAATTACTCCAGTGGCAGTTCCAATGCCTGAGGTTGGAGTATCAAAAGTGATAGTTGGTATAGTAACATAACCAGATCCTTGATTAGAAACTGTAACAGATCCAATTCCTAGAGAGTCAGTAACTAGAATAGAAGTTGCAGCAGCACCAACACCATATGATGTTGATCCAATACCAGATATTGTTGCAGTTGCACTTTGAATTGTAATAGTAGGAGCGACTGTATATCCTGATCCTGGATTTATGAGTAGTATTTCTTTAACTGAGAATATATCTCCAACTGATGTTGTAATTGCAACTGCTGATGCGTCCACTCCACCTGCAGGTGCTGCGGTGATTGCAACAGTTGGCACTTTAGTATATCCAAATCCATCATTCGTGAGCATAATTTGTCTCACATAACCTGAAGTAGTAGTAATACCTAACACTGCTGTTGATCCTGAGGATACCATACCTAAACTTGTGATATAACCAAAGTCTGTCATTTCATCTTCAATGTCTTGTGTCAGTGTCTCTACTGCATCACCTGATATGTTGTCTAATTCATCTTCAAGTTCAAATAATTCACACTTCAATTGATAAACATAATTTTTACCTAGCTGATAAAATGGTTGTTCATGTTCTACAAATTTAATTTCAAATACTCTTTGTCCTAATGGAAAAAATATTAAATCTCCTTCACAAGGTCTTGTTGCAATTTCTCTTTCACTTTCCGGCATATCTGCCAAGAATGAACTTATAAAATCTTCAAATCTTTCTTTTGATATTGTTACCGTCAATTCATCTTTTAAACTCATGCCAAATTTGGTCATGATATCACCAGCACCACTATAACCCTCATATGTGTTAATATATGCTTCTATCGCAAAATTATCATTGAAAGTTGATGATTGTACCTCTGTCAATATTTCATCTTTCGATAAAATTGATCTTGGTAAATATATAACATCAACACCATAAATTTGCAACTGTTCGTTGATTAAACTCTGAATCAGTCGTTGTTCACTTTGTGATCCTTGTAGAAAAAAGGGATTTAGTGCCATGTGTCATCAACCAATAAAATCAAGAGGAGGTGTCTCATATTCAAGTTGCATTCTTTGACGTATATTTTCTAAATCTCTTTCGCCATCTTCATATATTTCTCTTCCATTCAATTCTATACCACCCGCTAACTTAACTCCTCTAAACTTCATCAGGTTTTGTCCCCATTGTCTTTTAATAAGTGCTGTAAGATATAATTTTAAGAAACTATCATTATACACACTCGTAAAAGTATTTGGATCTAAAATTCTCTGACAATCAATAACAATAAAATCATCTGGTTCAATTGAACCATAATCCATATCCAAATACAAACGATTTTGCCTCTTGTTAAATCTAACTTGTTTTTCTGGTGTCAATAGGAAATCAATATCTTCAAGATATGTTTTTGTCATTGAATATTGAAGTAATTGAACAGAGTTAAAATAATAAAGATCATTTAAGAATAACTGATATTTTATACTAAACATTCCACCAGATATTGTGCTACTATCAAATTTAAATATTTTTTCAATTCCTATAACTGAATCTGGCACTTGTATAAAGTTTGAATTTTCATAAAAATTATTTGTCATCGTGGACATGCCACTGACTGTAGTTGATATGCCAGAAGTAGTTACTATACCAACACCTGATGTTCCACTTGCTCTACCTCTGTTTATATCATCTTGCGTAAACTTATATTTTAAATACATTCTCTCAACACCATCAAAATGACGTTCATTGAAGATTTGTAGAGCATCATCAACTAAGTCATCTATTTGATCATCATCAACATTTATTTCTAACACAGGAGCACCTAATCTCCTTAAAGAGTAATTTATTAATTCTTGTCTACTACTTGGTTTTGCCATCAGAATGTTCCTCCATCGATCAATCCTGCAGTTAATGTTCCAGTAATGTCTGCAGTGCCACCTACTGTAAAGTTATTGGTAACATTGGATGTTGCTGCGGTTAATATACCAGTTATGTTTCCATTTCTAGCATTAAATTCGTCAAATCTTAAATCATCTCCAACATATAGATCGCCACCAACAAACAAATCATTGAATGTTGTAACAATACCTGTGAATGATGAAACACCCGCAATATTTAGTTGATTACCGAATATTGTACTTGTTGAAGTGCTAATACCAGTAAATGTGGATACCCCTGCAACAGTTAATCCTTTTTGAAACTCAGATACACCAAAGAACGTAGAGACACCAGTCATTCCGGCAGCTTCACCAACTGATAGTTGTGAAACTGAGGCGATACCACCAATTACATTGGTTGCATTTTCAGCAGATATCGCACCACCAGAAGCAGCGGCAATGACTTTAACAGCATTAGATTGTCCTACACGAACTTTGATGTTTGCCATTAGCGAGTAACTCCCTCCCTGACTAATACATTCCCTTCAACCACTGTTTTTTTAGTTGACCCTGAAGTTATAACTATGTCATAAACATAACGACCTGCTTTAAGTGTCGCTGTTGTTGACGCATCCATTGATAGAATTATTTGTCCATCAGTTACAGGAGAAGTAATTTCAACGGTAAAATCAGTTTTAGTTGATGCACCAGAATGTTTCCGCATTTGTGCAGCACCGCTATATCCAGTTAAATCAAACGCTGCGTTAGTGCTGGCAGATTCCAATGTAAATGTTTCTGAAAAAGTTGTGCCTGAATTAATTACAATATTCGATACATATACTGCCATCTATTTAACAATACTATATTATTTACTATTTATGACTAAGTTAATCCCCTCCTTTAATTCCTTTAATGCGTCTTTGATATCTTGAATATCATTCTTCATCTGATCGATTTCATTTTTCTTCTTTTCTGATACCTTAATACTACGAACATAATTGTCATAGGCAACATCATCACAATTGACAATTGCACCTGTATTTTCGTCACGGTATAGATTTTTGTGTCCTTCGACTCTTATCATCGTACAGCAATTGTTCTCAAATCTTTAATCTTTGGAGGTCTTGCCTGATTTGTACCAGACATCACTATCTTAATTATATAACCAGTAAATTCGGGTAAATTTTCTGCAGTAAATTGATATTCTAAAAATTCACCATCTAAACTAGCGGGAACAAAAACATCTGGTCTACCATCATTTTTTGTTGAATCAATAACAAGATTACCATTACCATCTTCAGTGGTGTCAATTAGATTTTTGTAACCAGGAAATAGTTCAAATCTTACTTCACCACCATCATCTGGTTTATCAAGAGCGTATAATACTCTAATATCAGCAGTCTCATCTCTGTATGCAGAGAATAATACTTTAAGTGATGTGGCAGGTTTTACTAAGTCAACTAAGGTTGACATGTATGTTGCTGCATGAGGATCATTCGCAATATTATCAACTCTACCGTCAACTGCATAATTACCTACTCCAATTGGGTTGTTAAGTCGATGATTTATTAACTCAACGAATGCAGTATCTGTTCTTAGAATCGGTGATAATGATGAAGAAGCAGTTTTACTCAATGTAAGATTAACTGTTAATGATTTATTTCTTGGTAAGTTTGTTAGATAACGATCTTCATTACCTTTTGCAGCAACAATACGAGGTGTTGTTAATTCATTATATTCATTAATTTGAACTTGCTCAAATCCTTGATCAATAAAGGATTCTTCAGATCCTCCAACACTTGTACCAGAAACTGTTCTAATTCTTGCACTAGTTGATGTATTAGATCCAGGATTTAATAAGTTAAATGTTGGAACTACTGCACCAAACATAATATTTGTGGATGCATGAACATTATCACCACCTACAAATTTTTCCTCATTGAAATTCAATTGAGGCATGCTTCCTATACCTGCACCAGCTGGACCACCACCGATATTTTCAAAATCAACATCTCTTAGTGTTCCATTAGCAGAACCTCTATTAATAGTTAAATGATATGAATCTAAATCAAATGGGTCTTTAATACCTCTTTCTAAACCATTTATTCTTCTTAGAGAAACTCCACTAATCTCATATTTTTGCAATTCAACTGTATTTACCTGACCATGAGGTTGTACGACTGAATTATCAACTCCCCTTGTGAGAGATTCTAGAGTCTGAGCACCAACAGTTTCATATCCAATAATTTCATCTCCTAACTTAATGTATCCGGTGTTTGCAGCACCAACTGGCACTCCTTCAAAGAAAGCAAATTTGGATGTTTGTGCAGTACCAACTTCTAGTTGTGTATCAGTTGCAGAGATGCTCGCACTTAAATTGACAAGTGGAGTATCTGGTTGAATTCCCTTGATTGTTATTCTATTACTGGTTGAATACATTCCATGTTCAAAATCTTGAACTTTAAAATGTCTGCCATCAAATGGTGCACCATTGGTTGTATAACCATCTGCTTGTATAATATGTGTTCCGACACCTAAGGAACCTGAGGCAACAGATCCATCAAGATATCTCAATTGTTGCCCTTCAGAAGCTTCCCAAGAATCAGTTGTTCCTTGTATATTTGTCAAATAAAGTGTATCAGTTCCTAAAGTTTCAATAATTCTTATTTCTGCACCTCTTCCTCTTTCATTGTTTGCTTGTGCAGTAATAATACCAACGACATCACCAACTTTGTAACCTTGTCCCATACTATTTACTGATAAAGCACCAACTGCACCATCTCCTTCAACTGCAGTGACTTTTACTTTTAGTCCGGATCCTTGACCGATAATATTATATGTCTCTATTTCAGTGCCAGCACCTGATGCGGCAGTATAGTTCTTTCCACCTGTAGTGACACCAACAAATCCAACTCTACCTCCAAGACCTTCGATAACTGCGGTATCGTCTTTTTTACCAAAGGCATGTATTTTTCTACCTATAGATAATATTGAAGTTGTGCCAGAATCAGAAGCATTGAATGTGGAAATTGCAACTCTTCCTTTTTTAGGCAATGTGGTTATTGGGTTATCTAATAATCTAGGAACCTCTACGCTATTTTCATCAGGTGTTGGATCATCGGGAGTAATAATATCTGGATTATAGAATACAGCAGTTCCTGAATCTACTGTGAAGTCTGCTTTATATAATTTGAACTTCATATCTTGATATTGATTTTCTGTCCAAATAGATCCGTTTTGTGATTTAAACAGAGTTCCCATTGCATACTGTGTTGAGTATGTGGTCTGTTCAGCAGTTGGTAAGTTTTGAGTATTGACTGTTGGTTCATTCATTATTGCAGTCCACACTTCATAATCCATACTCTTATCAGAAACTAATACTAAAGCATACTCAGTGCCGGGTGGTAACCAAATAGGTTCAGGGAAAGTTACCTTAGTACCAACTGATGCATCTGATGATGTATTATTCTTGAGTAAAACATCATTTCCGTCTGCATCTGTTCCTACTACAGAGTCGGGGAAAAGAACAACAGGTGTACCAATAATTCTTCGAGTTGGTATACCTAATTGAGTAGTTCTCATTTGGAATGTAATCGGTGCTGATTTTTGATCACATTTTGCAAAGAATACTTCAACAGAAGTTAAGAACGCACCATCAATATCATCATTTGTATCAATATCAGAAGGTGCCTCTATGTTTCCACCAACAACAAATGTTTGAGCAAGAGGGTCATAAAATTCTGTAGTTATAGTATCAATATTTACTGTATCAACACTAAATCCTATATTTGTACTTAGATTTATGGTATTAACAGTATTTGCTGTAGTTACCTCATTTTGCCATCTTTCAACAGTTCCATTTGATACATAATTAATTTCAGCAAATGAAACATCATTACTACCTGGTAAACCAGGATCATTATTCTTATCAGATGATAATTTAAATGTCTTAGTTCCAGTCTCTATCTTGACATTTGGTCCTGGTGGTTTTGCATTTGGATCTTTTAAGAAGAATGTACCTAAAACATCACCTTGTGAATCTGATATCAATCTTACTTCTTTTACATAAGCAACCGCACCACTTGTCTTTCCAACAAGTTTCATGTTCTTTTTAATGAATCCAAAGTAACTTCCCTGTGCCTCCTCTGCCATCGCCTCAGTGTCTACATTTAACACAGATGATGTCTGACTATAGATTAATGGTAATGCCTCTGCTGTGCCTCCTGCAGGTGTCTTTGAATAAGGATTTGAAATATACGTGGTTCTAGGATCATCAAACTTACCTCTCTTATGATTAGGTTGAGCAAGTCTGAATCTAACTCTAGTTTTATTACCAATAGATCCAACTACTGTTTCACCAATCTGGAACACACCATCTGATCCATCAGCACCCTCTGAATTTTTTATTTCAATTAATTTTGGCACTAAATCAACACCCTTCTTATTATCTAAGAAATGGTAATAACGTGTTTTTGGTTTTAGGTTAGATGCTACAAATTCAGTATTTCTTGATCTCATATATGAATCAACATCAGATGAAATTAAGACATTTCTAATTGATACATCTGTGGTTGTAAAGGATGCTCTATCTGTTTCGTTTACATTGAAATCTCTTGTTCTTCCCTGCCTCACATTTGTTCTTGTTGATGATGTTCCTGCTCTAGAACTATCTGGAACTCTTCTAGTTGAATTTCTAAAGTTAACATCAGTAAAATTGAACTGACTTAAATCGATATTTTGATCTAAATTAACCTCATTATTACGAGTTGTTGTTATATTCTTATCTTCTAATTGAACAGTTCTTGTCCAAATATCATTAGTAGGATCTAGAACCATATTACCAGTATAAACAACAACATGGAATGGATTAACATTTTCAACTGTGGTTGCAAATGTTTGTTCTAACCAACCTACCTCATCATATTTTAAAGTAACTGCTCTTCCTGTTTTTTGTAAATTTGAATCAATTAATGGGAAGTTACCAGAATTATTATTTAAATCTTGTGGTGCTAAATCTAATTTGATAGCATTTCTAGATCTAATAGGCACTAATTCATTATTATTTGGATTGATCTCCGCAGAAGTAAATGTTTTATTCATAAACTTGGTTGAAGAAAAATCATCAACAAAGAAACCTGATTTAAATCTGTTTCTTCCTTCTGAATCTTGTATTTGAAGAGTTTTTGTATCTAACTCAAGTAAAGTAAGAGATGTAGTAGTCTCTAATGTTTTAACTCTATTCTCTATGCTACCTATGTCTCTCATCGTATATCTACGATTATCAATCAACTTAAATACTGCATCCTGTGGATTATAAAGATAAGCAGGGTAAGATATTTGAGCAATTTCAAGTAAACCCTCATTACTTTCTGGTGGTTTAGGATATCTTGCAGAAATTCCTTTCTGAACTATAAATTCTTCCTTTGTATTTAAATACAACTTATCAATTCTAGGTAGATAATATTCGTAATCTAAAGTTGAACCTTCGTCAACTTTTAGAAAAGTCATTGTTGAAGTATCAAATGATCTTGATTGAAAATCAAAAGGTGATTTGTCAGTGCTTGTAAAATCTGCAACTCTTGGTCTAAAATCTAAAGTATCTGATGCTCTGAATGTATCATCAATACTTGGTATATCTGTTGCATATCTTTCATCATCATAACTTAATACAGTAAATAAATCTCCAGAATCATCAGCAGGAACTGTGTACTTATCAAATATAACAAGAAGAGGTTTAGTAGGTTCTGGAACTCCTTGATTTCTAACAATATTCGAGTAATCATAAAATTCTTTGTTTTGTCCTTTATCAAGTTTATATGAAGTTGTTAAATCTTTTCTAACTCCTAGTGTTATAGTTTCTATTGCAGTTTCAATATTTGACTCATCAAATGTAACTAGTTCTCCCTTGGTAAATATCGCATCATTTAAGTAAACAATTTCTAAACTATTAGGATCACCATCTGCGTTTGTAGCAACAACTCTTGCAATCGCTTCAGAATCAGAACCTATTATATTTTCACCGACCACACAATTGAGTGAAATTCCTATTGAAGCACTAAACTTTAATTTATCTAATGTGGGAGTTGCTCCATCTACTGATTCAAAAACTGCAATTAACTTAGCAACATCTGGAACATTTAAAGATATTCTCTCATCTTGAACTCTTAAACCAAAAAATTTGTTGAATAGTAATCCATCAGCAACTTCTGCTGTACCATCTCCAAGTGCTGTTGTAACTCCTGAAGTTGCATTTTTTGATTTATTTACAATTAATTTTTGACTACGATTATATGTTTTTAATTTACTCTTAATAAAGTTTTTCTGAACGGTTGTATTTACAACGATGTCAGAACCATGATTAGATAATCCTGAGATTGTTATTTGATTTCCTGCTAATGTAAATGTATCATTATCAATTTTTCCAATAGATAAATTACCAGCACCTTTAGCAAAAGCATCGGGGTAGTGAATTGAATATCTTTCTTCATCAAATGGTGCCCATGCTGCACTTGTAATGCCTGATAATTGAGATGTGTTTATGACTAAATCATTACCGGTAACTTGTTCACCAGTAAGTTGTTCGTTAATTAATATATTAGATCTATCTAAACCTAATGATGAAATATTTTGATCTGGGAGTGGTGCAACAAGACCAGTATCATTTGTACGAATTACTGGTACTCCCAAAAATGCCTTAAATATTCTTCTAGGAGTTCCTGTTGGTAATGCACCAGTAAATACATTAGTGACTCCAGTTCCAACTGCAGTTGCAAGTAGAGTAGCATTTCTACCTGTATCAGAAACAGTAGATACTGTATTAAATACTTGTTCATCATATTCAGGATTATCATATATGATTGTATCAAAGTTTTTTAAACCAAGAAAACCACCATCTGTAGCGTTAGTTACAGATGCAATACCTGAACTATTTAATATTATATCGGTAACATTATTAGGTAGAGGTGCTTTTTGAAGAACAGTTCTACCAAAAAAAGTTGGAAAATCTGTTACACCTGCCTGTCTGACAGATTTAATGTCGTTTATACCAAATGTGATAACAGTTCCAACACCCACTGGAAAATCAACACCATTAACTTCTAATTGTTCACCTCTTATAAATTTACCTGATGTTTGAGTTAGTTTCAATGTACTAAAGGTAGTGGGTGCTTCTGCAGAAAATCCAACAGCACCACTACTTTTACCAACAATAAATGATGATACTGGAATATCATTGGGAGTAATATCTCTATTTAAAATTAAATCTGTTCTTGTTTGAATATCATATAAATGTAAATCCCATTTAGTTGTGTCATTTTCATATGCAGCATCTTTTAAATTAAATCCATATGCTCTTGCACTACCAATATTTGTATTTGCTGCTTGTTGTGTGTTTGCTTTATAAAGTTCTACAATCTCACCATTTTTTGGAACTCCAACTACATCAAAAACTGTCAATGTGTTTGGTGCTTTGAATGGCACAGTAACATTTTTTATTTCCTCAGTGTCTCTTGGTTTTTCAACATCAACTATCGATGTATGAGGTTTATCTACCTGATATCCTCTGACATATGCTCTCCCTGATGATAATTTAATTACTGCTAGATCATCAGATGGAGTATTTCCTTGATCTGTTTTTTGATCATCAAAGAAAATACCATTACTACCTAATTTATCATTTAATGAATTATGTAATGATGGAATGAATGCTTTTGTGGTATAATTTCCTGACTCATCATATGTTCTTTCTGCAATGTAATCTTTTATTAAGTTATATCTTGTTTTTGTTTGTATTTTCTTTAATTTACCGCCATCAACACGAAGTAATTCTACAAAATCAGTATCATCTAAATCTGTAATTAATTTTTTAGTAAGTGTTAATGTAATTTTTAATCTATCAGCACCAGGTGCGGCAAAATTAGTAAATCCTTTAGCATTATCGTATAATGATGGATCATCTTTTGCACCTACAAAAGATTCAGTAATCTTTAATCCTACTCTGTAAGTAGGAGTATTAGTGTAATAATCTAATATTATTGTTTGCTGTGATACGTTTACAAAATAACCTCTTATGAAATAAACACCCTTTCCTATTGAAGCAGCAGATCCAATAGAAGTTGCATTCTCATTTATTAAACCCGCAAAATCAGTATTTGCTTGAATCGTAGTATTACCATAAGTTATATTTTCATCACATGAAAGTGCTTCTCCATCTATAAATGAACTTGTTTCAAAATTATCATCACCATCAATATACTTTACAAAAATAGTTATATCATCTACGGGATCAGTTGAAGGAAGTGCTACCTTTTCAACTGTTGCACTTATATTAGATATTTTACCTGTTATTGTCTTTCCTATTAGATTGTTAATATAAATTGAAATATCTATTCCAAAGTTTGTTGGATTTAACTTAACTGCATGATACCTACTATCGTAAACTAAATTACCAGGTATGACAACTGATCCATTTTTAAATAAATGACTACCAAAATCCTCAAGTTGATTTTGTAATATTGATTGTGAAGTTGTTAACTCTCTTGCCTGAACTGGAAATCCTGGATTAAATAATACCTTATAAAAATTATTATCTGAATCGAAGTCATCGAAGTATGGACTTACATTTAAGTTTGATTTTTGTGCCATTTGTTTTAGAATTCCAGAATGATTTTAACGTCTTCTTTTTGCCTTGCGTCCCTTGTTACTAAGGCACGATTATCAATATAAATTATATCGCCTGTCTGTTTATTTATCTCAGGATTTGCAAGTCCATCTGTAAAGGTAACACCTAAACCTACGACTTTATTATTTAATGTGACAGTGCTTCCACTAAATGCCGATACTCCGACTCCAAGTGGATCAATATTTCCACCACCCTGAGTAAAATCAGATATGAGACTAGCAGAACTTACACCAACATAATCTTGTTGATCATTTTTATTACCAAAGTATAGGGATCTATCTCTAGAATATTTAAGAACTTGTGTGGATGTGTTATATGATGTAACATACCCTTTTGCATTTCCCTGAGTAATTATGTCGCCTACAGAGGGTGAAGTTGTAGGATTAGATACTAATTTGACACTAAACGCTGATGAAAAATTAATACCTGTAAATGTTGAAGTATTTGAGAATTGTTCAGGATTTTTTAAAATACCAACTTGAGAAAATTTAGTTGTTGTTGGAAAATCTGGCGATGAATCGTCAAATCTTGTATATATTAATATTTTATCAGTTCCTAATTCACTATACAAATCAAAACCATGACCTCTGGATGGAGGGATAATAGGAATTAGTTTCGCTCTATCAACTTCAGTAATGTTTGTTTTAGTTTGTATAGGTCCCAGATCGACTATTCCGTAAGTATAACCTTGACCTCCTCTAGTAACAGTTGTTTTGGTAATTTTTCCATTTGAGTCTACAGTAACTGAAACTTCTCCCCCAGTTCCATCACCGAGTATATCAAGAGTTGTTTCACCTTCTTGATATGAACTACTTACTGAACTACCACTATTTTCTATATAAACTTTTTTTATTTGATTATTATTAATTCTTGAATCTCCTGCTTCCCTAATCGTTTGTATTTGATTATCTGTTGAAGTTGGCCAGTCATTTGGTAATGAAATAAATTCAGTTGAATCAAATTTAATAATATCACTTGGAGAAATAGTGTAAAGGTATTTCCATACATATCCATCTCCACTCGTTCCTGCTGCTGATGGTTCAGTATCAGTAAATGTAGGTTCATCTAATGAATTACCTCCCTTTGCTGTATCACTACCAGGTATACCGGAAGATCCATTATCAATACAGATATAAACTCTTAAGTCACTATTAACAACATAATAATTTGAATTGTATAAAGATGAACTTTGTGAATTAGGGGATTGATTTAATACACTGTAGTCATGCCTATACATGTCATATCTTGTATTTGATACCCATGTATTTTTTTTAACTACTCTCCTAACGTTTGCACCTGATATTTTTTTACCAAATAATGTGGTATCGCGATAATGTGATCTATATTGAAAATTATCTATTGGATTAAGTGGCCAATTAGCGGTTGTTGTTCTACCAAAACCTGGTGAAACACTAGTTGGATTTGATAATCCTAAGAACACATAATAAGAGTTTGATGAGTCTAATAATGAATCAACAAAATTATTTGCATTAAATATTCTAAATTGATCTGTAACTACGGCTGGCATATTTATAGTTTTTTATATATTTATAACAGTTTATGGAGTTTTAGGTAAAGCACCAGTTTTTCTGAGAGTATAATCTCCACCCGACCTTTGAATTGATGGGAAAGTTGATAAACCTGAATCTACAGTTAATCCTGTAATACCTATTGATATAGGTGTGGAGCTTCTATTTATTGATGATAATTTCCCGAATGAAAATTCACCAAGCACATCACCGGTAACTCCTATACCTGGTATTGTACTGTTTGATTCTATATTGCAAATAATAGAACCTGCTGCACCTGAGTTACTTATAGTGCTAACAACATATATGTTGTCTAAAAACTGTGATCCAATAGCATATGTGTGAATTCCACTTTCATTCATAGATGTAACTCCAGTACCAATTGTGGTACCCTTTATTAATATTGGTGAGTTTGAAACTAATCCATTATAATTTGCAAATCCTCCCGGTGCAGGTCTATCTAAATTAAATTCTAACGCTAATGAATTTGATTCAGAATTCATAACAGTGCTTATACCAGTTACAATTCCTGAAAAACCGGTTAACACACCGACTAAACCTGTTTGTTCAGTAATTGTTACTGGAGGTTCAACAAGAACACTTGGAGCGACAGTATATCCTAAACCAGGATTTGTTATTGCAAATCCGTCTATTACTCCGTTTGTTATAGAAACTGTTGCGGTTGCAGTGGTTCCTACACCAACTCCAATACCTGTTCTTGGTGCGGTAATTGATATTGTGGGTGCAGATGTATATCCACTTCCTCCACCCACTATTGTTAATCCAGATACTGTGCCACCAGCAGATATAGTGGATGTTATTGTTGTAATACCTATTAATGGTAGTGGAGTATTAGAAATTATTCGAACATTAAATTGAGGAGAAGTTTCTGCCTCATAGTTAAAGAAATCTGCATTATCTAGAAAAACCTCAGTTGATGATGAAGTAATATCTGATATAACTTTAGCAGTAGGATATATTAGAGGTTCAATAGAGTCCCTTGTTTTTGGAATAACTCTAGAACCAATAATTTTATCAACCTTTTGTTTATATAAATGCATGGGTCTGAAATTATCTGCATCAATACCCTCACCTGTATAGAGGTTTGTTTCAAACCTATCCTTCAATGTCAATTCAATCGCAGTTCTCTCATCTTGCTGAACAGATGTGCTTATTCCATTAAATTTCATTAATTGAACATTATCACCCTCTTCAAGAGTTTTATTAATATCGGTGTTTATAATTGAGTCATCACCATTAGTTCCTTTATAAATGTATATTGCAACTTCATCATTTTGTGTTGGAGCAGTAGTGAATGTAAAGGTTGTTCCCCCATCAAATTGATAATTTATACCTGGTTTTTGGTTAACACCATTTACAAATATTAAAAGTAAATTTTGTGCAATAATATCTGATGTAGGATCTACTTGTACACTTAATAATTCACCATTGTAGAATAATGGGAATTTAACTCTTGATCCATCTTGTAAATTTTTTATTGAATCAATATAATCTAATTCACCAAATTGCCAAGAAGCAAAACTGTCTTCATATACCTCTGAAACTTCAAGTATAAAATCAGAGATGGGTCTAGGTAAGTTTTTCTCAGTTACCAAACCAACTGGTGTAAATTTATCACCCTTTTTAAATGAATATCCATTTCTTGATAATCTGAAATTCTTTACACTGAATAAAGTTGATCCAATTCCAGTATTAACTCCAGAAATATTGACATCAGCACTAATCAAAGCCCCTATTCCGGTTTCAGTTGTTGGTCCTGTCGCTAATCTTGAAACTCCCACTATTGACATATTGTCATATGATGGACTTGGTGTGAATATTTCTGGTTCCTTATAATTTGATCCTCCATTCACTAAGGTAAATATCACAGTGCCACCTGCTCCAACTGATCCGATGACAGTTGCTCCTGAACCAACGTTTGCACCCACGTTTACTGTTATTGAGTTTGTATTGAAAGATGTGATACTTAGAGTTGCTCCTGCAGCAGGATCTGTTGCTCTTGGATATGCATGATTTGTAGCAAAATTATCTTTAGAACATGTAAATGAAATTGAACCTGTTGCTATAGTAACTGTATTACTTCCTGTTAAACCATGTCCATTAATGAATAAAACAAGATCTCCAGTTACCGGATCATAAGTTGCATCTGATGGAGTGAATTTTGTCCCTGTATTTGCTTCTACAGAATCAGTTACTGCACTAGCAAATACATGTTTATAACCAGGATCAAACACTGTTAATGCAATACCTGCAATTCCAGTTACTGTCTTACCTGTATCTAAAGTTCCAAGTGTGTAACCTGATCCAAATGTTAAATCACCAAACCAGTTTCTAACAATTCCACCAGTATGATAAGTATGAGGAATCGTGCTAGTTCCAACTTGAGTTGTAAACGTTTTATCTGATGTTATACCAACTACGGAGAACTTATCACCTATTGATCCATCAGGGAAGATGGTGGTTGTCACACCTGCGTGAGGAGCAGCACATTTAAATTCTAATCCAGACAATAATACTTCATCAGTATAACCGATCCTTAGATCATGTTTATTGACTGTTGTAATATCCAAAAGACCTGTTGTATTATCATAAGATGCAGTCACAATACCATTTTGAACACCACTGTAAGCAACACCCACAATCGTACTGATTGTACCTGCCAAAGTAGTCTGAGGTTTTACATTTGTTCCAACTAATGGTGCGTAACCTAAACCACCCGTGGATCCAAGTGAAACAATCACCCCTCCTCTAGGTAAATCATTTTGATTAACATCTGTTTCATCAATTAGAATGCCTCCATCCGCAATTGTTGTGATACCTGAGAATCTTACAGTAGTAGCAGTTCCAGTATCACTAATGACAAAATTTCCACTTGAATTATTAGTGGTGGTAGGTCTTTGGAATATATTATTAACAAATAGAATACCATTTCCACCTGTTGATCCTATACCAGATGTGGCAATACCACCTGTGGTTAAACTGAATGTCTGCCCAATTCCTGTAAATTGATTTGAAATATTATCATATAAAATATTGGTATCATAATTGTTTCTTAAATATACTCTTCCTTCAAAATCTGACCTTGCAGGAGGTAAATTAGATGAGTCAAGATCTATCGAACTATTACCTCTAGGTGCTTCAGTAAAGTGTATTTCTTTACCAACAATATTGTATGATCCTTTAAATAACGTTGCGTTAGTCAAATCATTATGATTTGTAGCAGAACTTCCTACATACCCTCTTTGACCTTGAACTAATGGTATAGTTCCCGTTCCACCCACTGGACCTACATTAGTAGTACCAAGACCAACATTTGTAATTCTAATAAATTCATCATTTATTTTTAATATATTTTCTATATTAATATCTGATATTCCACTTAAACTGAATATAGTAGAGGCAGTTCCAATTGATCCTCCATTACCAGACACTTGATAAACTAAATTTGTTTGTGCGATTGGATGTTGAACTAAACCATCAATTGTTATAACCGCCTTTGTAAGACCTTTTGCCATTTCAAATTGATGTTCATTTCCTTCGCCGACATCCATAAATGTAACCGCAGTTCCAGTTCTAGTTGTGGATATTGAAAATACATTATCATTTTCTCTTATGGCAAACACTGTTTGTGGTAATTCATGAACATCTCCAGCAGATGATTTGTATAACATAGGTGTTGATCCAATCCCTATGAAGGATGCTTGTGGAGTGTAAACTAATTCTTCTTGTGTTCTAAAGAAATGATCATTTATTGAGAACTTACCAGTCCCTAAATTAACAATTGATGTATTTGATGGATCAAATGTTTTTGCAAATATAGGAGTATTATTACTTGTTAATTCAAAATTTCTTCTATTAATTCTATCACCATTTAACGAATTATAAAATTTGATATTTGATGTTTGAGTTAACTTTCCAAATACTTTAGGTTCTGGATTATTAACTGATCCGAATCGTGATTTCTCATCACTATCAGCGTAGAATACTTCATTTAAAGATCTAACAGTGGTAATACCTGATGCATTATCAGGAATAAATTCCAAAACAAAATCATCACTCACAAATCTAGCGTTAAATGTTCCAATACCAATAGTGCTACCAATGGATAAAAATTCACTTTGATTTGTAAATATCTCAAAATCTTTATGAATTACGTATACTTGGTGTAATGCTTCAGATGTGGCAGTTCCAACGTGGACAGTTGCTTTTAAACTAGAAAACAAATTCTTGTTAAGAGTTGCTATTGTGCTTATTCCTATTTGCTCATCAAATTTACTTTCAACTAGTTGTGTTCTCTCACTACCATCTTGTTGACCAGATGCTGTAAATCTATATGTTCCTATTCCTGCTGGAGTAGATCCAAATCCAACAACGCTTGATTTAACTCTTATTGGGTTTGGTTCTTTATTAGTAATCTCAAAAGATAAAATACCACCTGAAAGTGAAGTGCCGAATGAACCAATGAAGTTTGAACTTTGTGTTCCTTGATTGGTATCAAAGAATGCTTGAGACATAAACGTATCTCTTCCATCATAACCAAGTAATGTTTCAACATAATTCATCTCATTTGTCACAAGATCAGTCACTTGTGAGTTGATGTAGAAACTATTAATTTTATCAGTTACTGTTGATATGGATACAATTGATGATGTAATTCCTGAGGAATCAGTTGTGCTTCCCACACCAACTACTGATCCAGTTATGCTTGCAAATCCAAACGTGCTTGATCCTGTGCCAGTGACTGTAGAATTGAATTTAGATTCGATTATCTTTATATCATAGTCAACGTCAAACTTAAATAAATCTATCGGAGTAAATCTTAAAAAATCTTTTGCAGACTCATTTACTAGTTCAAATTTTGTAAAGTCTGCGTTTTCAGTATCTAATTTATTTTTCTCTAAAAGATATACACCAGTATCATTATTTAAAAGTATTAATTCTGCTATTTGCTTTTGAGTATTTCTTAAATCTTTGGTTTGTAATAAAATTCTATTTAAACCATCAACAGGTTGAGTTTGTAATAAATCTAAGAATAAATTAGGATCACTTTCTAAATTAGAATATCTAGAACTAATATCATCTATGTTTAATACATTATTTGTTTTTGCTTGAATAAAATCAGTTAAACTTACATTTTGTAATTGAATAAATTTTGAAGTCGAAGGATTTATATCTAAGTCAGTGGCACCAGTACCAACAAAAATATCTCTTGCATTATCAAAATTATATAAAGTATCAACTCTTGTTTTTTCAACAAATGTTGGTAAAATATCCAAAAATATTGAAATATTCGCCTGTCCTCCTATTGGAAATGCACTTGATGCTGATGTAATTCCTGTGTCTGAGAAATTTTTGAATCCTGCAGTATGAACTAAATTATTTACGGGACTCTTTAAATCATTCCATGTTATTGGACTTTGTATGGTGTATGAAAGGTTTTGATAATAATCATTATTTGGTATAACTTGAATGTCATCATTTAATTTTCCAGTATTTGTTTCCCATCCTAAATCTTTTATTAAAGAATAATTTACATTAAACTGCCCTTCATTTTTAAATATATTCTCAATTTTTCCTTTATTTCTTGAAATAATCCCAGTGATAAGATCACCTTTTTTAAATTCATATAATCCTATTAATTTTACGAAATTTTCTCCTGTATCAACAACAGTTAAATCTCTTTCAATATCATCAATGCTAATTTTTTCACCAATAGTGAAACCCTCTTCTACTAAATTTAATCTAAATGAAGGGTATACATTTGAATTAATAATACTTCCAAAAGAAGATACAGATGTAACTGCAACCCCAGTATTTGTAGTGTATTGTGATACATCTATCGTCACCTTATCTAAGGTACCACTATCATCATAATTTGATACTCTTAAAAGTTTATATCCGTAATCAGATGAATTAAATCCAGATCCAGCGGTTCCTACTTTCTGTAGTCCCTCTATGAAAACAGAGTCACCTATAGCAAAAGGTTTTGGATTATATCCTAACGCTGGAGTAGTTATAAAAATATTAAAATTAGATGTTCCTGCGATAGAACCAACACTTTGTATACTAACTCCATTTGTATTGTTTGTCGCGATAAGTGCAACATTTCCTACAGTTATACCTGTGGGAGACTGATCTATTTCAACTTCACCTATTGATGATCCTGATAAAATTGCATTCAAAGCACTATCAGGAAAAGTAGTTCCTGCATCGGTGTCAACAACAACTAAATCAGGTGCATTCAGATAATTACCACCACCACGAACGATCTCAACACTTGAAATCCTTTTAGATCCTCTAAGTTGAACAAACGAAGGAATTAATGCTTCTGGTTGTAGTGTAGGATCAGAAGAATATTCAAATCCCTCATTAATAATTCTTGTTTTTCTAATATTACCAATACTTTTTGATTTAGTAAGGACATTTACATCATCCGCAGTTGTCGATCCAACACTTACAAAAGATGGTAATTTTCTATAGTTTGATCCACCACTTACAATATTAATTGATTCTATCGCTCCGGTGACAATACCAGAGGTTGTGCTGTAAGATAATTCATCACATTCCAATGAAGTATACAATGATCTTTGTGGTTCTTTTATACTGTCAAATGTAAAGGTGCTTACGCCAACATTAGAAATTTTAAAACTACCATTCAAATTATTATCTACAAATTCTATCTCAGAATAATTTTTAACTGAATTATCAGCAGTTATTGCTATACCCAATCTTTCAAGGTTATAATATAATTTATCAGGTACACTATTACCAAATCCTATTACATATCTTGACCCTGTTAAACCCTCAGTAATTATGCCTACCGGTATGTTAAAACCTGTGCTTGACCCAGTTGAAACAAATTCATTTTTAAATTCTTTATCATAATATAATTTAAATTTAAATCCGATTAATGATGTATCTGATGTATCAAATACTAAATTATTATTCTTTTCAACTACTATTGGAGGATTAATTTTAGTGAATGTATGTGTGGCATTAGTAGTATTTACTGATACAATCCCTACTGCTATTGGAGGATTTATAGTTGCATTTTCAAATGAATCACAAAGTTTAAATCTATTATCATCAATTACACTAACAAAATAATTACTGTTACCTATACCTATGTGTGAAGTTGTCGCAAAATGTTTGACTTTTTGACCTGTAGATAAGTTGTGGTTTTCTAATGTAATAGTGCTTGCGCCCGTTTGAACACCAACTGTTGTTATACCGGATGTTTGACATTGTATTGGATCAACATTTATATAACCCTCTGATGAATCTCTTCTAACACGCACAATAGATGAAGTTCCAATACCCACGGAGTGATTAGATTTAATTGTTAGAGAAATTGGATCACTGTCTCTCAGTTGATGAAAACTTGACCCTAAAGATACTGTATTTTTTACATTTTTTACATTAACCTTTTGCTGTACAAAATCAGATTCAAAGAAATACCTATCATCATCTCCTCCTCCACCTATGATACTTCTAAAGAATACTTCAGAATATTCTTTGTTATCTGTGAGGGTAGGATCTGTTCCAATACCAGTTTTAATTCCTATTAAATTTCTACTTTTCCTAACTGCAAAAACAGTTGAAGGCATGGCAGTTATTGTACTTGATGCAAGAGTTGATATTCCTATTGAGTTTGCACCAGTAGCATTAGTTAATTTTAATTTTTGATTCGTTACGAAAGGATGATTTTCTAGGTAAATCGCTTGATTAGGTATAACACGAGTCGTCCTAGTATTTCCAAATGAGAATGACTTTGTAATAGATCCACCAGCGGTATTTCCAAATCCTACTGCTTTGGTAGGATTAAAAAATATCTTCTGATTTACTCTTGAATTAATATTACTTACAGATTTTTGTATAGTAAAGGAATCTGGGATTACATATAAAGGTGTGGATACTGAATGAGATAATCCAACTAGTCCCCTTTCAACAGTTAGTATATTAGGTTCATCATATAAATTCAATATTGTCATTATCTCCGTACCTATGCCTATTTTATTTCCAACTTTTAGACTTGAAGGAATATTTGAGATATAAATTTCAGTTGTCGCAGAACCCGCTGTAACAGTTGAAATAGTAGAGGAAGTTAAAGATGAAACACCTATATTGT
>Ga0208405_1000041_pt1 | contig 22161 bp, 24 predicted proteins | sample ETNtaG_32_FD_185766 | JGI IMG/M metagenome (GOLD analysis project Ga0208405, IMG submission 185766) | Marine microbial and viral communities from oxygen minimum zone, Eastern Pacific Ocean - ETNP201302PF84A (SPAdes) (version 2) | ecosystem: Environmental > Aquatic > Marine > Oceanic ... | reverse complement strand
AATTCACACTCCACCATAATCTCAGTCAGACATGCAAGCAGATTTATTTCCTGATCCGCAACGAAGGCAATCTGATACTGATACTTAGCAATGACAAGCACAGCAGCAGGAATACTAGAGTTTGCCAAGGATGTATAAAGAGCATCGTAAATACGACGCATGAGTACACCAGAATCATTGTCCAAATTATCCACCACCCACTTCCGAACTTCAGGGAAGTTCTTTTGTTTAAGATTTTGTATAAGGTTGTTAACTTTGACATCAGAGAACGTAGCGAGGATTCCTGCATCAATAGCACCACCTGATGAGTAGCGTTGAATTTCATTTAGAACCCTACGCCAATCAGGAAAATGTTTATTGATTAATTCTACCAGGACTTTATTATCATATTTAATACTCTCTTCATCCAAGATGGTTTTGACACGCTTGAAGAAAGATGCTGCAATTTCTTGTCGTTCCTTTCCTTTGATTCCAAACTCGATGACGGCGCACCGAGAGTGAAGAGGTTCAACAATTTTGTTTTTATAGTTGCAGGTGAAGATGAATCTGCAGTTGCCACTAAACTCCTCAATAAACGCCCGTAGGAGGAGTTGAACGTCGTTGGTGGTGTTATCTGCCTCATCAATGATGATGACTTTGTGTTTTGCAGTTGACGCAAGCGAAACGGTTGAAGCGAAGTTCTTCGCATTATTTCGGACGGTATCAAGGAATCGCCCCTCATCGGATCCATTGATGACATAATAGTCTACTCCAAGTTCAGTGCAAAGTGCTTTTGCAACTGTAGTTTTACCACATCCAGCAGGGCCTGCAAGAAGCAGGTTAGGCACTTCTCCTTTATCTAGGAAATCAAGAAAAGTTTTCTTGATATTGTCAGGGAGAATACACTCCTCAATTTTACGTGGGCGGTATTTTTCTACCCACAGAAACTCGTCGCGCATAATATTGTTTTAGGAATAAACCAATAGGATACAGATTGCCAGTATTTTCCAAGCAAATATGCTTCGTAAAAATCCTGAATATCTTTCCAAGTATTGCGATAATCGCTAGGATAAATCGTAACACTCATAATACAGAATACCACAACATGAAAGAAACTTCCAGCGGGGTGATGTCCTAATTGAAAACCAAGAAGTTTGGCTTCTTCATTAACACTAAACCCAAGATCAAAGTGAATGTGAAGTTGATCATGAAGTTTGGTGTCTTCACCTATTCCAGGTATCCAATTTTCTAAGAATTGAATATACGGATCAGGTTCCATAGTGTGCAAATAATTTACTTATTCCAATAGTAACAAGAAAAGAGAGCATAACTACCATATCCCACATTTTGTTTTTAATAAAGAATGGGAGAGTAAGAAAATCAGCGACTAGATGCACTATGACTCCTGCTAAAACACTTACATAAATCAAAGTAAAGTGAGAGCAGACAATCAAAATGCATCCAATCAACCGCATCCTACCCAAAAGTTGAGTCTGGTTCAAGTGCAATGTAGTAAGTCAGATCGTGATTTTTACTTGTGAAGCGAGACAGAAGTTTTTGCGAAACTACAACATCATATGTTCCAGGGAGAATCTTAATATTCTCCACTTTAAAGTTAAAGTTGAAAGTTCCATCCGTCTCACCAACAACTTCTTCGTGAGCATTAGAAGTATCGTTCTTCTTATCACGAACTACAAGTTTCACAACACCTGCTTCACCAACAGCAGAGATATCAGGAAGTTGGTAGACAGCAGCTGCTTTTAGAAGTTTCTCAAGAACAGTAGTAGTCAATTCAAAACTGACATCTTCACTAGGAAGTGAAATCTCTTTATCAGGAGGAGTAACAATAACAGATGGATCTGCAAAGAAATACTTAGAACGTGAGCGTCCTTCCTTGATCACTACATAACCATCATTTGCAAAGTCAAGTTCAGGTTTTTGGTGTAGACTCAAACCATTAAGGAATTGGTTGAGATCGTAGATTCCAAAATCGCGGGCAAACTCTTCATTAATGGTTGCTTCTGCGAGAATATTCTTCATCACACTAATAGTGCGAAGTTTACTACCCTCTTTGAACAGAATAGATTGGTTGATGGAAGAAAAGTTTTTGAGGAGAGAAAGGGTAGAATCAGACAGTTTCATAGGATTACGAATTTTCATTATCAATAAGGGAAGTCAGAGTTGGTTGATTTGTAATGATCATCAAAATGCAAGAGTAGCATAGCATAATGAATGACTTTAAGTAAATCTTTTTTATTTTTTCCATCTTTATCGCCATATCTACTTCCATACTTTAAAATATTTGCTTGACAGAAATTAGAAGCAAGATTTTTTACTTCCATCAAATCAATAGTTTGAATATCTTTGAATCCTCCTTCATTTCCAGTGTAGTGACTACGATAAGTGCCACTAACATATTCATGAATATCCTTCAAAATAACATCTTCATTATATTTCCAACGTCCGTTATTGTTGTCTGGTGCATTTGGAAGATCTGGGATGTTAACAGTGTAATCCATAGTTGTTTCGTCTAGAGAAGCCCATTGAGACAATGCATCACTTGGAATTGCTGGGATAGCAATTGTGTCTTCACCTAATCCACCAACAATTCCATCTTCAGTTGTAGAGTATCCATCTGCTTTCGTAGTCATAACATCATAAAGTAAACTCCAAGCATTAGTCATTTTATCACTCAGCAGTATAAGTGTCAACGATATCCTCAGAGGGCATCACGAAATCAGCATCAACTTTATCATACAGTTCCAGGAATGCCTGCTTAGTTTCGTCATCAAAACGATTCACGCAAACCTCAATTGCTTTTGCTTTGTCACCGAAAATATTGTATGCCTGAACAATATGAACCAAACGACGAGTGCTGATGATCTCCTCAATACCACCATCATAGAAAGTCTTACGGATGATATCTGCCCAGTCTGCAAGACGCTTACAGAAAGTATCATCAGTGCAAAGTTTAGAGAGAATCTTAGTCTCAATAGCAGTGGTAGGATACTCTTGCTCAAAGGTGACGGGGAAACGCTCTAGAAACGCTTCGTTGAGCACGTTAGTTCCAATGAATCGTCCGTCGTCACTACCTTTACCCTTAGTGTTGGCTGTGGCGACGACATTGAATCCACTTCGAGGAGAAACCCATCTTCCGATTTTTTTAAGGAAAACTCCTTTCCCTTCAAGGATAGATTGGAGACAGAGAATTTTGTTAGAAGCGAGATCGAGTTCGTCAAGGAGCAATACAGCACCGCGTTCGAGTGCTTCGATGACTGGGCCATTGTGCCAGACGGTGTTGCCATCAATAAGGCGGAAACCGCCAATAAGATCATCTTCATCAGTTTCGATTGTAATGTTTACACGGATTAGTTCCCTTCCGAGTTGGGCACACGCTTGCTCAACCGAAAAAGTCTTGCCATTACCGGAGAGTCCCGTAATGAACGTTGGATAAAAAATACCGGACTGAATAATTTTTTTAATATCAGCGAAGTTACCAAACTTGACGAAGGAATCATCTTTCTGAGGAATAAGATTTTGCTCAACTGCAGGCATAGCAGCAGGAGCAGTATAGGACGTTTCCAGATCTTCTACAGTCTCTTTAGTTACTTCCAAATTCCACTTACCACGTCCGACTTTGTAATCCGATAATTTGTTAGTGACAGTCTGATAGTTAGAACCGTTCATAGCACACCATGCACGAACATCGGCTGCAGTGAACTCGATGCCATACAGTTCTTGAAGTGAGGTGCGAATGTACTCGGGGGACAGTGCCATGTGCTTTTGTTGTTTACCTGCTTATTATACACACAAAAAAGGGGGGCATGTACCCCCAGTGTTCACTTTTCAAACCGTCTATACTTGAATTTCATTACTTGGAGCATCCATGCGTCAGTCAATTTCTTAGGGCCCTCCATAAGAACCTTGCGAACCCTGGGATCGGTTTCCATCTGAAGTGCAATTTCTTTCCAAGTCATCATGCTACTAGAGAAATAAATTCACCCAGGACTTTTTTATTTAGTTTCTTAGTCTTAAGACTTTTGGCGAAAGCAGACTTAATCTTTGCTTTTGATGCTCCATCGTCCACCTCAAACTCAACATCTTGAGCAAGAGCCGTGCATGAAAGTCCAAAGTATGCATCATATCCAGACTCACGGATCACAAATCCTTTCTCTTTCTTCCACTCATTCTGCAGTTTAATTAGTTCTTCACCATGATCATAATAAAGTTTAAGAAAATTATTAGCATCGCGAGGAGCAAGTAAACGAATGCCAACAAAGTTCACTTCAGGAAAATTATCCTTAAGATTCTTCAGCATGACATCAGAGAATCCGTTGAAGTTTCCAGACTCAAACTTATACATGTTACCAGTCTTACGATCGCGTAGAATAGTTTTCCAGTGATCGTGTCTAGCCTCTCCAAGAAACTCAGCATTGTTCTCCCAGTACCTCTTAATCAATTTGTGACGATTGAGAGGACATGCTTCACCATCAGTCAGAACCACACATTGAACTTTCTGCAGTTTGTTTTCACGTTGAAACTTAGGAAGGATCTGATGAAGAGATACAAGTGCTTCATTCAAAGGAGTTCCTGACAGAGACATCTTCCTGCCCCAAGTATAGCAAGAACGATATACTCTAGTAAAACCTACAGCATGTCGCCAGACGTTGATCATCTGATGCTCTAGATCTTTGGCAGATACTTTGCTTGTAAGAATGTTGAGGAGATTGAAATCATCTGAAACACAAAGAAGATTTTCTTTCTTCTCGTAATGATCTAATAATTGATGTGGAAAATTAATATCATGACTACTCCACTCATTAGTAAAAGCATATACATCAAAAGGAATACCAACTTTCTTACAGAACCACAGCAGGTTAAACATTTGCTTACAAGTATCCATCAGAGTGTATTGCATTGAACCACTCCAATCAAGCATAAAAACAAGTCCATGGTTCTTACCGTCCGCAAGAGTTGTTACCTTGCGGAAAAGATCTTCATTATACTTGTAGGTGTGAAGTTTGGTGCAGTCAAGAACACCAGTGCGAGAAGTTGTGGCACGGGCGTATGAGTCAGCCGCTTTCTTACACTCAAACTCTTTTACCAGGTAATTGACTTCTTTCTGCGCTGAACGCTTGAACTGAATATATTCTTTGTCACACTCCTCAAAGATCCGCATATCCATTTCAAGTCCAGCACGTTCCTGACAATCAAAGACATGATCAACATATCGATGCACCAGATCGTTACTGACAATAATCGTATCCAGATTTACTTTCGGAACCTCAACATAAACAGTTTCGATACCATCAGTCTGTGCTAGTTGTTCAATACTGTTAGAAAGAGAATCTGCAGTTTCAACTTCCGGTTCTACTTCTTGTTCAGAATTATCTTGCCCTCCATCATCAGGAACATCTTGAATGTTTCCCTGAGGTTTTGACTCCTCACTATCCTGCTCTTCTTGTTCCTCAGACGATTGTTCTTGAGACTTAGGTGCTTCTATATCTTGAGTTTCGTTATTGACTTCTTTCTTGCAATACTTGTAAAGTTCTTCTGCTGCCTCAGTAACATCCTCAAATGTCTCACAATCTCTAATCATACGGACGATTGACATCTCTTCTTCAGAGAATTCAATATCTACAAAATTACCAATCTTAAAGTATAGATTTGTACGATCAGCAAGATTGAACTCATTGACATCTTCATCAGAGATTTTGAAGAAATCATCATCACTCATCTGATTATATCCTCTGAAGAATGTCTTATGCATTCCAGGATACTTACGCTTCATTAACTTCTCAATACGAGCATCCTCAACAATATTGATAAAGGAGTGAGGAATACCCTTTGGTGGATCCACATCAGGAGTGAAGAGAGCATGTCCAACTTCATGTCCTACAAGAAGATCGTAAACAGTATTACTTGCACTCTCCCACATCGGAAGCGTCAGCACACGCTTATGAACATCAAACTGAGCAGTAGAAACCTTACGGTGCTCAACCACCAGATCCTCAGTGGCAAGAAGTTTGGCGAGTTGTGACTTGATTTCTTGTAGGACTGGCATTGAATTCCTTTTGATGTACCTATAATACTAAACCCCCACCTTTCGGTGGAGGCCCTCAGTGACAGTTTCTATAGTGTCTATGGTTGGTTATGAAAGAATACTCCTACAGATTCGTTTACAAGTCGCCTGATCATCATCACATTCAATTAGACAGTCGTAATAATCATTTATTTGATCAGATTCATCAAGTGTTCGATCTAAAGTATGAGTCAATCGTTCAATACTTTGTTTCCAACCCGCTAACTGATTATGTGAAATTAAATTGTGCATGATTTCTAATTATAAACATCAGATAATGAAGAATTTAATTTCACTTCATAACCTTTTCTCCAATTCTGTATTATATAGTCAGCGTTTCCTAACTTAATGAAGTTTGTGTCACATTATACAATTCTTGAAAAACCTTTATGTTTCTCAAACTTTATCAGATTTTCAAATTTATCAAACAAAGACTCTTTGTGTGAGATGACAAAGACGTTTGCATCTTTAATTACAAATCGAATGATTTTCAAGAACTCATCTGTGCCAAATCCATCAAGAGAACTATCAAATACTTCATCCATAATCAATAGATTAGTATTTACAGAGTTCTTCATCCTTGCCACCTCTCTCCAGGTAAACAAAAGTGCTAAATCTATTCGCATCTTCTCTCCCTCGCTGAAAGAAGAATAAGAAAAGTCCTCATGTATCGGGGACTGGACGGTTTCGTTGAACTCTTCATCAAGAGTAAAGTTAATATAGAAGTCCATCATCTGAAGATAACGGTTAACTTGCTGATTAATCAGCGGCAAATACTTCTTAATGATTTTTGTCTTGACTCCACCGTCTTTAAGTAGACTATACGAAAAATCGTAGTAGTTAATGGTGTCCTTTCTTGACGCTAATTCGCCAAATGTAATTGTTAAGTTGTCTTTGAAGGTTTCTAACTTCTCATGTTCAGTATTTCGGTTTGCAAGTTGCTCGGTAAGCTCTTGAACTTCCGATTCCAGATTTCCGATTTGTCGTTGACACTCAGAAATCCGAACATTGTCCTTAGAAATGTCATTCTGTAGTTTAGAGATCTCCTTCGATAGGGCAAGAAATTGACGCTCTCGCTCCTGTTCTTCATTAATTGCCTCATCCAGTTCTTTTAAACCAGATTGCAACTCGTTCGCTACATTTTGAGCGTCGTTAATCTTATTTATTCTGAAATCCTCTTCAATAGACTGAGTACAAGTGGGACAAACCGTATTCTCAGTGAAAAACTTATGCTCTTTTCTAAGAGTTGATGCTTTTTGACTGATTTTACCCTTCAATCCACTCAGTTTACGCAGTTTTTCTGTAGCTCCTATCACTATTTCTTGCTCTTTTGCAAGAGAAAATACTTTTTCTTCGGTAATACCAACTTCTTTGTTGTAAAGATTGATAAGTTTCTTAAGTTCAGAGACTTTTTCCTTTTTCTCAGCAATATTTTCCTTACCTTGAGTCTCTAATTTGTCAATAAAGCGAGTTTGCATGTCAACTTTGTCACTCAATGACTCTTTTTTGAGTGATAGTGTCTTAACTTCATCCTTCAAGGCACTAATTTTACCCTTGATTACAGTATTCATGGACGAAAAGATCTTAATATCAAGCAAATCCTCAATAACTTCACGTCGATTTGCTGCAGAAAGTTGCATGAAGGGCACAAAAGTACTACTTCCAAGAATAACAATCTGAGTAAATGACTTATAGTTCATCTTTAAGACATTTTGCTCCAGCCATTTTTGCTGATCCAGTGCTGCAGCGTCTTGATTCAGTTCTTCACTATTGCGATAAATCTTGAAAATGTTGGGTTTAATTCCCCTAATTACTTTCCAAGAGATATTACCAATAGAAAACTCTACTTCAACACAACAATCTTTCTCATTAGTTGTATTGAGTAGTTGTGGTTTGTTGATCTTACGAAATGCCTTGCCAAAAAGAGAAAATGTAAGAGCATCAAGAATAGTAGACTTGCCAGCACCATTAGTACCGACAATCATCGTATTACCATTCTCGTTTAATTTAACTTCAGTATAATGATTGCCCGTAGAAAGAAAATTCTTCCAACGAATCTTCTCAAATAAAATCATATGTTTCGGTTTCTGGCGGCACCACGATGTCGTTCTTAGAAATTATAGCATACTCACACTCATGAATGTGGCATGTCTTAAGCATTATTTCATCTTCTACTTCAATTATATGCATCTCCGGGTATCCATGTTCATCTTCTAACTGTATGGCAAAGCGAGTGGCATCATCCTCTTCCTCAAACAGATAAAGTATCTTATCTCCTGATTCGTTTTCTACGGAATATGCTCCTCTATCTTCTTTACCATCTATAGTTAGAATAAACATTAAATTAACTCACACGCCTCTTGATATGTTGTTCGCATAATGTCTTGCAGAACAGATTTATCAAGACTAATTTCTGCTTCTTGGATATATCTATTCAAAATAGAAAGTGTGTCTTCAGACTCAAATGCTTCAAACTCTTCAGGATCTCCAACTTCAAAATTTTCTACAGTTTTTAGATCTGCAACTCCCACAGAATAAAGTTTATCAATAAACTTTTCAAATTTTTTACTATTTGATTTCTTACGAACAATAACTTTTACGATTTTGTTCTCATAATCTCTTACGTCAAATGTTTGATGATCAGTATCTTCATAGAAGATATTGTAGAACATTCGATACGGGTTGTTAACATGTGTATGCTCTAGAGTTTCTGTGTCGAAGATTGTAAATCCTCGTGTATCATTCACATCATTCCAAAACATCTCATAAGGATTTCCTAGATAGAAGATCTTCTGATCATCTGATCGAGTGTGGTAGTGTCCCGAGAAGACTTTGGTGAACTTCTTAAATAAGTCGCTCTCAAAACCATGCTCCATGATGCAGCCGCGATGAGCTCTAAATCCGCGTAGTTCAAGGTGCCCCATCGCGCATTTGCTAGTTGTATTTTCAATAGCAGTGAAAGTGCTCTGAGAGTTGTCTTCATTAATCCAAGGAATAAAAAGTACGTTTAAATTATCTAACTTTACTTCTTCAGGCGAAGAGTAAATATGAACATTGCCATACTCACGAAGAAGTAAATCTACAGCATTAACTTCGTTAGTGTTTTTATAAAAAGCAGTATGGTTTCCTACAATTGTATGAACAGTAATACCCATCTGTTCAAGTCTGTCATAGTAATTATCTTTTGCCCATGCAAGAGAACCAAAATTGATACCAGTACGGTTATCAAAGGTATCTCCCATATCTACTACAGTGGTAATACCGTGTTTCTCTAGATACGGAAAAAAGATATCCTTATAAAATTTAAGAAAGTAGTTATGGAAGAGTTTAGAATTTTTACGGGCACCAAAGTGCTGATCCGTGATAATTGCTACTTTCATGAATAAGTTAAATTTGATTTAAAATTTAATTTGTATGTTAAAGAATATCTAATTGGACAATGTTGATATGAGAATGAATATGCTTTATGATATATATTGCCATTAAAGATAACCATTGATGATGTAAACGGAGCTACACATTTAATCTCAGGATGATCTCCATTTTTATTAAAGATAAATTCAGTGAATCCTCCCCATTCAATATCGTAAGGACTCAAATAAATCAATACCGTTTTATCACAACCGTCAATGTGAAACGTTCCATTGCATCCTGGCGATTGTCCGTTAATACAAACTCTACGCAAGAAAACTTTTTCATTTGTCAATTTTTTTATCCTTTCAAAAATAGTTTTATGAAAGAATGTTTCTTCTTTTGGAATATTTAAATATAAAAAAGGAGTTGCTATAAAATTTGTCTTACCTAAAGAAGTTTGAAATTGCCAATTTTTAGAAGAATTTGCATAATCATACAAATTTTGAGTTTCTTCCTCAGTTAAAAAGTTATCAAAAACTTGTATAGACATCAATAACGAAGTTTGGAGTGAACTGCATCCTTTATAGAATTATAGTCACTGTAGTTCGATCCGTCAAGGGTGTTGTTATCGTCAAACACCTCACTATACCCAGACTTCTCCAGAATCTTGTTCTTGATCTCTAACTGACGCTTCTCTCTTTGAATCCGTCTCAAAAAAGCGTAGTGAATGATTTGCGTGAAATATGCAAAAGGATTTTGAGATTTCTCTGGGTTGAAGTTGTGAATATACTGCACACAATTTTCAATACCATCAGAAACCATATCGTCCTTGAACATATAATTCACGAAGTTTGGTTTAAATGATAAGTGAGTTGCAATCTTAAGAAAGCACTCTCCAATGTATCTGGGAATAACAGGCCTTGGAAGTCCTTTTGCTTCTGCAACTTCTCTTTCTTCACGATATGCAATCAAAGCAGCTAAGAACTCTTTGTTGTTTACATAATGTTCTGATCTCTTTCTCTTAGTCATGCCTGGTTGTATCATAACTATATCTCATCATTATGTATAAAGTATACCACCGAGACATATACTTGACAAGTCCTTAAATCATGTGTAGACTACCTTTGTCGGGTTTGAAGAAACAGCTATAGCTTTAATTATTAGTAATATCTTTACTAGAAGGAGTATTATAGAGTTTTTCTAGAACCTCTCTTGCATCATTTACATTAGCAAGATATCCCATCTTTTTATCTAATTTATGATTACTAGATCCGGAAATAGGATTATCATCTGTTTTTCTAACATATTCTTGATGTATGAGAATCATATCAATATCGTTTGATTCTGACATTGTTAATACATCATTTAAATTAATAAAGAACATATCATCAGAAGATGTTTTCAACCAAGGCTCTACCTTGTAACCAACTGTTCCTATTCTTGCTTTTACTTCACTTATAGTGACTGGATTAGAAACTACTAAAATAGTCCTATCAGGTTCTTCCTCAGCAGCTACTTTAGCAAAGATTTCTTCACCTGATTTTAGTTTTATTGTTGCATAGAAATCGTCTTCTATCATGATTTTTTTAAGTGTATGGTTATGATATCATAGTTAAAGTTCTCTTCATTATAGATCTTAATTCTTTCAATGAGATGATTTAACGTATAGTTTCTTCTTGTTTTTGTAGAACAATCATCTGCAATATCATACAGTGTTGCTTTTACTTTGTTTTTTCCTTTTCTAAGAACTCGTCCAATACTTTGAAGATTTCTGACTCTGGACTTACTTGGAGAGGCAAAGATAACATTATGGAGGTTTTTAATGTTGATACCAGTAGAAAAAGTTCCATAAGAGGCGACAATGATAGCGTTGTTTTCTCTTTCTGTGATTTCTCTGACTACCTCCCTTTCTTCAGCGTCTACACCACCATGTACAAAAAATACCTTACGGTTGTCACGCTTGTTATTATTTATCTGATTGTAGAGTATCTCTCCATGTGCTTCGACTCTTGCGAAAAGAACAAGTGTGTTCCCTTTAAGATCAAGTGTTAGATTAGTAATGAATTTATTTCTCTGTTCATGAGAAATTAAATATTCAATCTCATCATTATATGTTTCAAACTTTTGTGGTTCATGTTTAAGAACAAGACATTGAATATCCAACTCAGACAAGTGTCCTTGCTTCATCAATTCATCAGTTCTTGTTACTTTGTATGATGGGCCAAAGACTCCCTCAAGCACCCACTTATGCGTCTGTGTGCCGTCCAAAGTACCTGTGAACCCAAATCTATACTTCGCATGATGTAACTTAGTCATGATTGAAATAAGTGACTTACTCTTGAAGAGATGTGCCTCATCACCAATCACAACATTATATTCCTCAAACCAACTTCTCTCCAACTTATAGATAGATTGCCAGGTGGTAATCGTCACAGGACAATTCGTGTCCTTTTCCCTGCCACTGTAAATCTTATGACAAAATGTCTCAGCGTCCCAACCATAATCCTCAAAATCCTTGTACATCTGCTCTACAAGAGATGTCGTTGGAACGACAAGAAGAATTTTTTGTTTCCTGTCTACGTAATATCTCACTAATGAATAAATCATCAGAGATTTGCCGCTCCCAGTGGGGCTTATCAATAGCTTTCTATTATGCTTTAAAGCATCGTATACTCCCTCAATTTGATATCGACGTGGAGTATGAGTACAAATAGATCGCATAAATCCTTTGACACCCTCATATGATATCTCATCATTTACTTCAAAAGGTTGTCCATAGAATTTATTATTTTCAAAAGAAAAAGTATATCCGTAGTTCTCACAAAAACTTACAATTTTATCCAGCAACCCAACATAGATTTGCTTGGAACGCATGTCATATAAATGAATTTCTCCATTCCAGTTTCTACCACGATACTGTGGCATAAACTTGGCATTTGGGACTTCAAATTTAAAATGATCTCTTAACTCATATTCGATATGAGGTTCAGTATTGATTTTTAGAAAAACTTCGTTAGATTTAGAGATTACAAGATCTGTTGTATTCACAAGGATTTATCACCTGTGAGTATTTATTAGTCAATTTGAAACTTATATTCAAGAACTACTCTATATAAAAAATTTTTTAAATATTGCAATCTTTCTTGCTCGTCAGGATCTCCTCCTGTCCATTTATCTAAATGAACAGAAACTGATTTATACAATAAGTGCAAATCTTCAGGGCCAAATTGTAGTTCTATGTATGGAAGATCTTCATTAAAATCATCATCTTGATATGTCCATTCATTATTCATAGAACATTCTTAGGCACGGAAAACTAAATATATTTATTGTAAATGCTGCTGTATGGAATTAGTCACTGATAAATTTGAAATTTACAAGCATAAGATTTTAAATTGGAAAGAAAAAAAAGATAGATTAATTAAATCATTTTACAAATCAAATCCTAGAATGTATGGAAATGTTTTAACCAATTTTAATATGCCAGGACAATATAGAAATATGCTGATTGAAGTAAATGAATTGTTTAAAAATGAAATCAATGAATTTTTAGAACTTCTAAATTTAGATTTATTTGTTGAATCCGCGTGGATTCAAGAATATGGAAAAAATATGTCACATGGACTACATGATCACGGAGATGGATACTCTTCTGTTATTTTTATCAATTTTGACAAGAATGAACATTCTTCAACCATATTTTTTGATGAGGAAAAAAATTTTTCTTATAGTCCCGAAGTTGAGGAAGGTGATATGATTTTTTTTAATTCAAAACATCTTCATCAATGCCCATATAATAAATCAGATAGTAAAAGGATGGTATGTTCTTTTAATTTAAAAGATGCTAAAACTTATATGATATCTCGTAAAAAATTAATTTATTTTTAACCTAACCCTGCGTTAAATCGCATAAACTCTATTGCATTTTTAATGTGATAAGTTCTATTACTTACTTGTTTAAGTATACTTTCAATATAAACAAGCATTGTATCATAATAGTCAATCTTTAAAGAGACTGATGAGAGTTTGTCATCCGCATCCAAATATTTTTGCATAGTTTCTTTATCCCTAATTTTTTTAGGGAATGGATTCTCCACATAAACATCAGGATCTGCTTTTCCACTAAAGTACTCATATCTTTCGTGTCTAATGTTTTTTCTTTGTTGTTCTGCTTTCTTCCTCAGAAGAAATATGGTATTATATAGTTCAAAGTATTTTGCATGTAGAGATGGAATTTTCAAAGACTCTTCATGTAAGTTGTCTCTGTCAATATCAGAATCTTTTTTCCACATCTCTTGAATTGAATCAAGATCAAGACTCATAATTTGTTGCCAGACATATCAGTTATATTGTAGATAGTATACTTGAAAGTTGCCTCTGCTGTAAAGTACGCAACATCTTCACTTGTTGCATCAAAGTTAAGTGTAGATAGTTCTACAGGGAACATATCTTTGAAGGTAATTTTAAAATTTGGATTTTGACTACTTGTCAAAATCTGTAAGGTAGCATCAGAAAATAAATTAAGTTCTGAATTGTTAGGTTGAAGAAAATTTTCAACACCACCTTGCCAATCATATATTTCTTGTAAACTCTCTGGATATCCCAATCCTCTAATCCAATTATAAATCTCAAGATAGTTTTCTAGATTTTCATCAACAAGAAATCTAAAATTAAAATCTTCAAATTCAACCTTGTCACCAGGACGATCAATATCTTTTAGGTAGGTTGGTTGAATGGCAGTTCCCATTGAAATTGCAGGTAAGTTCGCAGAGTTACCAAAGAAAGAAACTTTGGGTGCTCTATTCAACAAGAACTTAAAACCAGTAGGAGATAAGAAATTTCTATTACTTATCTGATTCTCAAAAGGATTGCCGTAAGACATCGTTTTCTAAGTATTTAGATAAAAAAAGGGGAACCTTGCGGTTCCCCTTGCACTTCCTTCACACGTAAGGAAATTATATCACATAAGGTTCTTAACAGCAACACGTCTGTAGTAACGGTTGGCGTTAATGTGAAGAGCGCCGAGTCCAGCGTCAGTTCCTTCTGCAAATGGGTTGGCAACCATACCGTAACGAGTCTTGAAGCCAATCTTGGGTTGGAAGGTGTCCTGTCCAACGGCACGAACCATTTGAAGGGGAACGTAGGGGCAGTAGAACAGTCCAGCGTCATAAGGAGAAGTACCCTTATAACCGACAACATAATACTGGTTACCGGGAGTTCCGTTACTTGAAGTCAGGTTAGCAGCATAAGGATCGATGTATACACGATACTTACCTTGCAGAACACCAGCGAAGGTGTTACCTGCGTCATCGACGTTCAGGTTAGCGTTCAGAGCAGGGGTGTAGTCAAGTACACCAGCCATGGTGAGAGCAGAAGCAACGTCAGCGGAGCAAAGGATAGTGTTGCCCTTTCCTCTACGAGTTCTTTGTGCAATCGCGTTGGCGTCTCTTTCGATCTGGAACAGCAGTCCCTTGAACTTCTCAACACTCCAGCGTCCGTTGGAGTCGATGTCAAGATCGAACTCACCAGCGGTAGCGGTGTTCTGAACAGCACCTTGCTCAGCAACCTTGTAGATAGTACGGATAACTTCGCGGTTGATCTCAGCCAGAATCTCAGTGGAGAGAATGTTGGCGAGTTCAGCCTCGGCGTTTAAACCGTGGATTGCTTTCAGATCCTGTGCCAGTTCCAGGGAATACTCAGCCTTGAGGGCGCGTGACTTAGCAGTTACGGTAACCTTCTCAATGCTGAATGCCATCTCATTGAAGGCATTTCCTGTTGTACCATCGCCGAGTGCTTCAGACTCAGCAGTTGTCATGCCTTGTCCAGCGTTATAACCGATGGAAGAGGCAGAACCAACAGGGTTCAGAACAGAAGGATTAGTACCACCCTGTGAAGTAGTACCCATACCAGCGTTGGCATCGGAGAAACCACCAGTGAGGTTACGTCCGAAGTTCTGTCCGGAGAATGCAGAATCAGGTTCGTTGTAGAACGCTTCGGTTCCAGACTGATTCTGATAACGTGAACGCATCGCGAAGATGAGTCCAGTGGGGCCGCTCATGGGTTGAACACCAGCCAGATCATAAGCGATCAGGTTAGGCATGGAGCGTCTGATCAGGGAGATCAGTACGGGATCGAAGTTATCGATGCTTGATCCAGTTGAGTTGGTAGGAGCAGCTTCGTTAAGAAGTGATCCACCGTTCTCGAAGGAGGAAGTCTCCTTGAGGAATTTTTCTTGGTTTTCGAGCAGGACGGCGGTTACAGCCTTTCTATGAGGATCCTTGATGGAATCGAGTCCATCATACTCAAGAAGTGGTGCCCACTTTTCCTGCAACTGTTCGGAATGGAACATTGCGGTTTACCTATTAAAAGTTTAGTGTTTGTTTATGTTAAATTCAGGATTTGCTAAAAGTTCCCAGGGATCTGAGATAAGCACTCATTTTATCAGAATACTGCTGATGGTTATGAGTTTCACCTTCAGACAGGGTTTCGGTTTTAGCAACGGGAGCGGACTTAGGGAAATATGATTCCTTAAGTGTCTCCAGTTTTTCACGATAAGATTTTTCACTTTCAAACTCTACACTTTCGGAAAGTGAGGCGAGCTTCTCCTTCTGAGTAGACGCAAGTCCTTCAGAAATTTCATCGAGGATACCTTCTGCAACAGACTCATTGAGTCTGGAGTTCAGGGAGATATTCTTTTCGATTTGCTCGTTGAGTTTTGTCTCCATATCATCAAGTTTTTCTACCATGCTCTCAAGCACATCATACTTCTCTTCAGGGATAGTTACATAATGTTCTTCAAAAAGGCCCTTCATTCCGGAGAGGAATGATTCAGTCATTTCAGTCTTGAGTCCTGCTTCGATAGCGAGTGCATTTTCTGCAACCCACTCATCGGCAACGTACTCAAGATAAGAATCAACACGCTCAGCGAGTGATTTCTTTGCTGCCTCAACTTCTTCGGCGAGCTTGGCAGCATATGCTTCTTCCAGTTCTACTTTAATTGTAGAAACTTTGGAATTGATAGCGGCTTCAAAGATTGTCTTTGCTTTTTCTTTGAAGTCTTCGGAGAGTTCTTCGCCACCGAGAAGAGCATTAACGTCTTCTTCAACGTTATACTCAGCAACTACCTCTTCTTCGGCAGTTTCTTGTTCAGCAACGACTTCTTCAGTAGTAGTTTCTTCTTCAGCAACTACTTCATCAACAACTTCGTCAGTGGTTTCTTCTTCGATCACTGGTTCCTCTACTTCAACTTCTTCAGCAGGTGCAGCCATTGCTGGTTTTGCCTTAGCATTTACAACATCCTTAACTTGCTTAAGAGTTGCACCAGGTGTCTTTAGCTTTGCTGAATCATCATCAGTCTTATAGTTCTCGGGAGTTGGCCCACCGAGATCCTCATAAGAGGCAGTTTGTCCGGGGGTTGTTCCAGACATAGAGGGCATAGGATCGCCAGGTTTGGCGTTAGCGTTAGCAGCAGTTTTAGACTGCTGTACATTGCCTACTTCCATTTCTTGTAAATTTTGTCCACTAGACATTTGAACAGCTCCGTATCCGTTTTTAAAAATACTATATTTATTTATAAATTAGAAAACTTTATCAATAAATCAGAGATTGTTGAGAAAGTCTTGGAAAAGATCTAATTTCTTTTCATCTAATTGCTTTTGGGTAGCAAGCGTGTTAATCTGCTTATATGTTTTTTCAGCATATCTTTCACGGAGGATTCCTCCTTCCCATACCCAATCTTTTCCTTCCATAATTCCTTCAACAAATGCATCAGGAGCAGAAGGATCAGCAACAATATCAGCAGCAGTTGCTAACATGAAATCATCACCAACGATATTAGTTCCCTCTTTTGTCATTTTAAGAGAACCAATACCTCTAGAAGAAACACCCAGTTTTACTCCTTCATCAATTAGTGAAGAAGCGATCTTACCCATGGGTGTTCCCAGGATTTTTGCTTTACCTATAAAGTTAGAACCCGATTCTCTCAGAGAAACAATTTTGTGAGATACACGATCTAAGTTGACGGTAGGGCCGTCAGGATGTCCAAGTTCGCCAAGTGCTCTGCCTGCCTGAACATGATTTTCGTTGTATCTCCCAACTTCACGGCGAAGTGTTTCCATTGGATACATTCTACCATTACGGTTTTTAATGTTTCCTTGGAGGAATACACCCTCGATGTAAAGTTGTTTCTTACCGCCTTTTGATTCAACAATGAATTCGACGGATTCGATTTCTTCTCTGATGAGTTTCATGTTTTTAACCTGTAAATCCTACTCTTGTCCCAAGAACACCTGCATCGGCAGCAAAAATTACGTAACTAGCTCGTTTTTCAACGTATTCAACAGTGCCTGCTGGCATAGTCATTGAACCAATACCAATACCACTTTGCGTTTCAAGAACAGTAACTTTATGAGCAGCACCAGTGGTATTAACAAGTCTAACTACAGTTGCACCACCAAAACTAGTGGCAGCTCCTGCAGTTATTGGACAAGCAATTTCAGCTCCAACTAGTAATGAACGAGCCATTTCAGACAGTCTCCTCTTCTGGTTCTTCTTCAGTTTCTAATTCGTCGGTGACTTCAAGAGTTTCCTCTCCATCTTCGACATCATTTCCATCAAATAAACTATTTGCCACTAAGGGGCGAGCAGCATCAACCCTCTCAGCAGCTTTTCCAAACAAAATATCCTTGATTCTATCGCTAATTTGCGAAGGAGAATCATCGGATACTATCATATCCATAAGTTCATCCATGTTTTGTAGTCAAAATTTACTATAATTTATTTATACCTACTTGTTGCTCTCAGAAAAAATGGGTGAATATTTTTATATGGATATAGATGTGGATGTTTATTTTGCAAATTTAAATCATTTAAATGAGGATGTTTCCATTGATTTTCGATCATATATTTTATAATACATTTTTTTAAATCTGTATCCATTCCGCTTCTATATTTCTCCACCCTTGGGTAATTCTGGTGCTTCAGTAGAAGAACCATCAACTTCTGGTTCCATAACTGGTTGTCCTAAATCATTACCACCAACTGCTCCTGGAATTGGTTGTCCAGTTTGAGGATCGATTTGCATTTCTGCAGGATCAGGAATAATACCTGCTTTGATTTCTTTTTTAATAAGTTTATCTTGTTCGATAATTTCTTCATCAGTTTGACGAAGAACTTTTCTTCTAATGTAATCTTGAGAGTAATACTTACCAACATATGCTTCTGCAGTTTGAACCAAAGTAAGTCTTTCGTTCATCAATTCTGCCTCTTTTAGTTCAGCAAAATGATTATCATAAAGGAAATCATATTGAATATGCTCACTCATCATCTCCCAGTCTTCGGGAGTAATAACATTCTTAAGAAGAAGTTGAGTCTTCAGCATATCATTGAACATTCCTGAGAATCTCTTTCTCAGTCTTCCGACAAATTTACTGAATTTAACTTCATCTCTTAAGATTTCAGAAGATCTCCCCAGGTTAAACCCGCCATCTCCTTCAATTCTGGAGATAGGAACATTAAGTGACTTGTACAGTTTCTTTTTAAAATATTCAATATCAGTGATTTCGCCCAGGTTTTGTCCGCCAGGCAAAGTGGAGATTTCGGTGCCTCTTCCGCCCTCACGCCTGGGAAGCCAGAAATCTTCAAGCATTGACATGAATTTTTTGTCATCACGAATCTCACCTGTTTGTGCATTGTATACAAGTTTGTTGCGATATCTGTTCATTACATCACGCAGATATTGTTCTGCCTTTACTTTTGGAAGATTACCAACATCAATATAGAAAATTCTACGCTCTGGTGCTCTTGATAATCTGTAAATAACAAGACTATCTTCAATCATTCTAAGTTGATTAAGAGACTTGATTGCTTTATGAAGATAAGAAAGAGTTGATCCTTTGTTACGATCTACAAGTCCGGATGAACAATATGTGATTGAATCTTTAGAAAATTTTACTCCAGATTGTCCGCCTTGTGCGGATCCAGGACTTGCACTAGGATATGTGCTCTTTGGATTATAAACGAAATACTCTTCAATCTCTGGAAATTCATATTCCATTGGATTGTCAGATGCTTTACCAATATTCGCTAAACGAATATTATTGCTATCTTTTTTCTTTTGTTGACGCACATAACGCATTTTCATTGCGTCAATATAGCGTAATTCTTGAATACCCTCATGAGGGTTCTTCATATCAATTACTTTATGGTAGTAAAGTCGTCCGTCAATATACCAATTTCTGTAGATTTCGTGTGCTTTTTTGTCAAAATCTAATAATCCAAGGATATATTTAAATTCTTCTCTAATCTTTCTTTTAATACCATCGCTGGCATTTAGGTTAGAAAGTTCAATTTCAACGGGCGAGTCATTCGTATCAGCAACAATTGCCTCATTCACAACATCTTCGATAGCACTATCGCACTCGGGATGTAGTGCCATCTCTCGATAACGCTTGATTAAATCAAACTCTGTCTTGTAGACACCTTCAATATCAACATATTGTCCGAAAAATCCACTAGTTAAATAGTGATCTACCCCGTCCTCATTATTAGGAGGAACGGGGGAAACCACACTGGGGGGAGTTTTTTCGGTGTCCTCAATTGAGAACCCAAATAATTTAGACATGATTTATTTGTAGTCTTTTATTTGACTATTTATCTACCGAATGACTCCTTGACTATTTTGATCAACGCTAGATCCAGCCGTGCTGTTAGTTCCTGCAATCCAGTACTGAACCTGGAAAGTTACAGTGAATTCCTCAATCGTATCTGTACTATCGTAAGAAAGTGCAATTTCAGATACTTCAGTTGGGAAAATGTCACTAAAGTAATATGTTCTCAAGGGTTTTATATCTTCACGTCCACCGCTGCCATCTCCCGTAGATGATGATCCCTTAGCATTTTTACCTTGATTTGCACCTCTTCCGAGTTGATTGACAGTGGCACTAGCCATGTAAGAACCAGGTGAGGTAGCACCAGATCCATCAGTAAGTTTACTAATACCATTCATCCACTGCTCAAACTTAGATCTAATTCTAAAGTTCTCGTCATTAATAACAGTAATTGTCCAAACATCAAAGGTTCTGTCTCCAGCAACTTTGAGTGTTCTTCCTCTGAATGGGATTTCAATAGGAGTTACATTTGAAGAAGGTAAAGCAGCTGCTTTGCAAAGGAATTGAAATTCCTCTTCTACATCATTACCCCAAAATCCCATATTATCTCCACCTGGCCAATTCATGTTGACTTCAAATAAATTGGGGCGGGAACCGCCACCTTTAAGGGCGGATTTAAAGTTGGTGATTGTTCTTAAGTTTGCCATTAGTTGATTCCTCCGTGATTATTGTATTATTAAATCAAACTCTGCCAGTTACTTCATCAAAAGAAACACCTGTTCGTGAAGCAATGAATGTCAAAGTAACATAGTTAATTGACTTGGTAGGCTTCAGGAAGATGTCTGCTCTGAATTCATTGTTGTCAACAATGTCAGGAGTATTGTTAGAGGAATCACAGATGACTCGGAAGTCATATAGTCCTCTCTTCGCTTGAACATCACGAAGGTAAGGTTCAACAGCATTAGTAAACTGAGATCTCGTAATCTCATCGTTGAACTCAAAGAGTTGATCGTTTGCAAGTCCTTCCAGTGCTTTTTCAACAGTAAGGAAAAGACGACGAACATTGATTCTATCAAATGCGGAAGCAAAACTAAGTCCTGTTCTATCGCCGTAAAGAACAGTTCCAGTGCCAGGTAATGTTACAATAGAGTTAACTCTTGCTTCATACAGTGAATCTCTTTGCGACTTATTGGGGTTAAATGCAAGTTTAATTGCATTATTAAGAACACCTCTTTGTTGTCCTGCAGGAGAATACCAGGGGAACTGATCAATCTCAGTCCTAACCATTAGTCCTGCAATATCACCATTTGTTGGAATATAGCGGAACTGATTATTGAATCTATCATAAGTGTACTTGTATCCACTATCAAAGATAGCGAATGAAGAGGAACTTAGTGAACTGAAAAACTTAATAACGTTATTTGTTTGATCTGTAGTTGAAGAAACATCTACAACATTATTTCTATGTGGAGAGATACAAGCAACACAATCTTTTCTGAGTTCGGCAATAGAAATCAGTTTATTTGCTTTTGCTTGAGATTCTGCTTCAGTAGTGCAACCAGGGCCCATCAGAAGGAAATCTACTTCAATTTCATCTTTATTGGAGAATAAATCATATCCAGTACTAACACTTCCAAGTGAAGCAGACATTCCTTTGTTGTCTGTTCCGCTATAGTCCTTACCATTTGTAAGAGTGTAAGTTTTATTACCAATAGCACTGAATGTTACACCCTGAGCATCTTGTCCAAATAGTCCTTGTGATGTTGTGAAAGGAGTAAAGGAAGCAGAGAATCCAGTTGCAACTGGTTTTGTTCCATGGAAACTATCTTCAGCAGAGGAAACATTTCCACCCGCATACAGATACTTAGAACCTTGTGCGAGATAATCCTTATAGTAAGTTCTTTCTGGTGATGCTAAAGCAGATACAGTATCAAGTGCTTTAGACATGAAGGTATTCTTTTCAAGAATATTTCCTTTAATTCCAGTTACAGAACCTGTGTCATCTATGACAACAACGTGCATTGCATCACCTTTACCACTTCTATCGGTAACATACTTGCTAGAAACGGGTTTAGGAGCTATTTCTTTCCAGAAGACAGTTGAATTAGAGAGTCCTAATGTCTGTCCATCATACCAATC
>Ga0208405_1000039_pt1 | contig 22427 bp, 46 predicted proteins | sample ETNtaG_32_FD_185766 | JGI IMG/M metagenome (GOLD analysis project Ga0208405, IMG submission 185766) | Marine microbial and viral communities from oxygen minimum zone, Eastern Pacific Ocean - ETNP201302PF84A (SPAdes) (version 2) | ecosystem: Environmental > Aquatic > Marine > Oceanic ... | reverse complement strand
TACGTCTTATCTCCAGGGTATAATGGTAATTGAGTTCCTGGTGCTCGTTTAGGAATTTTTGAATCAGCACTTGAAACACAGGTTGGTGATATACAGTTCATAGGTTTGTCAAATAGTTTAAAACCTGTTTCAATATTGCCAAGTGGTTTGTCATGACAACTATAAGATCTCTTGATACTACCGTCAGGCTCTCTGATAATAATACTCCTATAGCCGCTACTACATTCCCAACCACTAAACTTATTAAAATTGAATGCATTAAATCTTTCTGCTTGATCCATGAACCATGATTTATTATTATCGTCTTTGAATTCTACTTGAAAGTGTTGTGGCACACCATCTCTGTATGTTTGTTTCTTTAATGTTCTATCATCATCAATTTTAAAGTTTGGTGCTGGTCTTTTTACGTGTTGATTTTTTTCTTCAGTGTATGCTCTCTGTGGCATACCATTGTATAACTTCTCAAGCATTTCCTTCGTGTAGCCTTCAACAACTTTTGATGCCGTAGGATCCGACATAGGTTTGAGCGTAACGTTAATACCTCTATTGTGGAAGTATAATGATTCTTCCCATAGCTCATCAAACCATTGTGGTACCATGACTTGGTTGATTGTAACCTGGACATCATGTTCCTGTGCGAAGCATAACTTGTCTGCAAACTGTTCTCTTTTTTCTTGTGTGTTAACGTGTTCCCTGTGGTATGAAGCCGTGATACTGGCTCTATGGAAAGGTGCGACTGTTTTGACATATTCTTCAAACCATTTCATATTTCTGCTACAGTTACTTGTCATATGAACACTAGTATAATTTGTGTTGCCAACATCGTTAGCTAGATGTTTTAAAATATCCAAGTAACCAGGATGGAAGGTAGGTTCACCACCACTGAGACTAAAATGAAAACTGTTGAAGCCCCTATCACGAGCCTGCTCCTTGATGCTGTCAATTGTTTTCAAACATAGTTCTGTGGGTCTGTGATCTTTTCTATTGGATCTTGCATACGGCCAACAGTAACTACATTTATAATTACAGAATCTTCCAAGCAACCAACTAACTGTAAACATATCTCTATACAGCATAGTACGTTGTCCAACCCTAACTAAATCGTTAAAAGGTATCTCTGTAAAATCGTAATCACTCCATTTGTTAGCCATACTGAACATCCATTATTTTATGTATAATAACATACTTTTTTCTTTATTACAATATTTATTTGGATTTCTAGTGCTTTGTTGAGTACAAAGATTGTATATAATCTGCCAAATGTATTTCGGATGAAACTATACCCAATTTGAAATTGTCACGTAATGGCTTTAAATCCACTACTTCATTATATTCATCTATTGTAGATCTTCTGAAGCCCATAGCACCCAATACTGATCTAACTGCCATATATCTGGCTTTATCATCAATAGCAAACATCAATACTTTACTGATATCTCCTGCTAAATTTTCGTGCATCTCATTAGTAAATTCAAATCTGGATTTATGATAGGAAGGTATAACGTTTCTTTCAATCAGTTTTTCTAACTCATCCATCACAATGTTTATTAGGGCTGGGACTTGAATTACTTTGTCCTCTTTATTTTTACTTCTTTTTTTCATAAGCTATTTTTTTCTGTTTTTACGTCTAGCTCTTCTTTTTTTACTGCCTCTTTTACGTCTGCCCTTGTGGGTCTTGTCTTGTCGTGCCATATATCCTATTCTAGCATTGTCGGGTGGAGGAATATCCAACCACCCGATAATTAAATGCATTTATTATCTATATGTTACTTATGATCTTCGTCTTCGTAATCGTCAGATTCATAGTCAATAACTTCATCTTCGTCATCATTGTCCCAATCATAATCTTCATCTTCGTCATCATGATCTTCATCTTCGTCTTCTGACTCAAAGTCATTGTCATCATCGTTAGATGAATCCCAGTCGTTTTCATCTTCATATTCTTCGTCATGATCATAATCTTCATCATCATTGTCTTCTGCTTCGAAATCATTCTCGTAGTCATAGTCTTCGTCATGTGAAGGAACGATTCCAACAGCATCATTAAGCTCTTCAATTTTTGCTTCAAGCTCTTCGATTCTATCTTCTAATTCCTCAATTCTATTTTTGTCCATAGTACCTTCTCTCCTTTATATACACAGATATTCTTATTATAATTGAAATTTTTGTAGCAAGTGTATTTAGATGATATTAAAGGATTTAATACTAACGGTTAATCTAAAATTCTCTTCTTAATCGATTAACTTGGGTTTTTGAAAAGTTTTTGTCATACTCTTCCATGCTTACACTAGGAAGTAGGAAAGGTTGTGTTGGGTTATTAATTAAAGATGTGTAGGCAACATTTTGATAACACTTGGGACTTGGATTCAATCCTAGATAATCTCCTTTGTCATTGTGCTGTCTACAAGTGTTATACATTCTGTTTTCGTATGTCCACTTATATGGTAAGTTATTCTCAAGGTAGTTTGTAACATTGGCCAATACTCTTCTTCTGAGTTTTAACTCTACACTTATGAAAACATATTCATATTTTAATTTTGTTGCATAACCAATTTCATAAGGAATAAAATAGTCTTCATTGTATCTTGGCCATTTAAACTTACTTCGAAACTTTGGATTGTTATAAGTCCTAGTACAACTTCTAGCACAATTTTCTGGATAAGAGTTATTGTTATATAATCCACTGAATGCAATTATTTCATCTGATCCTTTAGGTGTCAGCACTTCAAAGCAATCAAACTTTTCTACATCGTCGGCAATGTTTTTATAGTTGTCAATGTTTCTATGATTGTCATACTTAATGACATCATCTTGCAAGTCTATCAAAGACTGAAATAAATCTTCATTGAAATTATTTTTTAAATCATGTATTCGCATATTGTAAATCCTCGTGTTCTTGTAATTTTTCTAAGCATTGTTTCGAACAAACTTTTAAAGGATCTGTATTCCAAGACTTTTCTAATTGTTCTGAAAACCATGTGTGTTCAAATACTTGATCTGCTGAATAATTATTCAAATTTAAAAAGTCCTTACCATGTGTTTCAAACAACTGCCAAATTTCATTTCTATTTTGAAACTTCTTGTACTTGTTGGCTCCTGTCCAACAGCACGGAAACATATCTCCTTCAAAGCTGACATAGATCCATTTAGCTTTCTTATATTTGCATACTATTTGCTTTTTGTCAATACCTACTATGTCCTGATTTATATGTTTAAATTCTTTAACCGAAGTTGGTTTAACTGATGTTGCTTCTTGATCAGCTTTGTCATATACAGTAAACCTACTTGCTCTTTTTACTCTAAATCTTTTGAAGCCCATTTGTTCACTTAACTGTTTTGCTTCTTCTACTTGGTGTTGGTTATGTTCGAACACTAGCATTTCCCATATGGCATAGCCACCAGCATCTATAAATGCTTTTGCACTTTCCATTACTTTGTTCCAATTACTGCCAACTCTATAGATATGATTAGTATCTTCTAATCCATCGATACTGAATGTCATTGTACCTTTTAATTTTTTTGCGACCTGTTCCCAATACTCGGTTGTTCTTGCACTACCATTCGTGTAAAGTCTAGTCATTGGAATTTCATGTTTGTTAACTATGTCAAGTGTTTCTAACAGATAAGGGTATGCAATTATATCTCCATAGTTTCCGCAAACATGAAGTACATCAACGTTAGGAAATTGCGGAAGTATTTTATCTACAAAGTCAGGTTTCATATCACCCATTGGTAGTGTTGGCATTACTGCCTTACCTACTTCCCAATCAGTTCTTGCACATTGTTGACAAAACAACGGACACCTACTGGTCCATTCCATGTGCAATACTTCTACGTCATTTGGTCTTAGATACATTATGTCCTGTCCCAATGTTCAGATACTTGTATTTCATTCTCACTTACAAATTTTTCTATCTGATCTATTTTTGATTGATAGCTAATATATTCTTTGATGTTACCACGTAGATTTTCATCGTCGCTATTTTTAAAATGTTTTAGCATTGATTCAAAAATTATATCAGGTAATTCTTTTTTTATGATATTAATTAATCTGTAAAAATAAACATTTTCATTTAAAGGCTTATTACCAAAAGCACCCAATCTCATAAAACTTTCTAAGTATTGTGCCCACGACAACTCTCCTTCTTTAAAAACAAATGTCCATGTGTTACCGTCATATGTACATTCTTCTTTTACAACTTTACCAAAGTTATCATTAATTAAATTATCAGGATAGTCTTGTTCTCCCAATCTTTCTCTAATAACTTGCTGTACAAAATCCACCATAGCCTTTTCTCTTATATGATGATTTAGTTTTGGTAATTCTCTTACCTGTTGCCATGTCAAAGGAAAACTATTCAATAGAATCATAACCACCTGCCTTAACTATTTCAAACAAACTATTAATTGTTGTTACTGTACTTTTAACTACATATCCTAAATCTTCAATATGTCTTTGTGCTTGTATTCTTCTTCTTACTCTTTCGTTGTAAGTTAAACCTGTATCTTTGTTGACCCAATTACCACGTTCATCAAAATCAATACCAAAGTGATCAGGGTTTTCTCCTAGCGGTGCACCTGGTAATACAACCAAAGTCTTTCCTAAATTGACTCCCCATATCACTCCCGCATCACTATACTTTTTATATTCAGTAAACATATCTAAAGTCTTTTCAAAGTCTTCCCGTGTTTCAGTTGGATATCCTATGATCATTAAGAAGTTACCTCGAATACCATACTTCAACATCATTTCCATTTGAAAGTCATAATCTTTTTTAGTAACACCTTTCTTCATACTTTCTAAAACTTCATCTGATGCACTTTCCATTCCAATACTTAAATTATAAAGACCTGCTTCACTGGCTATCTTATAATAATTTTCACCAAATTGATTAATAGGTCTGCATATCCATTGACCTCCAAAACTAGTTTCTTTTGGTAACTTACCTTCTTTTTTATACTGCACTAACATTTCACATAATCTTACAAACTCTTTCACGTTACCATTTATAAGACTATCAGTAAAATAAAATTCTTTCGTTCCATATTTTTTATATGCTTCTAACATCTCATCTGCAATATTTTCTCCGGATCTATATCTAAACTTTTTCCAAAGGTTATTGATATCACAAAAAGTACAAGCCCTAACACAACCTCTACTACCTGTTGTGTAAATTAAATTGTTTTGGCTAGGATATCTTTCAAAATCAAAGTCACCATAATCAGGAAATGGCAATGAATTAAGATCATCTATCTGTGGATTTACTTGTATGGATCTTTTTTCTTTTAAAAGTTTTACTATAGCATTTTCACCTTCACCACTGATATACTCGTCAGCAAGTCCTACTGATCTCATATACTCTCCAAAGTTTGGTCTTGTGGCAACACCAAATGCACTAACACCCATTCCACCTAACATTATTTTTGTGTTTGGAGATTTCTTTCTAATAACTGAACAAAGGTCAATCGATGGTAATACTGAATTAACTGAAAACACACTAACACCAATCCATGTTGGTCTTTTGGCTAACATAATATCTACCCAACGGTTCAGGAAGTCCATATACTTTTCAAAAACCTGTAAGCCTTGCTTTTTGTTTTCATGCATGGCTTCAAAGTTAATTTCACGTTGAACTCCACTGGTATCATTACCAGTATACCTCAAATCAGTTTGAAAGTAGTTGTCTATTTCTAACCATTCTTCAAATGTGAATTCATGATAAAGCTCAATGTTTAAGTCCAGACATTGGCTTCTGAACCCAGCTTTGGCCAAACTAGGTTTCAATTGTGCAATAGATAAAGGTGGCACTTCTACACTCAGTCTAGGAATGCTCACCAATAAAATATCTAATGTTCTAGGTTCTAAAATAATATCGTTGTCCATCATATGTTTTTTTTAATAGTTTAAACATATTTATGGGTTATTTTTTATCTAGGAAATTATCTCCGTTAATATCTTCACCTAAGATTTTATTAACATTTAATTGTACAATGTTTCTTAACTTTTCTGTATTGATATAAATTTCAACGTCTCGTGTGTCTTCCCACATCTCTGCAATCTTTTGATGATTTACAGTACCTACTTCTGGCTGGACACCTTTTATTTCTTCGTCTGATAGTTCTTTCGTTGAACCATCTTTATAAATTACCTTTATCCCTTTAACAAAATGGATAGGTACTTCCTGAGGAAATATTTCAGAAAGTAGCCTATCAAATTCTGGATCAGAATGTTCAGGTTCTGATGGAACAAACTTACGCATCTGCTTTAGACTTTGTTTTACTTGCTAGTGGTGAAACTGGTGCACCTTTTTTTGGTCTACCTTTTGGTCTTCTTGTTTCATCATTTATTCCTGGAAAAGTTCTTTCTGCTTGAGCTCTTTTCTTTCTAGCTTCTTCTTCTAAAAGTTGTGCTTGAATAATTAGGTTCTTTGCTTGGCCTTCTAATTCTTGCTCTTCTGTAAGTTTTTGTTGCGGTGCAGATGGTCTTGTTGCCGCGTCTATATTAAGTTCGTTATTTTTAGTGTTATCTTTTTCTTCAACTTTTTCTGCTGTCTTGTTGAATTCACTTAATGGAACTTCTTTATTTGGTTCTGGTGATAATGTGATATCACTAACGTTAACTTTATGTAACCAACCTTTTGAATGTAAAGTTTGTAACATTGGTTCTCCGTCGAAGAACATTCTTCTGTTCAGTACTTCATATAAATTATCAGTAGCTTGACCTTCTGCTGATTCAGTTGCTGACATCAATCCATCATGGAATCTATCCATAAGAGATTCTGTTTCAACTACAAGAGCACTTTCTCTTTCTTCAGGAATTTCTCTAAATATCACTACAACTTTTCTTTTTGTCTTGTTATTATATCCTGTGTGTTTAATCATTGTCATAGATTACTCCTTTGCTTCTGCAGGTTTCTCAGCTTCTGCTGGTGTACCTTGTGCTTCTTCTTTTGCTTTTTTATCTGCTTCTGCTTGGGCGTTGATCTGTTGCAAGAAAGCACCTAGCTTATCTGCAATAGCACCAACTTGTGAAAGTTCGTTTGATCTGAAAGCACCTCTAGTACTTGCAAGATCAATAATGTTCAATACTGTTTGCATATCTGAAATTTGTAATCCAGTTGCTTGTTTCGCCGAATTTACATCAGGTGTCATAGCTTCTGGAGTTGCTTCATTTGGTGCATCAGTAGATACTTGGTCTGTCATTTGTGTTTCTCCTATTGTTTTTTAATACCTTATTATATTAAAACACGTTTTAATTGTCTACTCTTTTATTTATGATAAAAAGATCTTTTATGCAATATTCACTAATTCTTCAGGCCAATCCAGATATCTGTTCCAGATTACATCTTTTAATACGATTGGAAATCGTCTTCTTTTGTTTTCTAGTTCTTTGATGTGCGGTTTATATGCACTACGTAATGGTTTAATAATTTTGCTACCTTTGTCAGTATTACAGGTTTGACAAGCTGTAACCACGTTTAACCAGCTTGTATCCCCACCTTTTGAACGTGGTTTGACATGATCTAACGTTGCTTCATTATAGTGTACACCACAGCCACAGTATTGACAACTAAAAAGATCTCTTAGGTGTACATTGTACCTATTAAATTTAGGCACAGGCATGAAATTCATATACTGTTTTAAAATTACAACCGACGGCATTACCAACTCAGATGTTGGTGAATGTACTACCCAATCTGAATATTCTTCCAGTATTCTGACTTTGTTTAGAAATATTAGTTTAATTGATATGTGCCAATGCACAGCACTCAATGGATGGTAGCTTAAAGGTTTGCCGTTTGCATTCAAGACTAAAGTATCTGACATCTTACTTGTATTTAACTTTCTACCGTTTATGATTTAAAATATAGTTTAAGTGGTAGTTAAATGGTTTTATATGTATTTAAATATTTTTATGAGATACTGGAGCAAATTATTAACCATAATAGTATTCTTCTTCTGTTCAACAATCGCAGTTGCGGAAGAAAATCAAGTGCCAAACTTGGAAAGTGAAAAAGTCAAATTACTTGCTGAAGTGAGTGCCTGTGAAGTTGCATACTTTAATTTGACTGTTTTCTTTTTAGTTACAAACATCATGAATGATGAGTTTCAAATTGAACATGACGGAAGAGAATTGCATTCCGTCATATTTGAAAAGTCAAGAGCTCGATACAAGGATCTTACTGCTATGAAAAATAATATTGCTAACTCCTTAGTCGAAGAAGGATATGATCCCTATACTATACAAATGATTATGACTAATTCTTCAAATGAAGTTGTCATGTTAGTTCAAGGAATGATATCTAGTTTAGTAGAAGATCCTAGTAAAGCAAGAACTATGTTTGGAATATTTGTTAAAGGCACAGATGAATGCGATAGCCTTATCACATCTAACTAAAAATTAACTATTTTTTATGACTTATTAACTTTGTTTGACCTATTTGTTTGACTTCTTTGTCATTTATAGATTTCTTCAAGTCCTCAATAACATCGTGATTTTGAACTAATTGCTCAATATAAATTACACACTGATCTATTGTTTTAAAACATAGGTAAGCTTCATCATCTGGTATAAGAATATCAAATGCTTCTTCTAAAGCCATTGCTATTTCAACAATATCTAAGCTGTCAGCACCAAGGTCATTGCTGATATGTGAGTTTGGGGTACATTGTTTTGGATCTAGACCCAAGTGGTCTGATATGATTTCAATTATTTTTTCTCTAATTTCGCACCCGTGTGGATTCATTTGCCATTACCCTTATAAAAATTTTTGTAAAATTATTAATTAATTGTATTTAGTAATTATACATATTTTCGTGCTGAAGTCAAGTTTTTTTTGGCGGGCCTGAAGAGAGTCGAACTCCTGACCTCCTGTTTCGTAGACAGGCGCTCTATCCAGCTGAGCTACAGGCCCTTGTCAAATTGCTTTTGATCCAACTGGCTTACATTGATATTCAACTGTATCCCAGTCACCATCAGCAGGGACATTTGCATATACATCTATCATTTCTTCACATTCAGATTTTGTTTCAAACCATTGTACGTCTTGTTCAATACAAGTTGATCCTAAACAAACTGTGAGTAAGATATGCCAAATTATTTCCAATTGATCATTCCTTTTGTGGTAGGCGATGTAAGACTCGAACTTACGACCTTTCCGTTATCAACGGAATGCTCTAACCAACTGAGCTAATCGCCTGTGTGCTGTTTGGCCTGCCCTGGAGGATTCGAACCTCCGACCTACGGTTTAGAAGACCGTTGCTCTGTCCTGCTGAGCTAAGGGCAGTTTTTCCAAACATCTTATTGTATAAATGTAGCATTAATTGGAAAATCTGTCAACTATAAAACTCATTAAAAGCTCATTTAATTACCTAAGCCCAGAGGTCTAAATAGTATATTATGTTTAAGATTTTAATATTAGCATACCTTATCGGGCAAGATCCTATTGCCACACAGAAAACTTTTCAAATGCAAAGAACATTTGATTCTATGGAAGAATGTAAAGCCGAATTAAACTTACAAACTAGAGGCAACGGAACTTATGATGTGTTGTACGAGTTTGTAGGTGATATGAATTTCAAATGGGACTGGTTAACAGCCGGTTGCAGGAATGATGAAACAGGCGAAGAATATCTAATCAATCCTAGCTATCCTTTAGGTAAACCTGAAGAGCTTGAAGATGTAGATGTAGAAAAGAAGCTCAACGTAATTTAATAAACTTATGAAAAATTTTTGTTTAATCTTATTAACAATCCTTTTGTGCAACTGTTCCGCACATAATCAAGGAAGTATATCAATTAATTCTGATGGTAATATAACTATCAGAGAATCATTTATACTACCAGATGCTGTAACATATCCTGAAGAAGTAAATGTTGCTGATTCATATCCAGTTATAGCAGTCGAAGAAACAAATTTAAAGGACTAATATGAAATTATTGATTACTGATAATGAATTTGATTCGGACGCCAGTTGGGCTCAGCCCATTAAATTTGGAGCTGGGCTAGAAGAAAAAGAAATCTCTTTGTTCGATCAAAACGGATTTAAAATGTCTCCACTAGAAGCCAAGTTTGCTGAAGCAAACGATACCGAAACCCAATGGAATAGAAATGATATAACCCTTAAAAAAGACTGGCTTGTTGACGCACAAAACTCTAGAACTGGTCCTCATATCAATCATGCAGTACTGTTTCAAAGAAAAGGTTTTTCCGGTGATGCAAGATCACAAATACAATTATGGGCAGACTCAAATCATTTGATATATAAACTACTCAAAATGAGACCAAAATGGGGTTTAGACTTGTCAATTGATTATGTTGATGAAAAGAAAAACGTGATGGAACTGTTACATTGGGAATGGGACAGTTTTGAATATAGTGAAATATGCAGTAAGAAAAAAGAAGTAGAAAAAATATTAGTTGATATTGATTGGGACAAGGGTGCTGAAGAGCTACTCAAACGTAAAAAAGAATGGGCACATCTAGACTTCCACGAACAAGCAACATATAAAGCAAATTACTTTGGTGTTGGTCCAGAAAAATTCAATAGAGTTGTTTGGAAATAGTTAGAATAACTTATTTTTAAATTCACTAGCTCTTTGCAATATTTTTTCCCATTGTTCTAGCTCAATGTCATATTCAAAATTCTGTGTGGTTTCATTCACTTGTAATTCTTTTGCACCATTTTTGATATGAAATTTTCTTGCCATATCAGTAAGAGGAGATAGTGTAACCAACCTATGTAAATGACTAGATTTTTTAACCATCTTGTATACTTCGTTGACCATGTGCTTACCACCACCTTTTTTCTTTGCCCAAACAGTATAAGCAATCGCTATGTTACCTTGCACACCTGCCCTATGTACAGCCTGCATGGCGGCATCCTTACTTAAAATATCCATCTCTTCTACTGTCTTTGGTACTTCGTTTGTAAATGCAAAACACATTATGGCCGCTAGTTCACCTGCACTATCTTTGACTCCATATATTTTTCTACCGTGTGCTTTTCTAAATTTTAAATCTAGCTCTGGTCTGACTGGATCTTCTTTAGGATCTATCCAGTCTAGTTCTACGAGATCATATGTTTCTTTTTTTTCAAACCACTTCTTCATGTAAATGTTCCTACAATCATATGAAATATCATATAGCCTAGGTAACCTAATAAAAGCCAACCTACTATTCTTTCAGTCCAACTAAACATCTTTTTTTCAGGCCTCTTCTTCATGTAACCAACCTTGTTTTCATGCAAACAAAATTGTAATCAAGTTTGTTATGATCACATAATTGTTTAATAATTTTCATTACATCTTGTTCAGTCAACCAGCCTTTAACTTGATCACTTAATTTTGATTTAGCTACTTGTGGCGGTAAGTCAATCATGCCACCATTCTTTTTCATGTAGCCAACTTCATAGAAACCATCTTTACCACCATATGAAAACTGATGCTGAACTATACTTAATTCATGTTTTCCCAAATCAATAATACATTGTTTGCTGTCTGGTAAACTTGGCATAGGTTTGAATTTTAATTTTGAGAATTCCATTTATCGTCTCCTAGTATTGCCTTCATAGATTGTATGATCTCATCAATACTATATGTACCATTAATTTTTTTAGTTAGTTCAGATTGTTCTTGTTTGGTTTTTATATCAAAGTCTTTATGGCAATGTGGACAATTTACTATCATTACTCACAATCATCATCGTTCCAATGTGCTATATGCTCTGGTCTATAGCTTCGTTCTTTTTGTAACTTTCTAGAATCAATACCCATACCCCTACCAACAAATCTATGAACTGTTAATATCATATCAGCCATTTCTCTTGACTGTACAATTTTATCAACATCTAAACCATTTTCATGTGCCCATTCAATAATATGTCCACAGGCTTGACTTGATAGCCTAGCTCTTTTTTTATCTTTGCTTGACAACCCAGATGGGAATGGTAATATTGTTGCACCGTTTTTCTTTTTCATTTTATTCCTTTATGCAATATCAAAACCATGATCACGTAATCTTTTGCAAACTTCTGATGCGTATTGTATTGGCAATCTAATATGTCTACTTTCAGTTAAATCTGTTGTAGAATTCCATTTTAAATTTTCCTTACAAGCACACCAAGCCGCGGCATTCTCCGTGAGTGGCTTTAAGTATCCATATGTTTCATTTCCTGTATAATGAAAGTCCATAATTTTCCTTTGTTACTACTAATAGTATACAATATTTGAAAGAAAAGTCAAGTGGTTTAAAGTGGCCAACTATTGGTATTTTCATGTGTTAGTTTAAACATCATAGCTTCTTCTTTGAAAGCAAACTTCAATTTAATATATCCATCTACCAAATAATATTTCAAAAGTACGTAATTTTTTTGTTGTATTGTTGCCATAATATTAACCAAGAAATGTCTGTCAGTTAATACAGGTGTAGGTCTATCGTCTTTATCTGGAACCATAACCACGGGGGCGGGTAAGGTAACCGTTGTTGATCTAGTTACCTTATTCCTAGTCTTCAATTTTGTCTTCTTATGCATTAGTAAGTGTTAGTTCTAAAGAGCCAACCTACCAAAAGCTATTCAACTTAATTTAGACTTTCTTAATGTTAACAGCTTTTGGTTTTCCTCTGCTTTCGCCAATTTCATACTCAACTGTTTCGCCTTCAGTAATTTTTTCAATCCCTGCTTGTTGTAAGTCAGAAATATGTAAAAATACATCTTTGCCTTCAGCTTCGTTAGAAATAAAACCAAAGCCTTTTTTAGGATTAAACCATTTGATTTTTCCTGTAGCCATGTTACTCCTTTGAACCTTTTTTCTTATTCGTCTTAGCATGAATCATTCCATGCTTCTCTCGGTATTGAGCTTTCAACTCTGCATCAGTCCAATGTGGTTTACCCGAGTGTTCCATTGAACCCATTTGTTTTGGAGCACCTGGTTCGCATTGTTCTACTTTGCCACCCTTCTCCAAAAATTTTTTCATTTTCTCATCTAATTCTTTTTGCTTCTCTGCAGGTGTTTTGGGAATTTCTCCCGGCATATATGCTCTATTAATAGCCATCTGTTTCTATTTCAATACCTTTTGATTCTAGCAACTGGTGTAGCTCACCTGATTTAAACATTTCTCTTACAATATCACAACCACCAACAAATTCTCCTTTTACATAAAGTTGAGGTATTGTTGGCCAGTCACTAAATTCTTTTATACCTTCTCGTAGATCCATGTCTGCGAGAACATTAACATCTTTGAATTTAAGATTAAGCATTAAGAGTAATTTTGATACTGCGGCTGAGAAACCACATTGTGGAGCATCTGGTGTACCTTTCATAAAAAGTACGATGTCATTATCTTTGATATTGTTTTCTATTAGTTCTTTTGTTTTAGTCTGCATTAGTAATTCTTTGTCTTAAGTTAGTTGAAGAAAAATCATGTTGTCTTGAATTGAAGTAAACTTCTATCCCGAGTCTTACACAATCGTCTTTTGATGTAAACTCTTTGCCTTTATATTCTTCTCCAATAATTCTTACATCAGGTTGATATAGCTCTAAAATTTCTTTTATATCGCTTTCTCGCTGATATGGTATTATCTTGTCAACGTATTTAACCGATTCTAACTGTATATATCTCTCAGGCAGTGATTGTACCGGTTTATTCTTGTTTTTTCTATCAATTGTTGGATCTCCCAGTATACCAGCAATCAGATAATCGCATTGTTCCTTGGCTTCCATCAGCATTGATATATGACCTGCATGGAGCAAATCAAATGTTGAAAAGGTAATTCCTACTTTCATGTATTCATTATACTAAATTTACAACCTGTTGTCTACATCTTTTTTAGTTTTCTCTAAAATTAACAGGTGTTTTATAAATACAGTTGCAACACAATGTGGGCGGCCACTTGCCCTCAATGTTTATGGTTACCTTCTCTCAAATAATATGCGTTGAAAAGTGTGGCAACTTCAACTAAATACATTTGAGCAACGACAATCAATTAAATTAATAACAACTATCTCTGACCCAGGTAAAAATGAGAAGAACTGAGCATACTAGAAGAAAATTTAAATATGATAACAAACCACGAAATAACAATCGTGATACCTCTCATTGGAAAAAATATAAAGAATTAGTTGATAAAGCCAACAAACAGACCGATGAAATAGAAAAAATCAAACTATTACAACAGGCTGAACACTACGCCAAAATGGCTAACGAAAAATAGTTGGTACCTGCGGAGGGAGTCGAACCCACACACCCATACGGATAACGGATTTTAAGTCCGTTGCGTCTACCATTCCGCCACGCAGGCTTCTGCCAACTTATCTAAACTTAATTGTTAATCTTCAAAATGACAAGTAGTACCGAATGGTGCTTTAAGTTTCTTGTCATGATTGCTATGTATTACCCAAAGTGTATCACAGTAATTTTCATCTCCCCAACTACCAAATGGATATCCGTCTGTAAACACAATTAGTTTTTTAGGTGTAACACCTTGCTCTTTCATCCATTCAAAATTTGCATCAAAATCAGTACCACCAAATCCAGCTGGTCTGTAATCTGCAATACTCTTATCTGGAGTAAAGATTTCTGGGTTATGAACTTCTGTATCAAAACTCCATATATGAACTTTGTAGTCTGTATATTGACTCATGATACCTTTTACTTCTGCTAAAAATTCTTTAAGCATTGAATTACTAATTGATCCTGATGTATCAATTGCTACACAAACATCAATTGTATCTTCATTTTTAAGTCCAGGAAAGATTGCATCAACGTGCCAAGACTTTCTACTAGGCTTCATAAAAGTGAAATCATTTTTAACAACTGATGTGATCTGTTGATCCAACATTGATCTCCAATCCATTTTAGGATCTGTTATATCATCAATAAGTCTTTCTACACCACTTGGAACATTACCAGCACCAGATACCTGAGCGGCCTGTAATACTGCATTCTTAATTTCATCTGCAATTTGTTTCTGTTCTTCTTTAGATAAAGGAGAAGGACCTTTTCCATTCTTGTCCTTTTTATCTCCTGATCCACCTGCTCCATTTTCACTTTGTTTTTTCATCTCATCAATCAACTGATCAATGTGCATATCAAGAGTTGCCTTTACTTCTTTTTTATTCTTGTAAAGATCATCATAAATTTCTTCACTATACATATCGTGATATTGTGGATCATACAAACCAACTTTTGGCATACGACCAATACCTTGTTCTTTAAGGTCTTTGTTAATTACAAAGTCACCTGCCATGTTCCAATATTGTGCGTCTCTAGATCCTCTTCTAACAAAGTGATCATAAACACAATGCATTACCTCGTGTGCGATTACAAAATCTAATTCTTGATCATCTAATGCACCTAAAAAATCTTTGTTGAAATAAAGATGTCTACCATCAGTGGCCGCTGTCGGGCACCAATCTGATGCATCTTTAATAATAAGTCTTGTTGCAAGATTACCAAAGAACGGATGATTAAGAAGAAGTCTAACTCTTGAATGTACGATTCTCTTCTGAACTACATCAGCGTCAAACGTTTCAACTTTTTTTACTGCTGTTTTCTTAACCATTATACGAATGCTCCTGCGATTGCTAGGATTACAAATAATCCAACCCAACCAACTATCCAACCTAGTGCATATCCGGTTAACAATTTTAGTACTTTAAGCATTTTCTCTCCTGTTCTTTATTTTTAATATAACTTATAATAACATGATCCGCATATATGTCAACCGCTTTTGCCCACTTTTTTTGAGCTATTTTAAGCCCTTTTAACGTGGGTTTTAATATTCTGGTATCAAAGTGCTTAATTAGGCAAAGACCCCGTTAAAAAGCCCTTAAAATGCGTTTAAATAGTATTATAATAAGGGTTTTTATTCGGGTTGGAGTAATAATCCTGGATTACCCTGGATTCCTTTTTGTCCTGTTGTAGCTTCTCAAAAACCACGGTATTTTTTAATAGCTTGGATACCTTGTTAATATCAGATCTGCTACCAGCATAAATCTTGGATCCAGCATCATATACGAATGTTTTAATATTCTTATCTGCCCATTCTTCATCTAGATATTTTTCTAAAATTTCTGAATGATCACTATTATGAATTTCCATACAATACCACGGGTGTTTGTGTTTGTTTAATTGTTTTTGAAAATTGTCTGTTAATAGTTTAGGCATATTGTTTCATTGACTCCTTTATGTTTTGATAATAGTTCCATACTTTTTTTGCATCGTTCCTGTTAACAACTCTTATCGCTGAAAAAACTGGATAACCATTTACACCTCTAGGCATTTCATCTTTGCCTCTATAGGCATACATCATGCCAGGCTTACTATCTAAAAACTGTTTTCTTTCCACAACATCCATAAGCATGAACGCCATAAATATGGAAGGCAAGTACTCATCTCTTTCCCCTTTGGGTATTTGCCAATCACAAAATATTCTTCCTACATATAGGTCATGAGCCAACTGCCTTAGTTCTTTATTCTTTCTAGAAGAAACTTTACTAGGCTTGGTTATCTTCGATATCTGGTATAGATTCTGCATCATATAATGTTTCTGGTTTTACATAACAGATAGGTAACGAACCTGTTTCTGGTAATGTTTCATCGTAAATAAATTTTGTTCCACAATAATGACAATAGATAAAATCACGTCCTGGTGGAATGTGTTGATATATGTGTGGGTGATCCATTGGTGGATACTCACCTATACAACAAAATCCTCTAGTACCAATTGTTACTTCTTTATGGTAAGCACCTGCAAAGTGAGGAGTACCCTTCCTTGCGGCTGTTAGGTCAACATCGTTAGTGGACATAATTAGAATTTTTTAACTCCCCCAGTTCTGATAAATTCATTACTAAATGGTTTCTAACTTTTGTCCAATATTGTCTAGCCCAGTCACTTATGAAAGGATCACTCAAAAGTGAATCAACCTTTTTAAGATTTTGTTTTGATCTGGATTTTAATATTTGCATATCTTCTTTTGGTATTTTCATTATAGTGCTCCGATCCATTTAAGACTTCCAATAATTATGGTTGTGAGTACAATCATGTAGGCTACGCAACCTGCAACATAATAGGTATAGTACACCCATCTCTTATGTTTCATTACTTAACACTCCGCTTTAGATCATTGATGTTATTCACAAATACTCTAACCAATCTTGATAAATCAACTTCTTCGGTCTTTAATGTCTTTGGGTTTGTAAATCTTACTTTGGAAGAATTAACTCTTGCTACCACATTATAGTCTTCAATTACTACTGCGTCATCTGTGTTCTTTCTCCAATCATGTGAACTATATCCTGTCATTATTTTTTTCCTTTCAATACCTTAAACATTTTTCTTTTATCAATTTTTATTAGCTTATCATTTACTTTATGAAGCTCATCTTGTAGATAGTTTAGTGTTTTCAATAAAGCCATTTTTTGACCTAATAATGCTATTTCTTCTGAACTAGTTTCACGACTCATTTTGGTTGGTCCTTTGGTTTTCTCATCTTGTACAGGTCTTCCAAATTACCCATACTCAATGATGAACTTATTTTTAAATTGTCAATTGATTTACCTACCCTAACAAGATGTGCTTTCGCTTTAGGATCACCTTTTAGGACTTTTGCTTTTTGAACACAATATTTCATCATAGCAAGTATTTCTGCTTCTAATTCTTCATACCACCAAACTCTTGTATCTGTTTCCGAAGCCACAGAATGAAGTGCCTTAATTTTATCTAGCTCTGGTAGTTTTTTAGTTTTAGTTTTCAATCAAAGTCCGATCTTACTATGTGTTTTCTTAATGCTCTAACAAGTTCTTCAATCTTATCAATTACTGCAATTAATTGTTTGTCTGTAATATATGATTGTCTTTCTCTTAACTTATCATATTCTTTCAAAGTTATTGTTACTTTGCCACCTTCGTTTTCATAACTTGCATCTTCTGATCTATCGTCTGTCATATATCTCCTATAAGTTGCCATCCCATTTATCATACTTAGAACTTTTACTAGCTTCTTTGAAAGCCTTTTTGGTTTTCATTTTTAGTTGTTTGGTTATATCTTTCCATTGTTCTTCTTGTCCATCAAACACTAGTTCTACTTGATCTGATAAATCTTTTAATTCATCACAGTACATCAATGTCTTTTTTTGCATATCATCAATTTTATCTGCTAATGAGTATACTCTTGCGAATATTTTTTTTATTTCTTTAAGTTGTTTTTTATCTATTTGTATCATTTGGATCTTTTGTATATTGCAATAACAAATTAATTGAATGATTGATATCGAATATATCTCCTTCTAGTTTTACTCTTTGTTCTTCACTACGAACAAATGGTAATTCATCTTGTATCGCAATTTTTTCTCTTTCCAAATTTGCAATTTTTTGTTTTACTTCTAAATGCATACTTTCTCCGTTGTTATATCAAATGCCCATTGATCCCATGGTTCAGTTTCAGTTGCTGATAGTTTTGAAGCTATCACTTTACTACCTGTAAAGTCTTGTACAGTTTCTTTGATAGTTTCAACTACTTTTGGATCAAATACATCAGCCCAAAGTGTACCATGTTCAAACCATACATCAATGCTCATATCGTGTGTATCTGATATGTTGTTTCTAACTTCATCAATTATCATTTTTTCCATAGCCATTATTTGTCTCCTTTTGAAATTGGGTGGGAAGCCTCCTTCTCATGGACCGAAGTCCTATGAACAGAGCAGAGAGAGATAAGCAGGCTTCCCATGTTGTTACGCCTCTACTATCAGTGAGCCGTATCTTTTATAAAACTCATCAAAGGATTTTAAGTTCTTTGGTGAGAAAGGCAGTTGATAAGTTTTTAAGGCTGTTCTGGCTCCTAGAACTACCATCTCAGTTTCAAAGTTTTCCATCATAAATTTTAGAAAACAGTCTGCCATTTTGTGCCAATCACCCATCTTTTTATTCTTTGTAGCTTTTTCGCATTCGTCTTTTAGCTCATAGCACATCGAAGTAATTAGAGTATACATAGCACTAATTTCTTTTGATTTGATTGTCTTAACTTTACCTTTTAAGATATCACTTGGATTAGGAAGTTGTCCAGCAATTTTTCTGTGTGCTTGAAACTTAACTGCTAAACCTTCTCCAACTGCACCTGTAATTAGATCCGTCATCTGTGTAGCATCTATGCTATCATCAATCATTTCGCTTACAAACGACCAACTTCTTGGTGTTGCAAATCCTCTTGAACTTGAAGCAGGATCAAAATCATATAAATCTTGTTTTGCGAAAGTCAAATAACCAACCACGTCTGGGTGTACTTCTTTTTTAGTAGCCCAAACTAACCAGTCATCAAAGTTAACTGACATTTCAATATGCACCATTCTGTTTGCAAGTGGGCTAGGCATTCTGTAAGTAACACCTCTATCACTTTCTCTGTTACCTGCTGATACAATTGAAACTCCTTCTGGTAATGTGTAATTACCAATCTTACGATTCAATATCAACTGATATGCCGCCGCCTGTACAGCCGGTGGTGCCGCATTAATTTCGTCTAAGAACAAAATAGATGTGTCCTTAGGATCTGTTGGAAGATCAACTGGTGGTGCCCAATCCATTACATTTCTATCTTTGTTGTAATAAGGAATACCTCTTAAATCAGTTGGTTCCATTAAAAGCAATCTAAGGTCAATTACATTACGACCTTGTTCATCGCCAATTTGTTGAATGATATCTGATTTACCAATTCCAGGTGCACCCCATATCATTACTGGTCTATTAATTTTAATAAGATGTTTAATCTCAGCCATTGCGTCTACAGGTCTTGTAGTTCTAGACTGACTTGTTTGTGTTGACTTTGCTCTAGGCATTGTTACCTCTTTCTGTTTTTGTTTTACTGTTCATTATAGTATTATATTAACACCTTTTACATATATGTCAACCGGGAAAATGCATTAAAAAACCTATATAAAACAAGGGTTTTTTAAAAAAGTGTATAAAACATGGGGGTACTAGCATACCAGAAAGTTATTTGACCCCACTGTACGACCCTTAAAATGCGTTTAATTTATGAAAAAATAGGTTGATTTAGTTAAAAAACCAGTTTATTGTATATTATTAAGTTAAATATTATTATGCGAGATGTAAAATTATTAACGGAATATGCCAAGAAGCTGGCAAGAAAAGCCAAAGAGAAATTTCTATTTCAAGTAGGTAGATCTGAAGTCAATATTGGTGGGCACGGAACACAAAAATACGTGATCAAAAAAGGCAAGAACAAAGGCAACGTCGCAGAGAATAAAAAATTTAAAGGTTAATATTCTTCATCAGGTAACTTTGGTGGTTCCTGATACTTGTCATTTATCCATCTAGCACGACACCATGAATCTAGATCACCTTCTGTTAGTTTTAATTCCATGGCATCCCTAGGACTGAACAGAACTAAAGCCTTTGTATCCAAATAGTACGGAGCAATCAATTCTTCCTCTAGATATTTCACATGAACATTTTTTACTTGGAATCCAGGCTTCATTGGTATAGGATAAATTTTGAAAGAACTTTTAAGTTCCATCATTCCTACTTTGCTCAGACGTAGGCTTTCTTTGGCACTATATTCATTATGCCATATTGCTGGGGATTGCTTACTTAGAAGTTTTAGTACCTGATTTCTTTTTAGTCTTGCCATCGTCTTTTTCTTCTATTTCAGTGATAACATCACCTGACGTTAATTTTACAACTGTAAAATCCTGACAATTAAATCTTTTGTTTAGTCTTTCAGAAAGGTTAAAAGCATGACCTGAATTTGAAAAAGAAACCTTTTTGTATTTTGGTCCAGGATAATTTACCAAAGTATTCAAACTTCTCAGGTTGATTGGTTTTGATTGATAAAAAACTGAATAGATGGCTTCCGCCTTAAGAACCTGTTCTGCCTTATAGTTCTTGGGGTTCGTGTATTCTAGTATAATATCTGGTTTAGGTCTGCTCATAATTTTGTTTTCCTACTAATTGTATTTATCCAATTTCATTAACATTACATATAACTCACCAGTATTTTGGCACTTCCGGTAGTTGCTGATGCAACATTGAAGTATGCGTTTATCGTAGCATCGGAGCCCGTAGTATACTGATAGGCAGGCTGTATAGTGTATGTTCCAACTGTACCTAAGTCTATTTCATCATCAGTGACTAATCTATCATTATCACTTGCGTCACCAATGGTTAAAGTTGGTGCATCATCAAACGCCTGCGTTACTTCAACACTGATCAAGTTAATTCTAGAACCATCGGATACTGTACCAATTGCTGTTGTACCAGATCCACCTGCCTGCGTTATTGTTGCAGAGATAGTGTTTGCATCTGTGTTTGCAGAATCTTCATCTGCAAGTAATTTCCAAGCACCACCACTGTAAACATAGAAAGCATATTCTCCATTGCCTGCATCAATAACATAAACCATATCTCCAACCGAAGGTGATAAAGCATTTCTTGCCGTTATGTCTGCTACCACAGTTGTTCCGCCACCGCCTGCAACGATACCTTGTTCTACTGTTACTGCCAATGGATGTCTACCATTGTGTACTGAAAATAAACCTAAGTCATTTAGAGGCGTACCTGTTGTTTCATCTAATAATATTTCTCCACCATCTGCTCTTGTTAATTTTATAAAGTTACCTGAACTTGCTCCTGTTGATAAAGCAAATCCTGTACCTGAACTTGGTCCTGCAACCACTGTACCATTACCATCGTTTGTCACGTTAACAATAGTGATTGCACCACCTGTTGATTCTGTTAACACAACATTTGTTCCTGACAATGATGCTGTGATGTTCGAAGGTGATGCCGCATTGATATCTGTCACCAAGTCATTTTCAACTCCAACTGCAACACCATACTTGGCCTGGCCTGCTGTTGTTGTTGAGAATGTTACTGTTGTTCCATTGATAGTAATTACACCGCCCGGATAAACACCAACCAATCCGTATGCCAAACTTTCAGTTGCTGTAGTTGCCGTTGTCGGTGATGGTGATGTTGATGCTGTAACACCATGAGTTGATGTGCCACCATTGATGTCTGCTATTGTCTGTGTCAATGTTGTACTTGTTAATGTTACCGCTGTTTCATTAATTTCTATCACATCATTTGCTGTCACAGTTGGATCTACCTGAGTACCTGTTACTGATGAAGCGATAGAATCTGCTATTTTTAAAAACTGTATTTTGCCTGATGATGAATTTGTTGTTAATCCACCTGCTGTTGAATTATCTGTGTAAAGAAAATCTCCCACGTTACCAGGTATAGCAGGATTAAAATCAATAATTCTTGTGTTTGGTCTTAACATAAATTGGTCTGGACCTGGACCTGGATTTGTTACTGTACCAATTGTTTTACTTGCTGTTGCACCTGTTGTTTTTGCAAAACCTGAACTTGTAATTGATATTACATCTCCAGAACTAAAACCATGTGAT
>Ga0208405_1000037_pt1 | contig 23415 bp, 36 predicted proteins | sample ETNtaG_32_FD_185766 | JGI IMG/M metagenome (GOLD analysis project Ga0208405, IMG submission 185766) | Marine microbial and viral communities from oxygen minimum zone, Eastern Pacific Ocean - ETNP201302PF84A (SPAdes) (version 2) | ecosystem: Environmental > Aquatic > Marine > Oceanic ... | reverse complement strand
ATTAAAATTATTGAGGAGCGTTGCTGAAGAGATAACCGATCCGGCTTAGCTCAGTTGGTAGAGCAGGCGGCTGTTAACCGCCTTGTCACTGGTTCGAGTCCAGTAGCCGGAGCATTTGGACCTCTAGCTCAATAGGTCAGAGCACCCGGCTCATAACCGGTAGGTTCCGAGTTCAAGTCTCGGGGGGTCCACCATTTAATTTCTCGGGCAAGCAAAAAAATAAATTACTAAATCCGGTGCAGAAGAAAGGTGCACATGGTATAATGGTACTATAAGGAGGTAGAGAGAGTGAGCAACCACAGTAAGCATTACGGAGTCGGAAAGATTGTCCGTCTAAGAGAGGAGCCAACCAGGAAGGGGCGAATCATGGGAGCCAGTCATGCCCAGGACCGGTACCTGATTATGTGGGATTGGAACACTGATGACCGTGCACAGGGCCTGCACTCCAGGATGGAGCTTTTACCAGCGGAAAAAATGTAATAATATTAACCAGTTAGGGGCCCACTTTTTAATCAGTAAGGGGGGCCTCTGTACAGGCCCTCTGAAGGCCCCTCTGGGTGGCCTCTGGAAGGGCCCTCTGCAGACTCACCGGGGACCTCAGGGTGGGGCCGCGCCAAGCCCTCGCGCAAAATTTCCCCGGGAGAAAATCAAAACCGAAGCCGTTTTCTCAACGCGGTTTCAAAAGGAGAGTGCTAAAAATGGAAAAAAATTCCCCGGAAGATTTTGGAAACGGAGCGGACGTTATTGCCTTTCCGGCCGTGGGTACATATCAATATAATGCACAGAGGTTATGGAATTACGAGGCTAGCGCACGACGTGATGAGAAGTGGTCATTGGTTCAGGTACTACAAACCATTTCAGAGCTATACGATGCAGACTTGGTAGACATCGATTGGGACCCAGCAACAGGAGAGCCTATTGTTGTAAAGAAGTTGAGCAGCACTGTTGAGTAGAGAACCTCAGATTGGTGATTTGGTAAAGTTTGACCTTAGGTGGGCAGACACCCACGGGCCAGACAATACAATTGCGGGTCCACCAATTAGAGGTGACAAGAACAACCATTGGCAATACGGAATAGTAACAAGCATACAGAAGCGAACACGCAGAGCGTGGGACCAGTATATTGTAGAGTGGAACGGGGAAGACCTGCTTTTCTTCGGAAGTGATGACAAGATAATCGTAGTAGGAGATAGAGATTGAGAGGATTAGAGCTTATGATTACTCGAGTAAAGCAAAGGCTTGTAATGGGTCAATCAATGGAGCAGGTCAGAAGCGACCTTATCGGTTCGGGGTGTGACGAAAGCTTGGTGTATTGGGCAACCCGGGCAGCAAAGTTTGAAATTGAATATGATGAGAGGTGCAGAGAAGATGAGCAATAACTTAAATGAGGAATTACAAAGAATGGTTAAGCATGCAAAGATGCTAGAAGTGAGCGGACCGGGAATGTATAGCGAGCTCATCGACCGGTATAAGTCAATGGCAAGTGGAGATTCCGGGGGCATAGCCTATGACGATGATGGAGCCCAGACCACCGTAAGAGACCGGTACTACTATGGTTATCCGGATGATTGGTTTCAAACAGTTCTCATTGAGTTGGGTTATGAAAAGGTGGGTGATTCGAACCATGACTAAAGAAGAGCTAAATCGTGAAGTTACACGAATTGTAGAGAACTACAAGGAAATGAGGGAGAACTCCTACTCAAGCCTATATGATGAAGCCATGTGGCAATATGCAGATATGGCAAACGGCGGGCGAGGCCACGACGGCAACACCACGTTTATTCGAGACGAGTACTACCAAGGATATCCGGATAAGTTCTTTATGTTGGTATTGAGCGGTTTAGGAGAGTTCGACCGTTACACAGCTATAGCCATGGAGGGTTCATGAATCAATATCATCCGGATAGAAAAGATTCGCGGGGCAACACGTGGACCTTTGACCCCACTACATTCCGATATACCCAGGTAAATCCACCGGTGTGGCTGCTATCAGACAGTGAACGATTGCAGTCCGGACGCACGAACAAGCGAGGCACACCCAGGAAGTACGGTTGGGAACAGATGTATCGCAATGAACCAGACCGCCGGCCCGTATGCCAGGGTGATAACATCAACTTTATTTGTCAGTATTTGTATGATAACCCGGGTGCGCGTTACACGGCGATTCTGCGTGCACTCTGTGAACACAACCGTGTACCCTTTAGACGAGGTCAATACAGTACATACTTTTGTCACCGGGATATTCGAGTAAACGGATGGCCTTGGCAGCGCTGTGGCCGGGGATGGATGCTAACGCCTATTGGAATGGTGCGCGCCGTAGACTCACGCAAATACCCTGATTACAATGCCAATCGATTTCCCGGCTCCGCTCACTGGAATTCTCGATAACCTGTATACATTTTTAGCGCGTTTATTACGATCGTGTTATACCTATATCATAGGGGGAGCGGGTTGTGAACAGTAGATATCTTTTAATCAAACGATGGCAAGAAGATACCCCACCAAAATCAATAAGACTTCTGCCTCCCGGTTCTGTGGTCCGGCTTAAGACGGGCGAACAGGCCCGGGTACACCATGTTGGAGTAGGAAGGGTTCTTTTAGAGGACCGCGGCTGGGTAGATTGGCGCCTCATCGATGATCGAAACTAGTAAAAAGCAGCTGGCGCGAGACTGGATTCACGAAGCTTTTACTAAAAATCTAAGAATTAAAATAACCGCGCTCACTGTATCTTGCTTTATATGCTATATGAAATACAATGGAATGATCGGTGGGTGACGTATCGATACCATTCGATTGGAAGCCTGGCGATGCTGTTATATCAATTAACAATAATTCAAGCCGTTATATAGGAATAATCATTGAAATCGTAAAATACGATGCTTACGGGCCTTGCGCAATGGTTTACTGGCCCCGGGGCTTAGACTTCATTAATGTAGAATCATTAAGGCCCGCGTTTTTTTAATAAAATGTTATCTTTGTTAGTATTCTGTCTAGAGGATGGCGGATTGTGGGACTCCACAAAGGGCATCCGCCATATTTTCCGGGGCCCCCGCGGTCCGAAACCGCAAAGCGGATACTATAACAAAAATAAAACGGGCGCGTCGGTGTTTTCTCGTCGCGATTTTTGCTTTTTGCCTTTTTTTGACAGCAAATTTTCTATTATAGGCCAGTCTATTTTTCTTCTGGCTAAAACCTGAGCCTCTATGACTTCTAGTGAAACGTTATTTTGATTTATATAATCAATAAACTTGTCTCTTTCTAAATTTATTATCGGCCAAACTTTTTCGCGTTCCTCATTTTTTCTAGAACAAAGCGCCCAGGACCACTCCAGAGAGCATTTTACTTTTTCTATATATTCTCTTTGCGCGTCTATAACCATGTATATTGCAGATAGATCTTTGTTTGTAACTTCAACTTCTATTTCATGCTCTTCAGCAGCAGACATAAGTTTAGTGAGGTTTCCTTCTTCAAACGCCTTTTGTATATCTTTAAATTCTTCTTCTGTATCTCTGTCCTTGTTTAAATCTGGGTGTAGCTCGCGAGCTAAAGCATTTCTAATTTTTTTAAATGAACCATCCAGAGCTTCAGATAGATTTTTTGGTTTTTCTTTTTTTTCTTTTTTAGTAGCGGAAGGTAGTTTAACGGCCGAGTCTCCATGCATACAAAAAAACTCATACCTAAAGTCCAATTCGAATATTTCTTTTAATTTAGATTGTAGCTCTCTAATCCTATCATACTCTTCTTCTACATCGGAAGCTAGGTCTAATAATTGTTGTATGGTAATTTTATCTTTCACAATACTAATTAGAATTATAATATGCGTTTTAAATTATTCGGAGTTAAAATGAATAAACTAACTTTAAAAATGATAAAAGAAGAAATAGAGAGTGTATTAAGCGTAGAATCGCTAGAAGATCTAGAGCCTATCGAGGATGCTTTTGCTGGCGGAAATAATCTTCATCTAAATATTAACCACGAGTCTATTACTAATGGCGAGACAAACGACAAACTAGAAACAACTAGCGTCTATAGAATGTCTGAATCTAGACTTAGAGAAATAGTAAGAAAAGTTATTTCAAGTTGATACTCCAGTTCCCTACAGGAAGCAAAGGAACAGATGCCGACTCTGCTCCTTTGATAGTTGGCAGTATGTCTCTTTATAACGATAGCACTTGGAAAGTTCATACGACTAAAAATGCCAACGAGGACGATGTTTATATATTGCAGGAGTTTGTAGACTATATAGCATACTGTCTTCAAAGGGACGATGTTATAGGTGACTTCCAAAAAATGGTTTTAGCTAAAGCAAAAGAAGGCATGGATGTTTGGCGTAAAAACAATTTTAAAGTAATAGACGGCGGCGAAAAAAAAGATTAATTTTTTAAATTCCTGTGCAGATTTCCTCATTTTAGTGTACTATTATAATGAATGGAGGATGTGAACATGGATTCCACAGCTACAGATTTTCAGCCTAGTAACTCTAAAAACGAAAAAAAGATGACTCGACGCGAGCTCGACAGCCATATTGTTAGGTTGATGCTCGAAGAGCCATTTTACGCTGGCGTCCTTAGAGGCGTTAACTACGTAGAAACTTGTGCTATACCTACGGCCGGCGTCTCTACAAAAGATTTAGAGATTAATTTTTACTGGAACCCTTATTTCCTAGGTTCTTTGTCTCGCGAAGAAATCTGTGGATTGCTTAAGCACGAATCTATGCACTTGGCTTTAGACCATACGACTAACCGGCGTATGGAGCCTCATATTGTTCACAACTATGCAACAGACTTGGCTATCAATTGCGATATTCCAAAAAATGAATTGCCTGAGGGCGGGCTAGTTCCTGGCGAAAAATTCAAGGATTTATCAGAAGAGCAAAAGAAAAAGATGGGCCAAGAGGCAATCGATCGTTATAACAGAATATCCGAAAAGATTTCTCAATTTCCTACGCACATGTCTTCCGAATGGTACTTTACTAAAATCCTAGAAGACCAAGATTTGTCAGACGATGTTCAACAATCCGGAGATGACGAAGCTATCGGTATGGATAGTCATGAAGGGTGGGGAGAGCTGTCTGAATCTGAGCGCGAGCTAATGAAAGCAAAAATCAGAAAGTCTGTAGAGGAAGCAGTAAAAGAGGCTGATTCAACCGGTCGTTGGGGTTCTGTTGGTTCTGAAGTTAGAGGAGAACTAAGAAAGCTTATTTCTAATGATGTAAACTGGCGCGCTGTTCTAAGGCAATTCTGCGGAATGCTTCGCAGAGGAACAAGAACAACTAGTTGGACTCGAGTCAACAGAAAGTATGCTGGCATGGTAGCCGGCGCTAAGCGAGGCTATACTTCTTCTATCGCTGTTTACATCGATCAATCTGGCTCTGTAGATGACAACTCTTTGGAGTTAGCGTTTGCAGAACTTAGAAATCTTTCTTCAAAAATTGAATTTACAACATTTCATTTCGATACTGATGTAGATCAATCTTCTGAAACTGTTTGGAAAAGAGGTAAAACACCTGAAGCAATACGAACTCGCTGCGGTGGAACAAACTTTGAAACAGTAACCAGGCACGCAAACGAAAACAGGCATAAGTTTGACGGATATATTATTATTACAGATGGAGAAGCTCCCAAGCCTTCTCCTAGTAAAATGAAAAGAGGCTGGCTGATTATACCTAACAGAAATCTTGTTTTTGAGCCTAGCAACAGAGATTTCGTTATGAAAATGAAGGAGGCATCATGAGTGGTATTTTTGCAAAACCAGAAAGTGCTCCAAAATCTGGAATACTTTTTTTACACGGACTCGAGGGTTCTTCTACCGGTAGTAAAGCCACACATTTAAAAAATCGATGGGATGCGGCGTGTCCTAGCTTAAGAACTGATTTAATGAGGCAGTTAAGCTCTTCAAAGGGAAACAAGCCGTGGACCGATCTAGAAGATAATGATATAGAGTTTGCTTTAAAGTCTGCTTATGAAGATGCAGTTAGCGCAGTTAGATATTGCAGCCCTAACATTATTTTAGGTTCTAGCATGGGAGGAGCTATTCTGTATAAAATGATCTGTGAAGAAGTAGTAAATACTAAAGAAACTTTTTGTGTATTTTTAGCTCCCGCAATTCATGAATTAACGCATAGAGACAATGCAATACCCGATATAAAAAACAGTTTTTGGGTTTTTGGAGAATCTGATACAATTATTTCAAAAAGTGAAAATCTAAAAATAGCCATTAAGTCTGGAGGTAATGTTATTTTTTCTCCAAACGATAACCATAGATTAAGCAAAGCTTTAGAAACTGGAATTATTGATGCTTCTATAGTTTCTTCTTTAGAGTTGTCTCAAGCTTTGTAATATTGATTTTTTCTTTCTATATTTATTGTATACGGAGGATTTAAATTGAAAGACTATTGGTATCTAATTTTAGATTTATTACGTAAAGAACAAATACAGAAACCTTTAGAAGAACATAGGCGAGTTTATATAGAGCCGAGTGTTTACGAAAAAGAACCCGGGTTAGAAAAAAAAGAAGAGCAACAAGAAAAAAGAGTTATTATTTTAGACGTTTAAGTGCAGATTATCTTCAATCATAGTATAATAATTCTATAAGGAGATATTCATGGCTTCAAAAAGAAAAAAAATAATAGCCGCTGCAAAAGAACAAGTCAAAAATCGCCGGCAAGACATGCTAGCGAAGCTTTCTGTATTAATCAAAAAAAGAGAAGATTTAGAAAGCGACGATTGTAACGAGTTCTACGGGCTGTCTAACGATATTGAAAAGATTTTTAACGAAGTAAAAGAGCTAGATTTAGTTCTAGAAAGAAAAGATAAAAAATCTAAAAGCATAACTTGGAAAGACCAAGAATATAAGCCTTCTATCTCTAAAAAAGCAAACAACGCAAAAATAGTAGACGAAGAAGCTTATAGAAAATCTCGCGAATATTCATCAAATATTAGTTCAGGTCCGGTTGCCAAGTGGCTTTCGCCAGGAATTTTAGTAAAAAAAAGAGGAAGCGAAATGGTTGGCTTAGTTATGGAAACTAGGTCAAGCTATTCTACAGTTTTATTTGGAGGCTGTGAAACTCTAGTAAGAAACCTGTCTCTAAGACCAGCTGATTGGGAAAATTAAATGGGAAGACCTTACCAAGTTGTTATATCACCTAAAGAAAAATTTTTTTTGACGCCTGAAGATATTCGTGCTTTAGCAAAGTTAAAAGAACCCTGGGCGCTAAGGTTTTTAAAAAACTATAGTCAAATAGAAGAAAATTATTATCCTAACGAAGATGATTTACCTAGACACTCAAAGCAATTGATTTATATTGCAAAAGACATTGAAAGGCTTGAAGTCGTTGATTTAGTCGTCAGATTTTGGCCGCCAAAGTATTATGTTAACGTGGATTCTACTTTAGGAGAGTCTGTTATAGAGCCGTGTACTTTGCCTTGGAAAACTGTTTACTATCCTGAAAATTACAGATACGACGAAGATATGACAGATGAAGAAATTAACGATAGAAGAATTAGGGCAATTGCACCTTAAAAATTAAAACTCTATTTATAGTATGTGTTTGATTTTTACGGTATAGATGAATTAAGAGGAAAGCTAGTAATATCATGCGATAAAAGCGATTTAGGAATTACGCTTTGTTCGTACGAAAGCTTTCTTATACCTCATTCAATAAGAGTGTGTGTATTTTTTCCTGATTTTACCTATAGGTGGTATGATGAACACGAATTAATATACCTTGAAAAGGAGCGCGCTTGAATATATCAATAGATCAGTCTATAAGAGTTTTTAATAGTTTAAAAATAGATAGCCCTAAAAAGTTTAAAGAAAAAAAAGATCAGTTTATATCGATGTCAAAAGGTTCCAATGGAGGCCCTTTATATTCGAGTGAAAATTCTATTAGCGTTAGAGATCATTATTATTCCAAGTGGTCAGATGACGACTTTTGCTACGTACTAAAAATGATTGAAGATTTATAAAATTTCCACTCCGTTAACGCAGCTACTGTGAACCCAATACAGTTTATTCTCGAATAGTATTAATACGGTTTCTGTATCAGATTCTTTCTGTATTAGCAAGACATAAGAAAACTCTGGTATCTTTTTAACTTTAAGGTCGTAAACCGTTTCTTCTGGATCTTCTAAGATTCTATCATCGCCGTTGTCTTCTATGGCCATAATGTCTTCTGTAGTTTTTAATAATTTATATTTACAATTCACTCATATTAAGTAATCGTTTTTTGGGAGTTAATTTTGAAAGATTATTATAAAATACTCGGATTGGACAAAAGCGCTACTCAAGACGAGATAAAAAAGAAGTTTAGAAAACTTGCTAACAAGTATCATCCAGACAAAAATAAAGATTCTGGGTCTGAGGATAAATTTAAAGAAATAAACGAAGCATATAGTACTTTAGGTGATTCTAAAAAAAGAGCAGAATATGATAATCCTAGCGCTAGATTTAATAGAGCAAACCCGGGATATCACGGCTATAGTCATGAAGATATATGGTCTCAAATGTTCGGAGGCTTTGGTGATATTTTTGGAAACAGAAAAACGAATACAAGAAAAAACGCAAAGCCTGAGGTTCTTAGATTTGAAATACCATTTAAAGAGCTTTTAACAGGAAAGAAAACAACTACATTTTCAAAAAGAGAAAAGCACATATGCGGAGACTGCTCTGGTATTGGAGGCTATAATGCCTCCCTATGCATGCAGTGTAAAGGTACCGGGGCTATAAAAATAGTGCAAAACGTAGGTTCTATGAGAATAGAGAACACAACGCAGTGCAACATTTGCAGAGGTAAAGGAAAAACGTTTGAAAGAATATGCAGAACTTGTGATGGTGCGGGCGTAGTAAGTAAGGTAAAGAACTACAAAGTGCATATAACCATGGAGGAAGCTTAGTTATTTGTTTATGTTGATGTAAAGTGGATCAAATTCCAAATATTCAACCTTTAGCTCTTTTTCTTGTTTGTTTTCTTCATTGGGTATACTAATAAACCCTAGCAAAGATAAAAAAGCTGTTATCGCAAAGTATTTCATTTTAACTCCTTTCGTAAAAAATTTAGACAATATTAACAACAGGGAAGTATTCGTATAACAGAATGTTTAGACTTTTAAAATTTTTAAAAGAAAAAATAAAAAAGTGGTTAATTTCTATTATTTTATTATTCTTCTTAAGAAAAAAAAGTAGATTAACAAAAATGGATAAAAAGAAAAAATCTATATCGATACCGGATTTACACTCAGACATACTAGACATGTTTGGATATCCAATTAGTTCATCCGATTGTCTATGCAAAAGAGACAAAATAATATATGTATACGGATACATGATGGTCGTCAAAGCAGTTGACGACGAACCAGAAATTTTAGCCAAATGTATCTTCGATAAAGAACCTGCGGCTTCTTTTTGCCTACAATATTTCAACAAGCACGGAAAACACGTTATTTCTGATGAGGTCGACCAAGCTGCTTTAGTTGTAACTGCAGACAAGTCTACTAAAAATAAAAAATAATATTTTAAGAATCCGGTGCAGATTAGTCACACCTATGGTATAATGGGTATATAAAGACGGAGACGCTATGGAACAAATATTTTCTATAATCAAAACTGGCATTGTTGTCCTGGTTTCTACTTGGATTATCACTTTTGTTTTTGCTAGCAGTTTTTGGTGGGGAACATATTTTTCCGTAAAAGCCATTGTTGATTTAATCTGCGGATGTTGTTAATGGTTAATAAAAAAACAAAGCGGATTATCATGTCTCAACTGCCTATTTCTCAAAGGCCTATTTCTTTAGACTATTTGAGAAATAATGTTATTGCAGACATGAAAGATATGGGCTACTCTATTAATGAACTAGATTTTATGAAAGCACTTTATTCTCTAAAGGATGAGCAAGTGCTAGTTTTTTTTGATAGCCGAAAAGATTCACCGGTTATCGCAACCCAGTATGGTTTCCGAATCTACGGAACCGAATAGGAGATTAAGTTGAAGAAAGAAATTAATAAGAATATTCGAGAGTTAGTAAGTGCTATTACTACAGATATTCGATCTCGAGATGAAAAAAAGCTAAAGTGGGCTGAATTTAAGAAAGAAAATAATGATCTTCTTCGTAATCTACTGGGCTTGCAAGAAGATGCTGACGTTAAGGCAGGCGATTTAGTAGGCTTTGATATCCATCCAGAAGAAAACTTGATTCTACTAAATTATACTTCACAGGCTCATAATATTTTACACGAGATTGACGGCGGATGGACTCCTGTTCTTAGGTCGATGAGAGGACTAGTGTACTGTTTCGGTAACTCTATGCAAGACATCAAGCTGGTCTCTAGAGGTTTCGACAAGTTTTTCAATCAGTCCGAGCTTCCCGAGACTTCTATCGAATCTTTAAAGTCTAGGTGCGGAGATAAAAAGCTGATTTGCAGAGAAAAGGCTGACGGCCACATGGTAGAATGCTTTTTGCATAAGGACAGGCTTTTTACTACAACGCGCGGAAAGTTTGGTACTCTAAGCGCCAAGCAGACTTTAGAAATGATGAATAGGTCTCATTGGATTAAGGCTGACTTAATCGGAAGAAAGCTAAAGACCAACTTGATGACTATCGTTGTTGAATTAATTACGCCAGAATCAGAGGTACACGTAGATTACGAAGGAGAAGAAACTCTGTGTTTGCTGGCAGCTTACGATCTAGAAGGAAGAAAAATCCACGATAAGTTTTTGAATTATATCCATGAAAGCATGCCAGATATTTTTTCAATCCCTGAGGTTTCTTACATGACCCTATCTGAAGTTATTGAAAATATTCAAGATAGAAGCATTCACAATAGAGAAGGGTGGGTTGTAGATTGTTGTGGAATGCTTGTTAAATTCAAGTATGAAAACTACATTGGAAAAATGGTTGCCTCAAAATTGAGCTATAAGTATATTATGAGGTGCTTGCAGAAAAACAGGCTAGAAAAGATGGTAAGTACGCTACCAGAAGAAATCAGAGAAATTTCTTCTATAATGGTTTCTGAGATCGAGCAAAAGGTAGAAGAGTGTAAAGAGGTTAATAGCCACTTGCCGCTTTACGATCTGCATTCTCAGTTAGACGGTGGAGAGTCTTACTTTAGAACGATTTGTAGAGAGTTTTGGAAAGAATACGGTATTAGTTCGTGATTAAACTGACAAAGGCGGCTTCTAAAAAAGTCAAACAGTTGATGTCTGAAGAAGAGCAGTACGCAGGCCTTAGACCTATGGTTCAAGGCGGCGGCTGCTCTGGCTTTAAATACAAGTTAGAATTCACAGACGGAAACGGAGACTTTAGGATATTCGAAAGCCATGGAATAAAAATTTTTGTAGACCCTAAGAGCCTTCTGTATCTAATGGGTACAGAGATAGATTTTGAAGATTCTTTATCCGGAGCAGGGTTTAGATTTATAAACCCAAGTGCTAAAAGAACCTGCGGCTGTGGAGAAAGTTTTTCTTTTTAATTTTTTTTTGTGTTTTTAGTGCAGATTTTACTAAACTGTAGTATTATAAGAATGTAAGGGGAAATGGTTCCTCTTCTAAACAAAAAGGGTCCAAAATGGATATCAAAACTTTCAGCCAAATTACTTCTAACCTTCCAGCTAACATCGCAGTTTTAATGCGTGGTCCAACAGGCGTCGGTAAATCGCACCTGTCTCGCGCAGTGGCTGATGAGCTTAGTCTACCATTCATTGATGTCCGTGGCTCGACAATGGACGAATCTCAGGTTTCTGGTATACCTGATTTCGAAACTTCAAAGTCAACCGGTGTTGCAACCTTCTGCCTTCCTTCTTGGTACGTCAGGGCTTGCAGAGAGCCAGTAGTTCTTATGCTAGACGAGCTAAATCGTTCTATGCCCCAGGTTATGCAATCGTTCTTTCAGATTGTTCTTGACCGAGAGTTAGGAAACAACGTGGAGGGTGAAACACTTAAGCTGCACCCAGAAACCCGAGTATTCGCAGCTGTAAACTGGGGTTCAGAATACGACGTTAATGATATGGACCCTGCTTTACTTCGAAGGTTTTGGGTTGTTGACCTAGAGCCTACCGTAAACGACTGGATTGACTGGGCAAACCAAAACGGAATCGACCCAGTCCTTGTTGACTTTATTCGTCAGCATCCTGAACATTTTCGTCCTGATGTAAGCTCAGTAGACCCGGGCACAGTCGTTCCTACTCCTGCGAGTTGGCACCGACTCAACGATTCTCTGGTCCACATGTCAATGGCGCCTTCTGATATTGCAGGAAGCAGAACGGATATTTTCTATTCTTTGTCTTCTGGATTTGTAGGAACAGAGGCTTCTATCGCTTTTACTGAATTTGTAGCAAGGTACGAAAGAGTTATTTCTGCCGAGGATGTATTGGATGGTAAGATTAGTGAATCTAAAGCCAAAGAGCTTCCTGCTTCTGAAGCTTTGTCTGTTGTCGACAAGTTGATCGAAAACAGCAAGGACAACAACTGGAATGAAAAGCAAGCAAAAAACGCTGCTAACTTTGCTCGAGCGCGAGGAGGAGAACAAATTGTATATCTCTGGACTGGTGTTAGCAAGACTCAGGTTCTTCCAAACATCCAGGCTTTGCATTCTGAAATTGGAAACGAGGTAGTTGATTTAGTAAGAAAAGCTCGCGGCCTAGGAAAGTAATCATATAATGACCAGGTGTACGCCTGGTCAAATCTGTATATAATTTGATTGTATTATATCTTTAGGAGAAACATGGTTACTAGTTCTTTAAGCATTTTGTTCTGGGTTAGTGTAGGGATAGCCTTGTTTTATTCCGGAAGTACTAAAATAGTAAAAAAAGCAAAAGATAATCAATTTAAAGATTATGGAGATACATTTTGCGAAGCTTGCGAGTGCGATCCTTGCGATTGCGGTTTTGGTAGTTATTGATGTTTACGCTAGTTCAGTATCTGCTAGCAGAACGATTAGTATACGGGATAATTTCAGATATACTTTTTTTTGGATCTCTTTACTGGGGCATTCAAAAATCTAATTCTTTGAAAGAGGATAATGAATAAATTATGGAAAAATTGGACTGTTCACAATATAGTAAGCCATCCAGTTAGCGAAGTTTTGTATTTAATGACTTTTCCATTTGTAGGAAGAGAAAAAGCGGAAAATATTAGTGGGTGGATTCACGATGTGACTCTACCGGACCAGGTGAGAGGAACAGGTCGAGGATGAACAAGTTAGTTATAGTTTTGTTAATGTTTCCCATGATAGTTGTGGGTCAGGAAGCTCCTTATGAATGTGACAACAATTATGGAGAGTGCGGGACGCCTGAAACGTCAGGTGGTGGTAACTCTGGCGGTGGTGGTTCTATACTTATTGCTAATAGCGACCTCGGCGATACATACCAAAGCGCCGATGATTACGACGATGATGGAGTGGAGGACTCGTATGATAATTGCCCTAGAAAACCAAATCGCGAGCAGTTTGACAGTGATGGGGACGGCGTGGGAGACCTATGTGATAACTGCCGTGACACTCACAACCTTAATCAATGGGACTTAGACAGCGATGGTAGTGGTGATCTGTGTGATTCTGATATGGATGGCGATGGAGTCGAAAACGTAAGCGACAACTGCCTCCGGAGGTGGAATGCCGACCAGTCTAACGTAGACGGTGACGAGGAAGGCGACGCATGCGACCGCGATATTGACGGTGATGGATTAGACAACTTAACTGACCCGTGCCCGATGAGAGAAGGTGACCCAACTGAAGATACTGAGTGGTGTTCTCCCGACACGGATGGCGATGGAATTCCTGATTATGGGTTCAACGCAGATAACTGCCCTGGCGTACACAATCCCGAACAGTGGGACACTGACCTAAATGGAGCTGGAGATGCATGTGATCCAGACCTAGATGGCGATGGCGTAGGAAACCTGCAAGATAACTGCAATGGTGTATTCAATTTTGAACAAATAGACGCTGATAGAGACGGCAGGGGCGATGAAGGTTGTGACGACCATTATTGTTTTGTGGTATTTGGTGATGAAGAGAATTGCTTAGATCCAGAGGCAGGCTACCGTGTTTACTCTCCTAGCATTGCTGCAAACACTGGGGAAGTTGTAAATTTAAGACTTTTTATGAATAGAGAAAACACTGAAGCTGAGTATACTTGGTCTATCAGAAGTAGGCCTAGCAATTCTAGAGCTACAGTTAGCAACCCTATTGGAAACGTTTCAGAGTCTATTTTATTTGAGCACATCTATGAAACTATGCCGACTTTTGCTCCAGACCAGCCAGGAGAATACTTGCTAGTTGTATCTGCTACCGGTAAATTTACAGACGGTACTAGTATAGCTTTTGCTGATGTTCAGCATGAAGTTAGAATAAGCGTATCCGGAGCTACAACAAAATATGCAGATTCAGGCTGCAATCAGTCAGGTAGTAGTTCATTAAATTTGTTAAGCTTATTAATTCTTTCACTATTTTTTGTTCGAAGAAAAAATTTATTAAAAATATGATTTTAATCTATTAATATAAAAACAGAGCCCCGATAGCTCAGCTGGATAGAGCATCGGCCTTCTAAGCCGCAGGTCCCAGGTTCGAATCCTGGTCGGGGCGCTTTTTATATAGGTTAAATAAAATGAACAAGAGAAACTCATAATGCTTCCTAAACTTGTCAGAGACAAGATACCAGAAATTATTTTTAAAGACCAAAAAACTCCAATATACAAGCAAGTAGAAATTGGATATTATAAAAAATTAGTTTTAGAAAAAATGTGCGAAGAGTTACTAGAGTTTGAGGAACAGCCTTGTTTAGAAGAAGCAGCAGATATATACGAGGTCTTTTTATCTATACTAAGCGCTCATGATTTTAAGCTAGAAGATGTTAGAGAGAAAGCCTTCAAAAAAAGAAACGAAAGAGGTTCTTTTAAAAATAGGATAGTTTTAGAAAAAATAATTTAATTGCGGGTGTAGCTCAACTGGTAGAGCGTCAGCCTTCCAAGCTGAATGTTGTCGGTTCGATCCCGATCACCCGCTCCATTTTTAATTTGAAAGGATAATATTGTGGAAAAAATTAATTTATCAAGATGGTGTTTTCTTGCATCCCTAGGATCAGTTGGGATGTCAATTTTAACTTGGGTAACTGTAGGAGAAGCTGACCCAGCTCACGCAGAGCGATTTGCTATTTTCATCGGACTATGGGCACCAACACTAATGGGGTTAGCAAACTACTATAAGGAGTAGTAATGAGTCAAAATCTTGTTGAGTTCTTAAAAGTGTTAACAATAGTGGTAACATGGTCAACTGGAATATTGGTTGGTAGGCATTACATGTTATCAATAGATACGGAAAGAGAAGAAGACACTGTTCCGGAACAAAGTAAAGGTGAAATAGCTTAATTTAACCGCTGGCATAGCTCAATTGGTAGAGCAGCTGATTTGTAATCAGCAGGTTGTAGGTTCAAGTCCTATTGCCAGCTTTGGAGAGGTGACAGAGCGGCCGAATGTACCGGTCTTGAAAACCGGCGTAGTGAGAGCTACCGTGGGTTCGAATCCCACCCTCTCCGCCATTTTTGGAGTCTAATATGCCCATCTACAATTATTCTTGCAAAAACTGCTTTGCAGAATTTGAAAAAATTTTATCTATAAAAGAAAGAGGCCTTCCCTTACCATGTCCAGAATGTGGATCTGAAGAAATAATTAGAGTAGTTTCAAAATCTACATTTTCGCTAAAGGGAAATGGTTGGTATAAAGATGGTTATCAAAATACAAAAGGAAAGGAGTAAATCGTGTCGATTGCATTGGCAACCGTAATTTGCTCGTTTTTTTCACAAGGCCTTTATTTGTCTGACTATAGAATAAAGACCGCATGTGACAACTCTGCTTATGTAATACAAGAATCAAATAAAAACGGAATCGATCCTTTGTTGTTGTCTTCTTTAATTTTTGTAGAATCCGGTTGGAAAAAAACAGCAGTAAGTAGAGCTAACGCGTGCGGTCTAACTCAGGTTATACCCAAATACACCGGTAAAATTACTAAAAAATATACGTGCCAGCAGCTTAAAAATCCTAGGGTTTCAATTTCAGCCGGCGCCAAAATCCTAAAATGGTGGATCGATTATCATAAAGGCAAATTAACTAAAAATCAAAAAAAGAAAATGAGCGCCGAAGATATTGAATTGTATTCTCTGACCAGAGGTTTATGCGGTTATAATGCAGGGTTTAGATGTCATGGACTTAGACCAAACAGGGCTGGTATAAGATATGCTAAAAAAATACTTTCTATTAGGGCGAGCATAAAAATAAGAAGTGAGTTAAAATGAAATATTTGACTATCCTATTAGTATTATTAGCCACTCCTTCTTTTTCTCAAACAGTTAATCACACAATCAACTGGGAAAATGGCGTAAACAAAAAACTAGTTAAAGACTGGGTTGTGTCTCTGGATAAAATCAGTAAAGCCAATTCTACAACCTATATTGTCAAAAAATATGGCGGAAAAGATAAGCTTCATAGGGTAGGCCATCGTGATGTTATTATCTGGATTCCCGAATCAACAGATTTAAAAAAAGATTTTAAATTAGTATTGTGGTTTCATGGCCATTGGGGTTTTGTACCTAAAAGAACTTTTGAAAATAGAACTCTTAAGCAGTTCTCGCCTTTGGTTAACAAAAGTAACTTCATACTAGTAGTACCAGAAATGCCGTGGTCAGTTCATACTAGCACACCGACAAAAAGGAATAGTTTGTTGTGGACTAAGCCGGGAGATTTTTTAAAATTTATTAATCAGATTAAAAGTATACTAATCAAACATGCTAGAACACCAGAAAAAAAACTTGGAAAAATTGATTATCGTATTGTTGGCCACTCTGCTGGCGGTAGTACTATTAAGCGCCTTGGTATTAATGGAGATCTTTGTAGGCTTAAGCCTTCTATGGTAGTCTGGTCAGACTCTTCTTATGGTCGGTGGTTAAAACTAGCTTGGGATGGTTGCCTGAGTAAAAATAGAGACATTGCAGTAAAAGTTTTTGTAGCCAAAGGAGATTCTCCGTGGATCAGGGCCACACAGTTTATAGGAGAATTTCAAGGTCCCGTTGAAAATTTAGAGTTGCACGTTATGAAAAAACCTAAATGGTCTCACAAGCTTATTGGCGACAATATCGTAGAACTTTCTAGCATTCTAGACTAATGAGTAAATGATTTGAAAAGCAACACTAACAAGATTATAAAAATAGCTTTTTTTTCATGCAAAATAGGATGGAGAAATCGTTTTATAAGTTGGTGGACCGGTAGCCCTATCGTACATGTTGAGATTTTGCTTCCGGATAATTCTATTATAGGTATAAGCCCCGAAGATACCGGTAGGGTTAGAAGAAAAAAGTTTCTAGAAAACAATGAAAATGGAAGCTGGGATTTTTTAGAAATAGAAGTAACAAGAGAGCAGTTTAAATTAATATTATGCTTTTTCGAAATGACTCATGGAATGAAATATGATTGGTCAGGCATGGTTATTTCACACTTAACTTCATTTTATGTAAAACACGATAAAAAATGGTATTGTTCCCAATGGATAGCGTGCGCTTTAACATACGCCGGTATACATCCTCTATTTTACAATAAAATTAATCCTGGGAAACTTTACGATATTCTTTTAGTTAGAAACTGCTAAAAACAAAAAAAAATAATTAAAAGGGTTTCCGTCTAAAAAACGGTGTCTAAGTTAATAAAACGTGACAAATTATAGGAGTTTTAAATGTCAAAGGTTATAGGGATAGATTTAGGAACTAGTAATAGCTGCGTAGCAGTAATTGAAGGAGGCTCAGCAAAAGTCATTAACAACGAAGAGGGTGCCAGAACTACTCCTTCGGTAGTTGCTTTTGCTAAAGGCGAAAGATTAGTAGGCGCTACAGCAAAAAGACAGGCAATAACTAATCCAAAAAACACTGTATACTCGGCAAAAAGATTTATAGGCATGAATTATTCTGAAGTTGAGGAAGAAGCTTCTAGGATGCCTTATAAGGTACTAAAAAATTCATCTGGTTCATGCTCTATAGAAGTAGAAGGTCAAACATTGGCACCGCAGGCCATTAGTGCCCAAGTATTAATGAAGATGAAGTCATCTGCAGAAAAATACCTAGGAGAAGAAGTAAAAGAAGCCGTTATAACGGTTCCTGCTTATTTTAATGATGCACAAAGACAGGCAACTAGAGACGCAGGAAAAATTGCAGGATTAGAAGTAAAGAGAATTATCAATGAACCAACCGCAGCTGCTTTAGCTTACGGGTTGGATAAAAAGACCGATACTAAGATAATGGTATACGATTTAGGCGGCGGCACTTTTGATGTATCTGTTTTAGAAATAGGTGACGGAGTAGTAGAAGTTCTAAGTACAAATGGCGACACTCACCTGGGTGGCGACGATGTGGATCAAGCTATAATAAACTGGATTGTGTCTAATTTTAAATCAGATTCCGGAATTGATTTATCAGAAGATTCTATGGTTATGCAGAGGCTTAGAGATGCTGCAGAAAAAGCTAAAATAGAATTATCTAGCACGACTACTACAGACATAAATTTACCTTTTATTACTGCGGATGCATCAGGTCCTAAACACCTAAATTACACTTTAGCACGTTCTAAGTTTGAACAGCTAATAGATGAAATAGTAGGAAGAACTATAGGACCTATAGAGTCTGCTTTAGGTGATTCTAATTTAGATAAAAGCGACATAGAGGAAATAATACTAGTCGGAGGTTCTACAAGAATACCTGCTGTCAAAAAAGCAGTAGAGGACTTTTTTGGAAAGCAAGCTAACAACTCTGTTAATCCGGATGAAGTAGTTGCTTTAGGAGCCGCAGTTCAAGGTGGAGTGTTTTCCGGAGAAGTAAACGATATACTTTTATTAGACGTAACGCCTCTATCTTTAGGGATAGAAACAATGGGCGGAGTTATGACTAGGCTAATAGAAAGAAATACAACCATACCTTGTTCTAAGTCGCAGACTTTTTCTACTGCCGAAGATAATCAAAACGCTGTAGATATAAAGGTTTTGCAAGGCGAAAGAGACTTTGCGGCTGACAATAAAACTCTAGGTCACTTTAAATTAGATGGAATCCCACCAGCGCCTCGAGGCATACCGCAGATCGAAGTAAAGTTTGATATTGATGCAAATGGTATAGTCAGCGTTTCTGCTACTGACAAAGCTACAGGGAAAGAACAAAACGTGACTATAACAGGAACAGGGTCTCTCACTGAATCAGAAATAGAAAAAATGGTTTCAGAAGCAGAAAAAAATAGAGAAGCTGATGCAGAAAGAAAGGCCGCTGTTGAAAGTAAAAATAGCCTAGACACTGCAATATACCAAGCTGAAAAACTAATAAAAGAAAATGGTGACAAGTTTTCTGAAGCGGAAAAAGACAAGCTGAACTCCATTTTAGAAAACTGTAAAAAGGCAGAAGATACTGAGGAGGTTAATCGTTGTTTAAGTTTATTGACCGAGTGCATGCAATCAATTGTTACCTCTATGTATCAAAATTCGCAAGAGCAGACTTCTCAAGAACAAAGTACCGACGAAAATGAAGAAGACGTAATTGACGTCCAATTTGAAGATAATTGATTATTAAGACATTCATATACAACAAGCAACGTTCTTCTATTGTTGTATAAATAAAAGGAGTTTATTATGTCAGAAGACACAAGAGTTGTAGAATTAGGTAATTTAGTAACGCTTCACTACGAAACAAAGAACGGCGAGGATGTAGTTGATAGCTCTTACATGAGGGGAGAGCCTATAGCTTTTAAAATTGGCGATGGTCAGACAATAAAAGGTTTTGAGGATGCAACGATAGGGTTATCAATAGGCGAAAGAAAATCGTTTACTGTTAGCCCGGAAGAAGGCTACGGAGAAATAGTAAAAGACGCAATCAGGACTTTCCCAAAAGAGCAATTTCCGGAAGGCTTCGTATTTGAAAACGGAGTTCAGGTTCAGGCTCAAATGGAAAATGGAAACTCTATATTGGCGACCATAACGGAAGTAAAAGAAAATGAGGTTATAGTCGACTTTAATCACCCTTACGCCGGCGCTACTTTAGACTTTGAAATAGAAGTTATCAATATAGAAGATTAAATTTGTAAAACACAATTTTTGCTTTTATTATTTTTTTACACAAATGGAGGTGTTTATGCATGGTGTAGGAAAAGGTAGAAAAGTCGGAGCTAGAAATAAAACCGCTGTAGAGAGACTAGTCGATATGGTTGTTGTAGCTTCTGGCGGTACTCACGAAGATACCGTAAATATTTTAAATGATCATTGGAATGCTTCTAACAATCGTTTAAAAAGAGGTCAAAACCCAGTTAGGGTTGAATTTAAAAATGGAAATAAGTTTTCCGATAGATATATAGACTTTGTTGGAATGAATAACGACAATGTAAAATTAGCAATGTCTAATTTGTTAAATTTAGCTAAAAACCCTAAGACGGTTTCAAAAATTGACTAATATAAAAAGGGCTAAGGGGAAAATGAAAAATGAAAACGATGATCATTTGCCTTTTAGCCCTTTCTTTGTGGCTCACCATAATCTTAGTTTACTTTTTTAAGTTTTTTAAGAAAATAAAATCAGAAAAATCAGTAGAAGAAAAAGCTATGAAAGAAGCAGAGGCTCTTTTATACGCAAACAAAAAAGTAAGACTCATAACAAGCATGATTAAAAACCTCGAGGCTTGTGAAGAAAATGAGAAAAACAAAGTTAGAATAAGAATACTGAAAACAAAACTTAAAATCATGGTATCTAATCCGGTAGTTAGAGAAGCAGTAATTCAAATAAAAAAAATAAAAAAATAAAAAAGTGGGTGTCATCATATAAATCCGTGTCTAAGTTAGAAATACAGAGGAAATAACCTCTAGGCTTAAACAAGGAGAAAAAAATGGCCAATATTTTAACATCGAATAGATTAAGTTCTATAGACTACATTTTTGATAATTTTTTCAACGGATTAGACTACGGTAAATACGGAAATCGTTTAGTTAAAACTAATAATGTACCGGCGGCTAATACAAAAAAAACAGATGCTGGTTTTGAAATACAGTTAGCCGCACCAGGACTCTCAAAAAACAGCTTTTCTATATCTATAGAGAAGAACTTGATGACTATATCTTCTTCTGACAAATCAAATCTAGATAAAAGTACAAGCAACTCAGAATTTAACTACTCCAACTTTACCAGATCATGGATTTTGCCTGAGAGTTGCATGAAAAATAAAATAAAGGCTAACTATGACTTAGGAATTTTAACCGTTACAATACCTATAGAAAATAAAAAAGAGCAATTTAATATTACTGTTGAATAAGTATTAATATTTTATAACAAAAACTGGCGGCAAAAACCGCCAGTTTCTATATTACTATTATTTTTGGAGAAACAATGCCATCTATTATAACACTTATCGTTTTGTCTAATTTTTATTATGTGCCACTTAGTAAAAAAGAAGCTAGTCTAAACTTGATAGACAGCGAAACCATGGTTTCTGTATCAATTGAGAAAGAGTACAGTAGAGAAAAACTAGACATTAAAGCTAACGAGTCTTTAGAAAAAATTATAAAGAAGGCTTGGTCAAAGTAGTCTAATAATTAAAAGTATGAATAGTTTAAAGTTATTAAGAAAATACATTAGATATAAAATAAACGAAGTTTCTAGAAACTATCATACAATAAATCCTACCCCCATAACCTTTGAAGATTTTTCTGATTACGAAATAGAAATAAACTCAAACGGAAATGGACAGCACGTTGTGCACATATATTTTAAAGAAAAGAAATTATACGGCCCTGTAGTTTTTAAAGATTACGAAGAAGCAAAAAATAACGCTAGAAGAATAATTGATTCTCATAGAGTTTCAGTTATGAATTCAAATTAATTATCTAAAAAGTTTTTTATCTGATGCCAGCCTGTTCCAAGGCCTAGAGTTTCTAAATTATTTACTGCTACATTTATAGTTCCAACTAGTTGATACCTATCGTTTAATATTGCGGATCCACTAGACCCTGGCTTAGCAGGTATGGTATAGTAAAACCAATTATCATGATTTCCAGAATAGAAACCCCTGTATATTAGCGTCAAATTTTTGCCTGTTATACCCAAAGGAGCTGCTATATTGTAGACTTCGTCTCCTCTTTTAGGAGGGTAAGGAGACATGTGTATGCCTTGTATTGATTTACTTTTGTGTTCAGGGAATTCAAGCATACAAAGGTCATAGCCTCTATGCAGTTTTTTTATTTTTGTAAGGTGAACACTGCCGTCTTGAAGTATTAATTTTATTTCGGATACTGTTCTTAAATTAATCTTAAATCCTTGATGAACAGTAGAGTTAATAGTTTTAGGACTGCAAACATGGGCCGCTGTTAAAATAAAGCGGTTACCTTTATAGTCCATTATAATGCCAGACCCTATCGCGTTATTTTCTACAACAGGCAGTTTTTTTATTAGCTCTAAGCAACCTGGTTTGTCTTCTTGATCTGGGCATCCTGCTGGAAGTATATCGCGGCTGATTCTTATATGAGAAAATGCGGAATGTGGAATTTCTGTCTTAAATTTTTTTTCATTCTTTATCTGCATAGCCGGGTTTTGACAGCTGATAAAGATGGGTAAAAAAATCGCTAGGTATATAAAAAATTGATAGCAGTTTTGAAATATTTTTATACTAGGTGTAAATTTCATAGTTTTTCTCTATTTTTAATTTAAATATACTTGGATTTAAGCCTATGATTAATTTTGATAATTTAGAGTTTGTAATAGGGATGCCCGTATTTCCTAGCAATTCTATTGTAGAGATACAGTTTGTAGTGAATGTAATTGCTGACAAAAAAGGTAGTAAACAAGAATTAGTCGATAGATTATCTGATTTTCTAATAGGAAAAAAAGCTAAAAACCCTACAGAAATAGAATACGGTCTAGTGGAAAAAAATAAGAGTTCGTTTGATGATTTTATTTTAAAAAAATGCGTAGTTGCTGAGAAAGAGCTAGACTTATATACTAACATTTTAGAAACTACAGTAGATGCAGAAATAACATATTGCAATATTTCGGTGTTTAAAAAAGAAATAAAGAATATAAAAAAAATGAAGATAAACAGTTTATTAGGGAGCTGCGTAATAGTTTGAAAAATATAAAAAGATTTTACAACAAAAATAGAAAAATGGCACTATCGGAAGAAGAGTTTTCGATGTCTCAAGATGATTTAATATCTCAAACGATGGGTATGGATAATAGAACTCCTAGAGGAATAGAGACAGAAGAAAACAGAATTTACTTTTATTGTCCTGTAGGCGACTATGAAGCCCTAGAGCTAAATAGGTTAATAAGAAGACTGGATGTTGAAATGGTATATCTTTCTGATAGATTAGGATCTCCTAAGATACCAATACATTTACATATAAGCTCTCCTGGCGGCTCTGTTTTTTC
>Ga0208405_1000036_pt1 | contig 23449 bp, 32 predicted proteins | sample ETNtaG_32_FD_185766 | JGI IMG/M metagenome (GOLD analysis project Ga0208405, IMG submission 185766) | Marine microbial and viral communities from oxygen minimum zone, Eastern Pacific Ocean - ETNP201302PF84A (SPAdes) (version 2) | ecosystem: Environmental > Aquatic > Marine > Oceanic ... | reverse complement strand
GTGTGCTGGATCACTCTTGCCGTGGTATACTCAAGAGAGATGGGATCAGCAGATTCCTTCAGCGACCCAACTATTCTTTGGAGAGATTAGTGAACATCTTTGTCACCGACCCTTGCCCTATCAAATCTGCAATGGTCTTACCCGATAAGCACATTGTCAAGATGCCCCTAGAGACCTGCCAGATGCTTTCTATCGTCGCTTCTGAAAAGTGGGGACATGGATACGGCAAACTGCCTAAGGTCGATGGAACGCCCTATGCGACCGATAAGGGCGCATTTCGCAATCATCCCTGTACCGTGTGGGCAGGTTCATTTGTTCATAACTGGCGTTGGTTGATCCGTCATGGACTTGCTCTCTGTGAGGAGTATTCCAACCGCTACGGTAAAGTTCATTCCTGTTTGCGTACTCTTGCATATGCAAATCAAATATTTCCAGTTCCAGATCCTGCAGGTCGGTCTGGTAAAGGACCACAACCGTTTGTCCGTGCAATGCCAGAAGAGTTCAAGTTTGATGATAGTATAGATACATTCACTGCCTACAAGATGTACATTTCATCCAAACCGTGGGTCAAAGATAACTATCGTCGTATTCCGAGTCGTAAACCTGATTGGATTTGATATGAGTTTCGTACAATATAAAAAACATCGTGTCTTCCGAGAAACCGAAGACGTAACCTTCTATGATATTTCAGTAGAAGATTCTAATGCATCTGATTTGGTGGTACACAGTGGACCAGCAGTCTCTCCTCCAAATGATATTGTGGGAGCAAAACAGTTTTATATTCACTATCATCAAGTTGACCATAATCGAGTTCTATCTGGCACTCGTACATTTGAACTTGTAAATGTTGATTGGAAGTTTCCATATCACATCGTTCATTTGAATCGTCAGAGTGGTGCATTAATTATTCCTACTAGAACTTATCATAGAAGTATTTCTGGGGAGGCTGGATCAATCGTCATCAACCAAGCAATTCGTGATGATGAGTTTGATCCTGAGAAAGAGTTTATTCCAGTATCGTCTGGACAAAACACCGAACTTTATAATATACTGGCCCATGAAAAGCCTGTAATCCACAACATTGGTGAGTAACTAAATTATGAGTCGTGATGAGTTTCTTTGGGTCGAGAAATATCGTCCCAAAACAATTGAAGATTGTATTCTCCCTGTTAGTATCAAAAAAACATTTCAGGGATTCTTGAGTAAAGGAGAAGTGCCAAATCTCCTTCTTGCTGGACCTGCTGGGTGTGGCAAAACCACAGTGGCAAAGGCATTATGTAATGAATTAGGAGTAGACTATTATGTCATCAATGGATCGGATGAGGGACGCTTCCTTGATACGGTCAGAAATACTGCAAAGAATTTCGCTTCGACCGTATCACTTTCTTCAACTGCTAGACACAAAGTCATCATCATCGATGAGGCGGATAACACAACAAACGACGTACAACTCTTACTTAGGGCGTTTACAGAGGAGTTTTCTGGCAACTGCAGATTCATCCTCACTTGCAATTTCAAAAATAAAATCATTGAACCCCTCCACAGTCGATGTGCCTGCATCGACTTCTCAACCAACTCAAAAGACCGACCAAAACTTGCCTCACAATTCTTCAACCGTCTCGGGACTATACTTGAGACAGAAAGCACTGAAGCAGATCCAAAAGTTTTGGCCGAACTCATCAACAAGCACTTCCCAGACTGGAGAAGAATCCTCAACGAATGTCAACGATATTCCTCCTCAGGACAAATAGATGCTGGCATTCTTGTAACTTTTAGTGATATAAAAGTAAATGACTTGGTTAAAAAACTTAAGGACAAAGATTTCCCCGAAGTACGTAAATGGGTTGTCAATAACCTGGACAACGATACTAGTGTACTTCTGCGTCGTATTTACGATGCTTGTTATGATTCCTTGGTTCCGAATACCATTCCTTCTGCTGTTCTTATTCTTGCTAAGTATCAGTATCAGATGGCGTTCGTGGCGGATCAAGAAATAAATATGATTGCTTGTTTGACTGAAATTATGTGTGAGTGTGAATTCAAATGAATGTAAAATTGCTGCGTATCGTTACTGGCGAAGAAGTTATTGCTGAACTTCTCTCTGAAGATACAGATACTATTACCGTAAAGAACGGTCTGGTTGTGATTCCTAATGCAAATGGTGTTGGGTTTGCTCCCTGGGCAACAGTTATCAGCAAACAAAAACCTGAGGTTACTATTGATCGCAAATTTTTGGTTTACGTTGTAGAATGTGATGTAGATGTTGTTGAGAAGTATGAAAGTATTTTCTCTCCAATTGAGAAACCCAGTAAAAAATTAATTCTATGAAAATACCAAACAGGAATATTCGTACTCAGAATAAAGAGAACTATTACTATTGGTTCTGGATCATAGCCATGATTGCCTTCATTGTCCCTCAGGTATTCACTGCCTGGGCTTACATAAATATTGTCAACATTATGAAAACTTGGAGTTTTTAACATGAATAAAGATGATTTGATGCACCTTAAAATTCAAGCAGCAATGAGAGAACACAATCTCCCAGAGTCTGAAATTAAGTATATTGGTGAAGGAGAAGGAACTCATTGGTATCGTATTGCTGGTAAGCATAGTGTTCCAGTAAATATGATTGAAGGGTTTGATCGTGTAGATGAGGAATAATATGAGTAAGAAGAGGCATCAAGTAAAATCTAGGTGGTATTACGTTTTCTGGGGTATCGCAACAATCTCAGTGGTGGCGGGGCAGATTTATGTAGGAAGTGGATATCATAGAATGGCATCAAAAATTAACTTGATTCTCGATGCCACAAATGATAAAATAGATGAATCGAAAGATCTGTATTGATGATAATATCAGAAAGTGATGCAAAGTGGTCTTCTGATGAGTTCATCAAATATTTTTCACAGATGGGAAATATTGAAGACTATTTGCGATTTGTTAAAAAAGAAGTAATCAAGTCTACAAGTTCTCTTGCTCCACTTCATGATGAGTTCTTCAACGAAGATATTCATCCTGAGGATATGGAGTTTGATATTAAGTTTGTTGGCAGCAGATTTCCACAATCCATTCCTCAAGAGCATTACGTCAACCTTTTAAGAGCAGTATCTTCTCATAATAATGAGTCAAATATTCCTGGACGGGAATTGCGTTGGATGATTTATGAGAAGAACACTAATAAGGTTCTTGGATTCATTCGGTTCGGTTCTCCAACCATCAACTCTAAACCAAGAAACTTATGGCTTGGTCAGGCACCCAATCTATCCATATTCAATTGTCATGCGGCGATGGGATTTGTGATCGTACCATCGCAACCATTTGGGTACAACTATCTTGGAGGAAAACTCCTTGCTCTTCTATGCTGCTCTCACTTCGCCCGTGAGAATCTGAATGAAGTCTTTGAGAAAGACATTGCTCTCTTTGAAACTACGTCTCTCTACGGGTCTACCACGGATGCCTCGCAGTATGATGGTCTCAAACCATTCATGCGATATAAGGGTTTAACTGAGAGTAAGTTCTTGCCTCTCCTTCACGATGAAGCGTTTCATAAACTCCATGATCGCTTTACTATTCTGAATAATAATCAACCTCTAACTGATAAGAAAGCATCATCTAAAAAGATGAAGCGTCAAACAAAGATGATTTCTATCACCCGTAAATCCTTGAAAGAGCATGGGTTTACTGATGAATTGGAGAACTTTGATTCTGTAATTAATACTGCTTTATCTTTGACTCAGAAGAAGAGAACTTACTTTTGTGAGTATGGATACGCTAATGTTCGTGAGGTGATCCTTGGGGAGCAGAAAGAACTCCTTCGTGGTCAGAACTGGGAGAAGCATGAACTTGATAATATCATCAAGTGGTGGAAGAAGAAGGCAACCAAGAGATATGAAAAACTCAAAGCAGAAGGTCGGTTCAGGACCAAAGTAGAACTCTGGACAGATGATGATGACATTCAAATTATTAGATAATGGAACTCAAAGACTGGCTTAACTCAATCAATTTCACCAAAGAAAACTACAGTGATAGTATAAAAGATTACCCTCCATATATAATTAACCGGTGTTTATCGGGTCATATTGATTGTATATTGTTCGCTAACGAAATGAATCTTCATCATAGTTTAGATAAAGACATGCAATATTCTTTTTATCTAAATAGTTTGAGGAAGAAGAAGAGATTCTCTCCTTGGCTACGGAAGGATAAGGTTCAAGATTTGGAATGTGTCAAAAAGTACTATGGATATAGTAATGAGAAGGCATCTCAAGCACTGAAAATCCTAACAAAAGAACAAATCAACTTTATTAAGAAACGCCTTGATATTGGAGGAATGAAATGAGTAACACCCCAGAACCAACCGTGCAGTGGTCACAGGACCAGATGGTTGAGATATTTTTAAGCGAACCAGACGACTTTCTGAAAGTCCGTGAAACTCTGACTCGGATCGGTGTTGCTTCACGGAAGGAGAAAAAACTCTATCAGTCTTGTCATATCCTTCATAAGCAAGGAAGGTATTTTATTGTTCACTTTAAGGAACTTTTTGCTCTGGATGGCAAACGTGCAAACCTGACACTTAATGATATTCAGAGACGCAATCGCATTGTCAAACTGATTTCTGATTGGGGGTTAGTAACAGTTGCAAGTGAAGATGCAATCGTAGATATTGCTCCTCTGAATCAAATCAAAGTCTTGGCTTATAAAGATAAAGGTGAGTGGATTTTAGAGCAGAAGTATAATATAGGTAAAAAGACTAGACCACAAGAAGAAGGTTGATAAATAATAATGAGGCCTTTCGTGCGGTCTCTACGAAAGTCGGAACACCCTATAAAGAGGTACGGTTTACACCTTGCCTCTTTTTTTGTTATCTGTTATAATTAGTATTGTAGAAGGCGGGGTTCTAAAAGAACTCCTTCTACGCAAACCGGTTGCCTTCGGGGACCACAAAACACAAACTCGCTTACTAAAGGAGCTATCAAATGGGAAACCTAACGAAGTACAATGCTGCCAACATAAATCAGCTGTTGGATCGTATAAATAAGAATAGTATTGGTATGGACGAATACTTTGGTCGGTTGTTTGATCTTCACGAAACAACATCCAATTATCCTCCATACAACTTGGTGACAGTCAGCAACGTAGAGTCTAGACTGGAACTAGCACTAGCAGGATTTAAAAAGAAAGAAGTAAATGTCTACACACAAGACGGAAAACTCTTTGTCGAAGGACAACGAGAAGATGGAGAAACTGGAACAGAATACGTCCATAGAGGAGTGGCTGCTCGATCTTTCACAAGAGCATGGACCCTCAGTGACGAGACGGAAGTTAGATCAGTTAGCTTTGAGGATGGGTTGCTGAGTATTACGCTTGGGCGAGTTGTACCTGATCATCACCTCCGCAAGGATTGGTTCTAAATAACAGAGGCTACCTTTTAAATATCGTCGCCGCAGAGGGGCAACTGGCAAAATCCAGTTGACGCCCCTCTTTTTTCTTGATATAATACTCACATAACTAATAACATTATGACAATTAAACTTGTACTTTTGAAATCGGGTGAAGACATCATTGCTGATGTTGGGGAGATGACTGTTGGAGAAGATGAAAATGTAAGACTGGTCGGTTATTATCTCAATAAACCCTGTGTTGTTAAGATGGTAAAACCAACTCTTTTGACTGAAGAAGGGGGAAGTCGAAGTAAAAAATCTGGTTTTGAGGTTTCTCTATTCCCCTGGATTCCTCTAACTCAAGAAAAAACAATTCCCGTTCCTACTGATTGGGTAATCACAATTGTAGAACCAACGGAACAACTCAAACAAATGTATATCGAAGACGTTGTAAATTATGAGCAAAGCAATCAAAATAATACTCTTAACGAATAATACGGTCTTACTCAGTGAGATTGAAGAAGTTGGTGCTGACGTTGGAGAACCTGACTGCAAGTTAATTAATCCATATGTCATCATGACTTCTGATCAAAAAATTACACTCCAAGAAAATGTTGCAACATTAACACCTTGGATGAAAAAATTCACAAAAGAAACTATATTCATGATTAGTTCTGATAAGATTTTAACTCTTACAGAACCAACAGGAACTCTCCTAGAAAAATACCAAGAAAAAACAAAGTAACTATGGCACTCTCTAAATCAGTTGAAGATTCGCTCAAAGAAGCAGAATCAAATTTACGCAACGCTCTCGCTTTTGCAGCCAGACAAGAACGTCCCATGGTTTGTGGAGTTATTGCAGAAATTATCACCAAGATTGATACGCTTCAGACTATGGATTCTATTATGGATAAGGTAGAAAATCGAAAACCGGGAGATAGTGGATTATTTGATAACTTTTTTATGGATGATGATGAGTGACAAAGATAACTTAATCTGATAAAATACAATCGCTTTGGAGATTACTGTTGAAGTTCTATACAAATGTTCAGTTGATTGGGAATCAATTTCTTGTTCGTGGTGTTGAAAACGGCAAGAGATTTGAGATTCGTGATGACTTTCGCCCCACTCTGTTCATAAAAACAAATAAAGAATCAAAGTATAAAACTCTCTCCGGAGAGTCTGTAAGTCCTATTCAACCTGGAACAGTCAGAGATTGTCGAGACTTTTATAAGAAGTATGATGAAGTAGATGGATTTGAGATCTATGGCAATGATCGATACATCTACCAATATATCTCCAAAAACTACCCAGAAGATGAAATTAAGTTTGATACAAAACAAATCAAACTTGTAACCATTGATATTGAGGTTGCCTCAGAAGAGGGATTCCCTGATGTTGAATCTTGTTCTGAAGAAATACTTGCGATTACAATACAAGATTATGCCACAAAAAATATCGTCACATGGGGACAAAAGAAATTTATAAATAATCAAGAGAATGTGACATATCACCACTGTCCGTCAGAGCATGAACTGCTAAACTCATTCATCAACGAATGGATGATTGATGTTCCGGACGTTGTTACGGGATGGAATATACAACTCTATGATATTCCATACATTTGTAAAAGACTAGATCGAGTCTTAGGTGAAAAGTTAATGAAAAGATTCTCTCCTTGGGGACTTGTATCTGAAGGTGAGACTTACATACAGGGGCGTAAGCACACCACATTTGATGTTGGTGGTATTGCTCAACTTGACTATCTTGACCTCTATAAGAAGTTTACTTATAAAGCTCAAGAGTCTTATCGCCTTGATTACATTGCTGAGGTTGAACTTGGGCAGAAGAAACTAGATCACTCTGAGTTTGATACCTTTAAAGATTTTTATACAAACGGGTGGCAAAAGTTTATCGAGTACAACATTGTTGACGTAGAACTCGTCGATAGGTTGGAAGATAAGATGAAACTTATTGAACTCGCCCTCACGATGGCATATGATGCTAAGGTTAATTACATTGATGTTTTCTATCAGGTCAGAATGTGGGATAATATTATCTACAACTACCTGAAGAAAAATGACATCGTTATACCCCCTAAGAATAGATCATCAAAGAACGAAAAGTACGCGGGGGCGTATGTCAAGGAACCGATTCCGGGAAAGTATGATTGGGTGGTCAGCTTTGATCTTAATAGTCTATATCCTCATCTTATTATGCAATATAATATCTCCCCAGAGACGCTCTGCGAAGAGAGACATCCAAGTGCGACAGTTGATCGAATACTTGAGGAGAAACTAAACTTCGAGATGTACAAGGACTATGCGGTATGTGCTAACGGGGCCATGTACCGGAAGGATGTTCGTGGCTTTTTACCTGAACTGATGGAGAAGATGTATGGAGAGCGTGTTATCTTCAAAAAGAGAATGCTTAAAGCAAAGCAGCAGTATGAGAAGACGCCTACTGAAGCACTTAAAAAAGAGATCTCTCGATGCAACAACATTCAAATGGCGAAGAAGATTTCTCTTAACTCTGCTTATGGTGCTATTGGTAATCAATACTTCCGGTATTACAAATTAGCAAATGCAGAAGCAATTACTCTATCTGGGCAGGTAAGTATCCGTTGGATTGAGAATAAGATGAATGATTACCTAAATAAGCTGCTACAAACAGAAGAAACCGATTATGTTATCGCATCAGATACTGATTCGATATATCTTAATCTTGGACCTCTTGTTGATAAATTTTTTGCTAATAGGTCTGGCGACAAAGCAAAGATTGTGGGCTTACTTGATATGGTGTGTTGTGACAAGTTGGAACCGTACATCGACAAGTGCTATGAGGAACTTGCGGTCTATGTATCGGCATATGACCAGAAAATGCAAATGAAGCGGGAGAATATCGCTGATCGCGGTATTTGGACTGCTAAGAAACGATATATTCTAAACGTATGGGATAGTGAGGGTGTTCGTTATGAAGAACCCAAACTCAAGATGATGGGTATTGAGGCTGTAAAGTCCTCTACACCGGCACCTTGCCGTAAGATGATTAAGGACGCTCTCAAGTTGATGATGAGTGGCACCGAAGACGAGGTGATTGATTTTATTGATAATGCTAGGAGTACGTTTAAGTCTCTTCCTCCAGAGCAAATATCATTCCCACGATCTGTCTCTAATGTAGATAAGTATAAGTCATCTTCCGATATCTATACCAAAGGAACTCCCATTCATGTTCGTGGGGCACTTCTCTTTAATCACTACATAAAACAGAATAAACTGTCTAATAAGTATTCTCTTATTCAAAATGGAGAAAAGATCAAGTTTTGCTATCTAAAGAAACCAAACATTATACATGAGAATGTTATATCCTTTATACAGGAGTTTCCGAAGGAGTTGAATATTGACAAATACGTTGATTATGACCTACAATTTGAAAAGTCCTTCCTTGAACCTCTCAAGTCTATTCTCGATTCGATTGGTTGGGAAGTAGAAAAAACAGTAAACCTTGACTCCTTCTTCGCATAATAAATTTATAATATGATTGACTTTCTAAAAGAAATTGTAAAAGAAATCGGCGACGACTTTACACAACTTGCATCAAATATTGACGATACGGAAAACTATGTTGACACGGGTTCTTACATTTTTAACGGACTTGTTTCAGGGTCTATTTTTGGCGGTGTATCTGGGAATAAGATTACTGCCATTGCTGGTGAGTCTAGTACTGGAAAAACTTTTTTCAGCCTTGCGGTCGTCAAGAACTTTCTTGATTCTAACCCTGACGGGTATTGTCTATATTTTGATACTGAAGCCGCTGTTAATAAGTCTCTTCTCGCAAGTAGGGGCATTGACCTTGATCGGTTGGTCGTAGTTAATGTAGTCACAATTGAAGAGTTTAGATCAAAGGCATTGAAAGCCGTTGATATGTATTTAAAAAAATCTGAAGAGGATCGCAAACCTTGCATGTTTGTGCTAGACTCTTTAGGGATGCTCTCGACAGAGAAAGAGATTACAGACGCACTCAACGACAAACAAGTCCGCGACATGACGAAGTCTCAATTGACCAAAGGTGCATTCCGTATGTTGACCCTTAAGTTGGGTCAAGCCAACATCCCAATGATCGTTACCAATCACACCTATGATGTCATCGGCGCTTATGTCCCAACTAAAGAAATGGGAGGTGGCAGTGGTCTCAAGTATGCCGCGTCTACCATCATTTATTTGTCCAAGAAGAAGGAGAAAGACGGCACCGATGTCGTTGGAAACCTTATCAAGGCAAAGACTGCTAAGTCGCGTTTAAGCAAGGAGAACAAGGATGTCACGATACGTCTTTATTATGATGAGCGTGGTCTTGATCGATATTATGGTCTTCTTGAACTCGGTGAGATTGGCGGACTTTGGAAAAACGTTGCTGGTCGATATGAAATAGACGGCAAGAAAGTTTACGCTAAAGCGATCTACAAAGATCCAGAACAATACTTTACTCCAGAGGTAATGGAGAAACTAGATCAAATTGCACAAAAGGAATTCAGTTATGGAGAAAGTTGAGGTTCTGATTCTTAGAAACCTTTTATATAATGAAGAATATCTCCGCAAAGTAATTCCTTTTATCAAACCAGAATACTTTGAGGACATCAATCAAAAAGTAGTATTTGAAGAAATACTCAAATTTGTTCAGGAGTACAACACACCAACAACAAAAGAAGTACTGTGTATCGAGGCTGAAAAGAGGTCTGATATCACGGATGCTTCTTTTAAGCAGATCACACAACTAATCAGTTATTTGGAAGATGTTCCAACTGATTATGACTGGCTGCTTAATACAACAGAATCCTGGTGTAGAGATCGCGCTATATATCTTGCGTTGATGGAATCCATCGCACTTGCCGATGGAAAAGATGAGAAGAAAGATAGGGGAGCAATCCCAACTATTCTTTCAGATGCTCTTGCAGTTTCCTTTGATACGAATATTGGACATGACTATCTTATCGACTACGAAAAACGGTTTGAACTCTATACTACGAAAGAGGACCGAATTCCATTTGACCTTGAGTATTTTAACAGAATTACAAAGGGTGGTTTACCTAACAAGACTCTCAATGTCGCTCTTGCCGGTACAGGTGTCGGTAAGTCTCTGTTCATGTGCCACATGGCTTCTTCCGTACTCCTTTCGGGACGTAACGTGCTCTACATCACGCTTGAGATGGCTGAAGAAAAGATTGCAGAGAGAATTGATGCTAACCTTCTTAACGTCCCCATTCAAGAAATCTCAGAACTCCCAAAAGTAATGTTTGAGAATAAGGTAACAAACCTTGCAAAGAAAACTCAGGGAACTCTTATAATTAAAGAATATCCTACAGCATCGGCACACAGTGGACACTTTAAATCACTTCTTAACGAACTTGCACTTAAGAAGTCATTTAGACCTGATATTATTTTCATTGATTACCTTAATATATGTGCTTCCTCGCGTTATCGCGGAAACAGCACTGTCAATTCATATTCTTATATCAAGTCTATTGCTGAAGAGCTTAGAGGATTGGCTGTTGAAGCAAACGTCCCTATCGTATCTGCCACGCAGACCACTCGTTCTGGTTTTGGTAGCTCTGATGTTGACCTTACTGACACTAGCGAGTCCTTTGGTCTCCCTGCTACTGCTGATCTTATGTTTGCCCTTATTAGTTCAGAAGAGCTTGAGGGGTTGGGACAAATTATGGTGAAGCAACTGAAGAATCGCTATAATGATCCTACAGTATTCAAGCGGTTTGTGATTGGTATTGATCGCGCAAAGATGCGCTTATATGATTGTGAACAAAGTGCTCAGGAAGATATCCTTGACAAAGGTGAAGAAGAAGAGTATAGTTATGAGGAACCAAAACCAAAGAAATCCTTTGATGGATTCAAGTTCGAATAATATGGGACTTACCACAAGACAAGAACAATCAAAACTAGCACTATCAGAGTGTCCTCACTATTATGAGATGACTCTACCAAATGGATCAAAGCGACATTGCGGTACTATAAAGGATGTTGAGTGCATCTTGAGTATATATCCAGACGCTATCTATTCCAAGGTTTTGTTACCACACCCACCACAAACTGTAGATGTTCCTTCTGTTGCAGTTGACCCAGATCCAGAATTAAAACCGCAACACTCTTTACCAGAATCTGAACTTATAGAACTAGAATTATGACCGTTTCAATTCCTCAAGAAGATATGTCCCATAAAGTTGATACTAATAGGTATCTAAATTTTGTTGATGGTGTGACCAGCCAACCATCTCAAGATACTGAAGCAATGATCTATCGCCTTCAGGAACTTGCTGGCAATGGAGCACAACCAGAACGACTAATGACTGCTGCTGTTGGTTTGTGTGCAGAATCTGGCGAGTTTACTGAGATTGTAAAGAAGATGGTCTTCCAAGGAAAACCTTATAATGAAGAAAATGTTTTTCATATGAAACGTGAACTGGGAGATGTGTGCTGGTATCTTGCTCAAGCATGTATTGCTTTGGATACTACATTTGATGAAATACTTGAGATGAATGTTGATAAACTTGTCGGTCGCTATCCTGGCGGACAATTCAATGTTCATAATTCCGAAAATCGTAAGGAGGGAGACCTATGACTAAAAAAACTTTCGTGACTAAGTCCGGAGATACTTTCGAGTGGGAAGAGACTGAAGAAGTCCGTAAGGCAGTAGAAAGATTGCACAAAGATATTCGTAAACTTGAGAAAGAAAACTCACCTGATTATGGAGTAGGAAAATGAAATTACTTACACTTGAAGATTATCAAAAAGCGGGAGAAACTTTCTGGCCTAAGTATTGGTACATTGCTGGAGAACTTGGTGAAAATGCCAAGTCAGAAGATATCCTTAGAGTCATGGAAGCAATCGGAGGAGTTGCTTTGAGATTCGCTCTTGAAGAGAAAGAAAATCAAGGTCCTTTCGGATTCAATAAAAAAGGGGAAGAGACTCCCCCAACAGATACTGCAACTAACACTTTTGGATATGTCTGAACGCAAACCACGCCTGGAAGATTCTTTCGGCGGTACAGTAGAAAAAACCATTCCTGAAAATGTAGAGTGGATCGATGAATGTTTCTATATCAAGGAAACACGATTCGGTCTTTATACATCTATCTTAAAGGAACCTCTAGGACAGCATTTCATTACTGGTGCGACTAGGGAAGGAGTAATCACAACGACAAGATGGCACCTAATGTGCTTACAAGAAGGTACACTTCAAGATTATACTCGTGTTGTAAATAGTGGAGTAGTTGGCGGCAAACTTTGATGAAGAAGGTAGAAAGGCACCGATATGATAAAGAAGGTCAGATCTTTCAGACAAGAACTCTTACCTTTGAACCTTATCCTATGACTGAGATTGAATCGGTCATAGGATTTATTTCTAGTAACCTAACTCCAGAGTTGGTCACCAAGAAGTACCGGGAAGAGAATGCATCTAACCCAATGTTTGGTCACTGCTATCACTCGTCTCAGGCACTTTACTATCTGATGGATACCGATGTTCTTGAGCAGAGAACTGCAATTGATTATCACGATTGTTCACATTGGTGGTTAGTTGACAAAACCTCAGATAAGATATACGATATTACTGCTGATCAATACTATCATGTTGGTCAGATTCCTCCATATCCTGGTAAGAAAAAACCTTGGTATGGATGGAAAGAAAGACCTCATCAAAGGACACTTAATCTAATGGTAAGAGTTCTTGGTGATAAATTAATCTCTGATGTAACATCCTAAATAAGTTGCATCTCTCGGGGAATTAGCTCAGTTGGTAGAGCACCTGCTTTGCAAGCAGGCTGTCAGGAGTTCGAGTCTCCTATTCTCCATTCTAAATACTTAAAAAAGTATTGTGTGCTATGAGTAACACTGCTAAACAAGAAGATTGTTCTATATTATTTTTTAAGGAGCACTGTGATAAAAAATTCAAACTTAGTGATAAACAATACGCTGAATTGGATAAGAAAGCATTTGGCAAGAGTGGAGTTTATCCCCAGGCAAATGCTGTTTGGAGAAGAAGTTATGATGAGCAAGTTATTGGCCTCATGAATTACATGATATCAAGAAGTGTTCCAACGGCGGGTTGGTCTTGGTCAAGAGATCAATCAACCGGTATGATGAACTTCTTGAATAAAATTGCACAACAGAAGGGAGGAGTCACAGGGTCTCTTGATAGTTGGAATCCTATGGATGTTGTTGCAGTAAAAAAATCAGAAGAAACAAAGATTAAGAAAAGAATAACAGAGATGTGTGATACGGGAGACAAACTATTAAATTTAAATAATCTAAATGCTTTGATGGAAGAGTATATCCGAGAAAAAAAATTGATGCCAATATCTCTTAAGCAAGTTGGTAAGAATGAAAGAGGAACTTTTGAAATGAGTTCAAATCTAAAAAGTAGAGAGGCAAAGAGAAGATCTCTTCACAAGTTTGTTGCAGATAACTTTATGTGTGATTTGGCGTGGGATGCAAACGCAAATGAATGGAAATTTGCTCAGGAAATTTCTTGGGACATGATTGATAGGGGAGGTGGTGGTAGAGACTCTATGTCTGTTCATGTTCAGGGAAGAACCTTTCAAGCGAAACAACCAAGAGAAAAACCTCAACATAGTGGTGCTGCTATTGGTGCTACAGGAGCTATGCTTGGTAAAGCATCTGTTGGAAAATTAGATAGTTTTGTGAAAAAATGTGGTTTGGATGAGGTTCCTGCTCCAGCAAAACATCCACATATTCCTTCTCCAGGAACTGTTTGGTCTGATTCTGATAAAAAATATTGGATCGGTTTATATAATACTCTCAAAACGGCAACAATTGGTGGGAAAAAGATAGATTTTGGTAAACCTGGAAAATATGAAGAAGGAACTAATCCTATGGAAAGTGGATTTGAAGCAGCTCTTAATGAAGCCTGTCTTGCGGATCAAAAAAATGCTAGAACAAAAACTGGCAGATCTGCGGGAAGTAGATTGACTGCAAAGTTATGGGGAATGGAGTGGTTACATCGTTACTATATGATGTCCAAAAAGAAAAAGTTTGACATCTTTATGCATGTATTGATTGATGCGATGAAGAAAGAATCTTCAACTGCAGGACCTTTTATTAAAGTATTTGGTAAACCAGGACTTACTGCGAAAAGATACTAAATAACTCTGTTGATAACGGAGTATGAGATGACTTTGCCGAAGGAAGTGGTATTGACTGCGTTAAAGTGCTGCAGAGATGTATACCCACACGAACAAGATTTTCTGGTAAATCGTGACCATGATGGTTATACGATTCTCGCTGTAGAAGGAACTAACGAGACCACTGACTGGATAACGAATCTCAAGTTTTTAATCAAGAGAAATAATTGCCATAGAGGTTTTCAGAATAATGCAAACAGAACTCTTGCACAACTAGTTCTGGGTTATGAAGCACTGGACGAAAGTCGTAAGTTAGTCTTTGCAGGACATTCACTTGGTGGTGCAACTGCAACTTGTCTCGCAGATTTGATGCTCCCATATAACGACAACATTGCAATTGTTACAGCAGGATCCCCAAGACCTGGTGGAAGAAAACTCAGAGCAAGACTGAAGGATGTTGAACATCTTCGTTTTGTTCACGGAAATGATATTGTCCCACTAACACCACCTTTTCTTGCTGGATTTGTTCACACACATCCTGTCATTCATCTTGAAGATGAGAATGATACAATGTTTGATGGTGTGGCCGATCATAATATGGGTGACTACTATGATGCTGCAGTTAAATATTATGCAGAATAATAATGGCAAAACCACTGAAACCAAAAGCTACTTTATCTTCTGTTGAAGATTTTTTGTATGAACTTGGTCCAGTAAAAGGAGATACAATTACATTTAAGGGAATTCAATTTGAAGTCTCTAAATTTGAAAGAAAAAGACCTCCAACCTTAGAGATAAGTTTTGAATATCCTGGAAGTAAATCTGCTCTAAACACTTTTAAATCGGCCATATTTAAAGCGGTGAGGGGACATTTTGGTACGACAGATATTCAAGAGAGACCATATGGTCAGTATAAGGCGTTAAAAATTCTCTCCGATGGATCATTTCTTTATCTTGAACCTCAAAATATCTCTGGCAAAGGTAAAGGAACTGTCCCCGCAAACATTCATGAAAAAGGCACAGCAACAGTGTTTACCAGAGCTCTGTCAAGTAAAAAACCCTTTAAGTCGGAAGATGATCTGAAAAATGACGCTAAAATGCAAACCGACTTGAAAAAAATTTTTGGTACTAAGTATGGGCATAGACTACCAGATTGGTTACATAGTTTTTATGAACAACAAAGAGCAGCCCTAATTGAATATAGTGGCCCTCAGTGGGAAGAATTTGTTTATGGTAATGGATCTTTTGTTGATTTTTTCGAAAAACATATGGATAAGTTACATAGAGACTTAGATCCAGAAGTTAAAGTTGGAAGATATGAAAAGTGGAATCCATCTGATATATGGGCAGTCAAAAAAGGTAAGATGAAAGAGATTAAAGATAAATTAAAATCTCAAATAGGTAAGCAAACAGTTTTGTTAGAACTGAATGCTATATTGATTACTTTAATGGAAGATAATGATCTTGTTGGAATATCTCTTAAAAAGATTGATGCCAAGTCCTCTGGAAATATAAAATTATTTAATGTTGATACCTCGGATAAATTGAAAGCCCTTGAATCCTATGCTCACATAGAACTTTATGATATGAGTGATATTAGTTTCGAACCTGATAATATTTTAACTTTAAAATCTGTCACTACTTACATTAGAATTGGGCCTGGGGGAAAATATTTTATTGATATTACTAGGTCTGGTAAGAATCTTTCTTTTAATAGTCAAATTAGAGGAACTGCGGCACAGGGAGGACAGGCACCAATTGATTTAGTGGTAAAGATGTTGAATGGAGATACTTTTAATAAAAACAATTCTGCGTATCCACAAGACGCAGATTCATTTGAAAAAAAAGTAGATGACTATGAAGAAATGTATAAAGTAGTATCTAAACAGGCATCAAGTCAATCTCAAAAATTAAAATTTGATGATTGGAAACAGAGATTAATTAATCTCTATGGTAAGGACTCAAGAAATGCAATAGTAACTTTGATGCAGTTAAGTTTCTGGCATGATGCGATTAAGAATCACGAAAATAATGCCGAGTTTTGGACAGACCTCTTATATTATGGTATGAAGGTTACATCCAAAGGTATGTTTGCACCACATGCAAAAATATCTTAAAAACAAACTATCTTTCGTTTTTAAAAAATTGCTAAATAAAAGATAAGGAACAATAATATTGATGAGAAGTTTTTCCCAATTTTTAAGTGAAGCAATGAAATCTGCTGCAGCTCAGGAAGCGCAGCAGAAGGGATTGGTCTATAGTAAGCAAAAAGGTGGGTGGGTTAATCCAAAGACTCAAGAAATTGTTGCAAGAACTGAAAAGGGAAAGTTGCATTTTGTGAGTAAGAGAGGTTCAAAGCAAGATGATGAACCTTCTGAAAGAAAATCAAAACCAGAAGCAACAACTAAAAAGAAAAGAAAACCTCAACCAACTCCTGCATCCAAGACCAAGGCAGTGAGTCCAGAAAAACAAAAAGCACCACAATCACCTCCAGAAGAATCTAAAGGTGGGGGTGAAGGTGAGGTTACAGGTGCATTGACAGTTGTGTTTGGAAGATTCAATCCTCCCACAATTGGTCATGAAAAACTTTTAAAGGCAGCAAAGACTATATCTGGTGGCGGAGATTTGAAAATCTACCCATCAAGAACTCAGGATGGAAAGAAGAATCCTTTAGATCCTGACATGAAAGTTTCCTATATGAAAAAGATGTTCTCAGATTTTTCTGATAACATTGTGAATGATGCTGAGATGGTAACGATCTTTAATGTACTTACAGCCGCATCGGAGAATGGATATTCGAGTGTGAACATCGTTGTTGGTGCAGATCGACAATCGGAGTTTGAGGGACTTGCACAGAAATATAATGGAGAACTTTATGAGTTTGAGGAGATTCGTGTAGTTTCTGCCGGTGCTCGTGATGCAGATGCGGAAGGAATTGAAGGAATGTCTGCATCTAAGATGAGAAAGGCTGTAGTAGATGGAGATTTTGAGTCTTTCCGTAAAGGAACTCCAAAAAGTCTGAATGACAATCAAACGCAAGCATTGTTTGATGCTGTTGCTTCTGGATTATCTGGAAAGAAAAAGAAAGTTGCTGAGATGTGGGAGATTGCGCCAAAGTTAGATCCAAAAACTCTTAGAGAAAAGTATGTCAGGGAGGAGATTTTTAGACTTGGTGATACTGTAGAAAACATAAACACTGGATTGGTTGGTGAGATTATTCGTCGCGGAACTAATCACCTCATCTGTGTGACAAAAGAAAATTATATGTTTAAGTCCTGGATTCGTGATGTGATGGAGGCAATTGTAAACTATCCTGGACCATCTGGTGTTGATGCAGATAGTAGATTGATTGGTACAGACAAGTACAGAGAGTATACAATGAGATTGACTGGCACACTCGATATTAAAAATTTCATAAATAAGTATAAGAAAAAGTCTAAGTAGTATTAAAATGGCTGAAACTCATCTGAATGACATTTCGAAAGTATATCTTGACCAGGTTGTTGAGAAGAAGGACGATTCATATCTTGAGACTGATATGAAGAAGCGTCAGGCAAACAATGAGAAGGCTCGTAAGGAACTTGCTAAAGGTCCTCAAATGAAGAATCCTCATTTTGAGTCAGTTGAAGTTGACGAAGCAATGTCCTCTTACGACAGAAATCGTAAGAGAGCAGCACAAAGAGCAGCGGATAGAAATGCTGCCCGTGCTGCAGGTAAGACTGGTGTAGTTCCAGGTGTTGGTTATGTTTCTCCAAGAAAAGAGAGAGAAACTTATGTTGATTCCGCAGGCACAACCCGTCATAAGTCAGGTGCAAAAATGGAATCGCTTGATCCAGTAGGTCAAGAAGATGGTGATATCAATAATGATGGTAAGAAGGATAAGACTGATAAGTATCTGAAGAATCGTCGTGAAGCAATCGCTAAGTCTATCAATAAGAAGAAGGTAAAAGAGTCATTTTCTGACTGGAGAACAGAACTTTCCGAAGTAATTGGAGACACAGACGTAAAAAAAAAGTCCGAAACGCCAAAGATAAAAGAGGGGAATGTAGATAATGCTTCCAAGATCAAAATCAATCCCGAAATCAAAGAAGCTATTGAGGAAATTGGTGGCACTCTGCTGGAAATGGTGGAGATTGATGAAATGGACTACGTCTTGGAAAGTGTTTATGATGAACTTATCGAGGAAGGTTTTACGGAAGAAGATGTGGAATTTGGTATTGAACAAGCACTTGTTCAAGACCTCGAAGAAGTAACTAGTCCTGCCAAGGTTGCTGCTCTCAAGATGAAGAAGGCAACGTATACTGTAAAACCTGAGACTAAAGAAGAACCTAAAAAGTCTTTAAAAGATAGAATTAAGTCTGCAGCAAAGAATGCAATAGTTGGCGCAGGCCGCGCTGTTGGTTCTATGGTGAAGAAAAAGGCAGATGCTCAGTCTGGAGTAGGAAAGACAAAGAAAAAAATTGGTCACTACGTCAAACGCGCCAAAGAGCTTGCAAGGCAGGGATATGAGCAAGGAAGAGGTCCTGTTAAGAAGAAACCAACAACGTATAGAGGCGCTGGTGTTGGTCGTAGAGAAAAGATCGGAGAAGACTTGGTAAATGAGCAGGATAGTGCTCCTAATGAAAAGCAAATGCTTGCGAAGAAAAAGCAAATGATGCTTAAGCAACAACTGCTTGACAAGCAAAGAATTCAGATGCAACAACAGGGAAAACTTCCTGCTGGACATCGTGTTGAGGAATTATCTGTTGATAAGCAGATGAAGATCTCTCAGGATTATAATAGAATGACACCTGAGCAGAAGAAAGCAGCAAACAAAAAAGTGATGGGCAATGTTAAAAAGGTTGCTCCTAAAAAGGACACCAGAACAGACGCTGAAAAAATGGCAGATGCTTATGCATCTCCTCGTAAAGGCCCGGGTGGTGCTACTAGAGCGGACTGATGCCAGCAGTATCTAAGGCCCAGCAGCGATTTATGGGAATGGTATATGCTGCAAAGAAAGGAAAAATAAAATCTCCTTCTCCCGAAGTTGCCCAAGCCGCATCGTCTATGAAGAAAAAAGATGCGAAAGATTTTGCATCAACGAAACATAAAGGTCTTCCTGAAAAGAAGGTTGCCAAGGAAGCGAAGGATTTTTCTCAGAGAGATAAGATTATGAAAAAAGCAAAACCACTTCATAAACATCTATACAGCAGACTTCATAAGAAAGATACTTCTGGCGATGTAAATGAAAGTCGCTATGATCGATACGATTCTGAGAAGAAAAGATTTGATAAAGATGATAAAAGAATGAAACATGGTAAGAGGTGGAAAGAGTTTACCAAGGATGCTGAATCTGCAAAAAATAGACTGAGACCTGGAGAGGTTAAGAAATTCAACAAAGAAACTGGCAAATATGAGTCCAATAAGGATTAATTTCTTTTTTTATAAATACACATAGGAAATAATTTCACAGGAAAAGACATGGCACTTTGGGGAAATAGCGATGCTGTTGGTTCTGAGGGAACAGTATCTTTAGATTATGCGACAGGTGTAGTTACCGGAGATGGAACCAGTTTTGGTCTTGCTGACGGATGTTCCGTTGGTGATGTAATTCGTTTCGGTGATCATGCCGCGACTTACTATGGTGATGCTGTCATCGTGAGCATTGATGGAACAGAAAGTCTCTCAATCGGATCTACTGCTGGTCTGAGTGGAGATGCGATTGCTGATGTAGAATTCACCGTAAGTCAGTGTCCAAAGTACACTGTACTTGATTCTAAGTATAGTGAGGCTCCATACGGGACTAAAGATTCTTTTGTATATGGTGTCGGGGAAGCTGGTGCTTCTGCGGCGGCTGGTACTCAATATGAAGAGGGTGTTGGTTGGGTTGGTGTTACAACCTATGTTGATGGTCAAGGAGAATATAGAGTCAAGAAAGAGATTCTCGTTGCAATGTCAGGTATCACAACTGGAAACGATCCAGCATATCCACCTGCATGATAACTCATGATTTTTAGTGAGTTGAATGAGGAAAACTTCCTCCTATTTGCGATTAAAAATTATGAGAATCCTCAAGCAGTAACAAAAGAGGATTTTGATAAAGACCTTAATCATTTCAAATATATTAAAAGACTTTTGAAACGATATCAAAATGGTGGAGAACTCAAGACTCATCTCCTACTAAATCATTTCATTATTCTGTATAACATATTTGGTGATGCTGCGACTCCAATGTTATTCTTTAAGATTGAGAGTGATCTTTGGTCTACGATGAAAACCTTTGTCATCTTTTTAAATAAATTGCCAGAATATCCAAAATGTTATATCCATGATATTCCAGTCGATTTAGAATGTTTACAAAGTCTGTATCGGGTGTATGATGAACGAGGCAAAACTTAGAAAAATTATAAATATTTTGAGGGAGCATCTTCAAGAAGAGATGCCGACAATGTCAGTGGGTCATGGCAAAATTGCTGGGACCGTGGAAGCAGGAGATGACCCACCTGTCAGAAAAAAGAAGAAAAAGAATTATGCATCTCTTGGAGTTGGGTCCAGAAAAAACTGGTTAGATTACTGCAGGAGTGCAACCAATGCTGGGCCTAGGAAAGCTTAGAGTTTTAGAATCAAAATTAGATATCTATGAAGATTTGTCAAAAGAAATGCTAGACAAATTAGAGAGGGCTGTGTCTTCAATCCAAGAAACAAACAATAGAGTTGCTGTTATTTTGGAACGACATGAAAATCGTTTAGATGAGGGAGAAAGAGCGAATGATAGTATTATTCGGTTGATTGAAAAAGTAGAAGAAGATGTTAAATCTTTGGAGGCAAAGGTTGATTCTCTTTCAAGATTTCGCTGGGTAGCTTTGGGAGTTGCTGCAACCGCGATGTTAATCGTTAATGTACTGCAAATTTCTTCAGATAGTTTTGTGAACAATAAAAACATATTGCCAAACGTATCCGAACAAGTAGAAAAGAAATAAGTGTTATATAATATGTGGGTTCAATGAAGTTAGATGAAAAAAACTCATCAAACAAGAAACGACTATTGTTTGATTAAAACTACAAATTGCGTGATTAAATGGACATCTATTATGAGTGCTCTTCTAGTGGATTATGAGCACTGTGATGGGTGTTTTGATTTATTGATTGAGTACTGGGACACCGTTCATTGATTTATTACTCAGTTCGTGTTATGATGCGTCCAGAGGTAAATTTGTGAATGGATCACGTTGATTCAAAATATGTAAATCTAATCTCTGTCAGATTAGAAAAATTTAAGAGAGTCAAGACCGATCTTTATAATTTCCGTTGTCCTATATGTGGAGACTCTAAGAAGAATAAAAGCAAGACTAGAGGATACATATATTCGGTAAAATCAAATACCAACTTTAAGTGTCACAATTGTGGTGCTTCAATGTCTCTAAACAACTTCATAAAGAAGGTGGATCCTGCAATACATAAACAGTATTCTTTGGAGAAGTTTAGAGACGGTCATACCGGTCGAAACTTTGTTGTTGATGAACCAGAGTTTAAGTTTGAAAAACCAATGTTTAAGGAGAGGGTTGATCTACCCCTCTGTTCAGAATTTAAAGTTGCTTCAGAATACTTACAGAAGCGTAAACTAAATCCAAATCACTTCTATTTTTCTGAAGACTTTTCTGCTTTTGTAAAATCTTTTAAAGAAGTTGAGTTTGATAATATCTACAAGGAATCAAGAATTGTGATTCCAATACATTATCAAAAAAAGTTAGTTGGATTTCAGGGTAGGGCATTAAGTCCGAACTCAATCAAGTACATTACTATAATGCTAAATGATGATGCACCAAAAATCTATGGCCTCGATCAAATTAAAAAGGATGAGAGTGTCTACGTTACCGAAGGACCATTCGACTCGACTTTCGTTTGCAACGCGATTGCTATGTGCGGAGCTGACGCTGATGTTCGTCGTTGGGGGATTAACAATCCTGTTTGGATCTATGATAATGAACCAAGGAATCGAGAGATTGTCCAACGAATTGGAAAGACAATCGAAAGTGGAGACTCCATAGTGATATGGCCAAATAACATTGTGGAAAAGGATATAAATGATATGGTGATGTCTGGACATAACGTACAATCCTTGATAGAATCGAATACATACTCTGGACTAGAAGCAAAACTTAAATTCAATACCTGGAAAAAGATATGAGTAATGGTTTAAAGGTTACAAAAAGAAGTGGGACGATCGAACCTCTTGACCTTGATAAAATGCACTTGATGGTTGAGGAAGCATGTAAAGGTCTTGCTGGAGTTTCTTCCAGTCAGGTTGAGATGCAATCTGGTATTCAGTTTTATGATAAGATTACCACAGCTGAAATTCAAGAGATTCTGATCAAGAGTGCAAGTGATCTAATTGACTTGGATCATCCAAACTATCAATACGTTGCGGCAAGATTACTTCTCTTCGCTGTTCGTAAACAGATCTATGGAAAGATGAGAGAACTTCCCTCTCTTGAGAATCACATCATAAATTGTGTGAATATGCAAGTATATGATAGTGAAATTTTTACGAAATACTCTAAAGAAGAGATTGAAAAGGTAAATAGTTTCATAGATCACGGCCGAGACTTTTTGTTCACCTATGCAGGATTGCGCCAGGTAGTTGATAAGTATCTGGTACAGGACCGTAGTAATGGTGGAGTATATGAAACTCCACAATTCATGTACATCATGATTGCCCTGACTATATTTGCAGAGTACCCTAAAGAGACGAGACTCGACTATGTCAGAAGATACTACAACGCAATCAGCAAGCACAAAATCAACATTCCCACACCTATCATGGCAGGAGTGCGAACTCCACTTCGACAATTTGCTAGCTGTGTTCTTGTTGATGTTGATGACACCCTCGATAGCATCTTTACTTCTGATATGGCTATCGGCAGATATGTTGCACAAAGGGCGG
>Ga0208405_1000035_pt1 | contig 24324 bp, 35 predicted proteins | sample ETNtaG_32_FD_185766 | JGI IMG/M metagenome (GOLD analysis project Ga0208405, IMG submission 185766) | Marine microbial and viral communities from oxygen minimum zone, Eastern Pacific Ocean - ETNP201302PF84A (SPAdes) (version 2) | ecosystem: Environmental > Aquatic > Marine > Oceanic ... | reverse complement strand
GTTCTAGGTGTCCTCTGTCCACTGTTCCATCGAATTCAGTCTCGTCAATGATTACTTTGTTGCCATCAGCATCTACTACTTCATGTATCTCACCAACAGTGTGTAAGTGAGAAACGATACAGTGGATCAACAATTCTCTATCCGCCCTTTCGTTCACACGTGCCTCCCAACCATCATAAAGTGTGATAACCTGCGTCACTATCAATACAGGCACGGCAAATCTCGTGGTGAACTTGTTCCAGAAGTCTTTCATTTCTTAAGTCCAAATGCACTACCAGTCAACAATGCACCAAATGCCAGATGAAAAAGTCCGCCCATTTGTAATGTGTATGGCGAGTGATGTGCTGTTAATTTTTTAAGTAGTTCCATTTGTACCATTGTGTCTTCAATTGCACGTACTTCATCTAAAAACATATGATAGTCTGGACGCATTATGCCAAACCATATTGGCACAATCATAAAATCAAACACACAAATGGCAAGGTAAACCACAAGTGCTGTCCATCTCCATTTCATTCCTGTGTCCATTTATCCGCCACCTCCGAATGATGTCCAGTTCCAAGGATCCTTGAACTTTTCTTCTTCGTTTTTATGTGGCTTACAGATACATCGAATGAATAAACCCACTAATATTCCTATTAAAAACCAACTTGTCATTATGTATGTATTTAACTAGATTTAGTTCTGTGTGACGGACACGGAACAAGTAGTTGTAGCACAACTCTGTTGTAGGTGGTAATTCTGATTATTACTGCTGTCCTGCGTGAGGTCTACTGTTGTGGGGTTCCCACTCAAATTCAAGTATCCGTTGTGTGTGCCTGTGCCATCCTGAGTCACTGTAACTGTATGGTTGTCTGTGAGGTTAATGTCCAGGAAGTGATCTCCTGTGCCCAACTGATCTATGTCCACGGTGTTGCTATTGTCAACGTCAAGGAATAGGATTTTGTCTCCGGTCTCTTTCTGGTCCACGATGATACTGTTGCTGTCGCCGGCAACGTTGATCGATGAATGGTGTGCACCACTGCCTGTGAGGTGCAGTTGTTCAAGGTCCACATTGTTGCTGGCACCTGTGATATCCACTATGGCACGTTGGCTGGTGTCCTGCCATATGTCCACGTCATTGCTGTTGCCATTGATATCGATACCCAACACGTTGTCGTTGTTCTTCTGTGTGATTGTGAGTTCAATGTTGTCACCCGTTATGGTTGCCGCGTTTGTGAGGTCTGTGCCTATTATGAGATTGTCATCACCATCCTGCACTATGTCAAGATCTATGCCTGATCCACTCTGTGTCATGTATATCTTATTGCCTGCCTGTGTCTTGCTTCTGGCGGTGTTGACTGTGGTCTGCTGTGATGTTGTAATTGCCGCCTGTGGTGTCGAGGCCGACGCATAAAGATCACCTATGAAGTTGGCCATATCTGCTCCGTCATATGTGGTAGTGAATTGGTTTATGTCAAATGTCACATAAACTTCACCTGTGTATCCGTTAGGCAATTCACTGCCAGACCATTTCATCCAAAGGATTTTTCCACTTGTACTTTTCACTGTCCAAGTACCATCTCCAGTGAAATGGGCACCATAGGCATATACACCAACGTTAGAATAACTGGACACCCCTGCTGATGTGTTTGTCTGTGTCATACTACAATCATTGCCACAACTTCCCGATCCTGTGGTACCCTGGAAAGTCAATGTGCCACCAAGTTTGTTTTGTATGAAGGCCCTAACGGTGTTGTTTGTGTTTGAGTAACTCACGTGGTTCTCACCTACAAGTACCAATATTCCACCGTTTTCTACAAAGTCATCATATCTGGCTTTACCGTTACTGCCGATGTTGTTATTGTATTTCAAATCAAAAACGATATCGTAATTGCTTATTAGGTTATCTGGTACCACACCTGAAGTTTGGTATGTGACTGTGTGTCCATCCGCTTCTAATTGTGCCTTGACGTTTGTGTGGGCATCTGAATAATTGCTGTGCATCACTAAAGCAGTGCCGGCCTTGGCCGTTGATACCATACACATAAACATTATTAGGAGGCTACTGATTCTGATGAATGTCGATAGCATTACCGTGACCTCCTATGGTGTAATCCAAAATTACATAGTCTTGTTGTTGTACATTGAGAATGTAGGTATCCTCCTTGTCGAGACGCAGTTCAATATAATTGCCGGCTTCGTCCTCCCTGATCCATATATAGGAGGTCTCATCGTCCAAAAGTGTGATACCTGTTTCTGGATCCTTTCCAAACACCAGGTTGCTGAAGTCACCACGTTTCTTTTGTTTTTCAAATTCGTCGCTCATTTGTATTGCTAATTCCTTGTTAATCTGTGCCAAGATATCTTGTAAAAAATTCTGTTCAAGGAAGTCTATGTCCAAAAGTGTTGCCCAGTTTTCTGTCTCGTCGTCGTCTAGGTAGTCCACGTTGAGTTCGTCAAACTCCAAGAAGTCTATGTCCAAGGCATTAGCAACTGTGTTATACTTGGCGTTGTCCTGTGCTTCCTCGATCTCTTTGGGTTTGCTGATTATAAGCAAGTTGCTGATCAAACTTTCATCCAGCGCCAGTGTTACCGGTGGCATTGGAGCACTGGCAACAGTTTCCACAACAGTGGCCTGGAATGCCTGGTTCATTATGACCTGTCCAGCGTCGGATTCAACTGCAATTTCTCCCACGTAGCATTTGCCCAATGTGTTGCAACTTGGAAGCAAGATAATTGTACTACTACCCAGTTCGTCTATGGTCATCGCGAAGTCCGTTCCCCTGACAGCGATTGTGGCAGTTGGTGTTGATATCTTGACGTTCTGTTTTGAATTCTTTGCTATCTGTCCTGATGCGTATCTCACTGTGCCCAGTGATGCCTTCAGACTCAACGCACCTGTCTTTGTGTTGGGATCGTAAACAAACTCATCGATTATCAGTTTGCTGTGTTGTGTGACGTCTACTCTCGTCTCGTCAACGAATTCTATGCCTGTCTTGCCGTTGCCGGTCTTGATAATATCATAACTGAATACGTCAAGGTCTTGTACTGTGATTTCTGTGTCGCCCGTGGTTCTCTCTATTTCACCATTGCCTTCGTGTAGGATTACATTTCCGATGCTGGCGTACCCTTGTGCAGTCCATATTAGACTGCACAACAGTATCATTAATAGTTTCATTAGTCAGTTTGGCTGATGTCTATATCGTGGTTATCACCTGATGTTGTTAAAGTCACCATGTTGTCATTTACACCTGACTGTACAACGTCTACGTCTGCTATACCACCTGTGTGGGTGTGTATGTAAGTGTGTCCGTTGACATCACCGTCACCGTCGATGTCGATCAACCAGTTGTTGGTGTCGCCGTCCACAGTAATTGTCAAGATAGCACTTTTACCATCTATAGCCGCCGCGATAACGTTAGAATCATCTGACGCCGCTGATGTTATAGTGGCAGTTGTGTTTGCCGCATCTGCCGACTCACCAATGTCTAGATCTATGTCATTTGAGTTACCAACCATCGTGATTGACGCAGTAACAGTGGCACAAGAACTTTTAGATCCTGTACTGTCACAATTGAAGTCGATGTTGTTGGAGTTACCTGTCACGTTAAACGTTCCAGTGTAAGTTGCTCCGTTTACATCAAAGGTCAATACGTTGGAGTTACCTACTTGGTCAATGTCGATCGTTGCCGTAGCACCAACCACAGATGACGCGGTAGTTGAGTTACCCACTGTGTTGTTAGAACCATCTTGTGTGATGTCTAAATCCAGTGTGTCTCCTGACTGTGTAACATAGATATCATTGGCATAAGCACCAAAGGCGATACTCGCTGATAATAATAATGTTGTTAATAGTCGCTTCATTCCTCGTTTCCTTATTAGTAGTATTTAATCTTCCAGAGGCCGTCTTTATCACCCAGTTTTAAAATTTCCAGCAAACAAAACTCTATTGCTGTCCTAACTGCGTAATTTACTGGTTCATTCGACGCCACACCAGATTCCACTTCAAACGCCATAGTGCTCATATCTAAAAACCTAAACACATCAGCGCCAGTTTTGTGGCTGGCAATCGTTTTTGTTGCTTCTGCTGTAAGCAGGACTTCTCCCGTTTGTACAGCAACTAGGCGCATACTCACAGTAACCTGGTCAATTCTGTATTCCTCGTTCACGCCAATTCCAAAATATCTAGCACCATCTCCACCCGAGGCCACGTTGGCATCGTATCCAACTATGCCGCCCTCGATCAGCAGACCTGCGAACACGAGTGGCTTGATCACGTTGCCCACTGCCTGTTTGCCGTCATACATCTCTCTGGTACTTCTTATTAATTGTCTTTCTTTTATCAAACTGTCTAATCCTTTTCTCTCCACTACCTTGAACCACTTGCCTTTGCCCACCGCTTTCAGGGCCGCTATCACCCAAGTGTCAGCACCCTGTGAAACTGCCATTGACAGTTGTGAGAACTTGGTGCTGGGTTTACGTTGTCCTGTCAAATCAGGGAAACTGTAAACTGCTATGGTGATCATTGGTTGATCCACTAGTGGTGGTATTGCTTCCAACATATGTCTAGTGCTAGTGCCTTCTATGAATGGTGATGTTCCTATCTCTACTTTGTTTTGCATTTTTGCACATCCAGTTAGTGAGCACATTAGGGCAATTATGGCGAAAATTTTAATCATTAGAAGTTGAAATCTCCCATTGGTATAGTCATTGTTGTAACTGTTCCATCCTGTCCTGTGACTGTCAATGTTATGGTTTCCGTTGTGGTATCTTTGACCCAATATATAGTGTCGCCTTCAACGTTAGCAGTTCCACTTGTTGGACACTCGCCCGAGCAACTTTCTCCGAACATATTGTCAACAAGTTGTTTTGATAGGTTTGCGTAGATTCTTGACTCTACGTTTTTGATGAATTTGTTTATAGTGGTGTTCTCTTCTTCTCTTTTCTTAGCAGACTCTAAACGTCTCTGTTCTTCCCTCACATCGTTCTTCCTGCTGTATCGCAGTTGCTCGATAGATAGAACGTGTGTGCTGTATCCGTTGCCCGAGAATGACGGATTTTTGAACTCGTGCGTGAGTTCGCTGGCCTGTGCGGTCACACCAAGAATCATTATGAAAATTAATTTTCTAAACATATGTATACCCATATTTATCGAAATTTCCAAAACCTAACACTGTTGGATAATTTTTTATGGCCAGCAACGAGACACTCTTCGCAGATAACGTAGATCCATCTGAATCACTGAGCGTGGGGGTATACAGAAAGTAATCCTTTAATAGTACTTCGTTAACTGCTAATTTTATTTTAAAGTCGTGATCAAATAGTTCGTATTGTCTTTGCGACAATACATTTGAATCTATAATTAGATTATTAGACTCTGCCTGAACTGTAATCTCACTCACTTATTTTGCCCCGTTGCTATATGCTCACTTGTATTTAAAATAGTAGTATATTTCTAAAACTGCGTACTTTATTGTCATGGTGTGCATTTTAGTTTTTTTACTACTATTATTAAATAGAATGATGAAAGAACTTATAGCGTCACTGCTCTTATTCATATCAGCAGAAACGAACTACAACACAGATTTGCCAATGCCAAATATTGTGCAGATGGACCAAAAAGAGCTAGAAGAAAAATATTATAAAGATGCACAAAGATCTGGTGATAAACTTTATGCTTTTTACGGTCTAGAAGATGATACCATTTACCTTTCAACGGATTGGGATATACACAAACCCTGGGATAAGGCAGTTTTATTACACGAGTTGATACATTATGTTCAAGATATGAACAATGCCGAGGTAGCCTGTGTGCAACAACTAGAAGCAGAAGCCTGGCCATTACAGGCAAAGTATCTAAGACAGTATCATGGAATAATTTGGGATTATGATGATCTTTGGTTCTTTTTTATCAGTACTTGTAATAATGATTTAAATTAACTTTTATTAAAAATCTTATTTGTAAAAGAATTTGTTTTTTGTTCAATTGCTAGATTTAAACATTTTTCCCACATACCATCTGTTTCGTTAGGAAATACTAATTTCTCATCGTAGTCTAATACCAGCCAAGCCGATCCTGGTAGTCTTGGTGGGTCTCCGTCTAGTTCTATATCTAATTGTCCTGCGTCCCACGATGCCATACCCATACAAACTTTAAAGTGTTTAGGTTTAACTATTCCAGATGCAATATCCTCGACTATTTTTTTATCCAATGTATAACCAATATCGCTACGTTTTTTCATATTTGTACTTGCAATTATATAATCTGTCGTGTGTAATACACCAATTAGATTATCCATAATAGGACCACCGTAATACATTTGTGGATTAACTTCGTCCAATCTTTTTACACTGGCTTCTTTACAAACTCTTTTGAAAGTTGGAGCAGTCATTGTTTTGTTTAGTATTACACCCGCGGCTCCTGAGACATCGTGTTTCCAAAGATACAAAACTGTTTTAGCAAATCTCCAGTCACCCATCTTAGGAGGTGCAACTAGTATCTTGCCATCTACATACTCGTTCATACACTTTTACTTATTTTATCTAGTGCTTGTAATTTTATTAGTAGTGATTCTAGATGGTTCAAATGAAGATTATTTGGTCCGTCACTAGCGGCGTTATCGGGGTCGTCGTGTACTTCCATAAACACACCAGCAACACCAACAGCAACGGCCGCCGATGCAATAACGGGTATATGTTCTCTGTTACCACCTGATGACGTTCCTTGTCCTCCTGGCTGTTGACAACTGTGTGTGGCATCTATAACAACAGGATAACCTGTCTTTTTCATTTCGTGCAAACCTCTCATATCACTCACGAGAGTATTGTATCCAAAACTTGTTCCTCGATCACACAACCAAATATTTTTATTACCTGTTGATGCTAATTTTTCTGCAACGTTTGCCATATCCCACGGTGCTAGGAATTGTCCTTTTTTACAATTAATGTATAGACCAGTGTTGGCCGCGGCTAATAATAGATCTGTTTGCCTGCATAGGAACGCAGGTATCTGTAGTGCGTCCACGTGTGGTGCAACTATGTCGCACTGTTCTTCTGTATGTACATCTGTTATTATTTTTAAATCGGGTATCTGTTGTTTCAAGAAATCAAATATTCTCATACCTTCTTTCAATCCTGCTCCACGTTTGCCGTGCAAAGAAGTTCTATTTGCTTTGTCAAAACTAGATTTGTAAAATAATTCTATGCCAAGATAGTCTGTAATTTTTTTTATTTCAGTAGCCATCTTGTATGCGTGTTCTTGAGACTCTATTTGACAAGGTCCGGCTATAAGAAAAAACGGTTGATCGTTGCCTATATTCATTAAGAATATTTAATCAAATAGATCGCCGTCAAACTTTTTCTTCATTAATGAAAACATCTTTGTATCTCGTTCGATTAGTACATATTTTCTGTTTGTTTCTTTACAAGCAATACCTGTACTACCTGATCCTGCAAACGTGTCCAATACTGTGTCATTTTCATTTGTGCAAAGTTCTATAAAATATCTAAGAACCTCTACAGGCTTTTGTGTTGGATGTATTTTGTCTTTTCCTAGTCCACCCGAATATGTGATAGTGTTGGGTATCACACAATGCACAACATCTGCATCTCTTTTTTGATTTTGCAACATTTTTTTAGATTCTTTTAATGCATCTGCAAATACAACATCAATATTTTTATCCACGTTGTCCTTGATCATTTTATATAAAATACTTGATATCTTGTCTGCACGAGCATATCTTTCTATCATAGTACCTTGCACCGCAGATGAATTAAATGTTCGAGGACCTCCGGGTTTTATTCCCCACAAGATATATTCACAACCACTTACAGGATTGACTTTCCTGTTGAACGGAACTGCGGCAGGCTTTTTCCAAGTGAATATTCTTTTAGGTTCAAATCCTGTTGCCTCCATTATCTTCCATAGATGACTGATGTATTTGTCAGATATGAATACAGCGAACGCACCACCTTTACGAAGTTTGTCGTACCACACTTTGCTCCAACTTTCCATTTGTTTTAGGAACTCATCGTGTGTGACTCTATCCCAATTTGTATCAAAGTTCTCATCAAACTTTTGTGAATGTATTGTGTTCTTGTTCTCTCCTGTCTTTGGATCTATCCATTCTGGTTTTGCACCATCATCGGATATGTTGTATGGTGGATCAGTGAGCAAGAAATCTATGGAGTTGTCTGTTATTTGATCTGCAACCAGTGTGCAGTCACCATTAATCAAAGTCATACTCTAGTATAACAGATTTTGGTTATTTTGTCAATTAAAGTTTTAGACTGAAGCCTGGTAAATTGTTTCCAGGTATATGAGAAGGTGCGTGATATTGGAAATCCGCTTTAACATTCTTAATTGGTTTACGTTGTAAAGTCAATGTGCCGTTTGGATTGATGTTTATCCACATAATCTCAGCATTGGTTCCTTGCATAACTTTACTTAAAAAGTTACTAAACTTTTCTTTCTTCTCAACACGTTTTGCATCTTTTAAAAAACTAGCCGCAAGTATGTAGACCATAATATTTCTTCCTGCGACTGCCGATCCTTTGGCGTCCCAAAATGGTTTACCTGCCTGTTTCGCTTTAGGTTTTTTATCACTCATAAACATATAGTAAGCGGCATCCTGTGGAAGTCCGTTTGGTCTATCTTTGTCTGCTATTTTATAACCACCTGCAATTGATACAGGATATATTGCTTTCAAAAACTTACCGTATTCTCTTTTTCCAAACTTGCCTGCATATGCTTCTAGATCACTAACAGTAAATTTTTTATTACCTACTAGTTTTGCCATTGCTTGATGCTCCGGCGTGTTAGCAACTTGGCTACCTGCAACAATTTTGTCCATATTGTTTCCAGGAGTATCAACAAATGCTCTAAAGAACTTGTTCACTTTGTTTTCGTCCTTGTTTAGTTTTACGGCTTTGTTGTTTTTTAATTTGTCTAGGTAAGGCAAGATTGCTTTGAAACTTGTTCCGCTTCCACTTGCACTTTTAACACTAATAGGTGTTCCATTAATCTCTACATCCGCTAACATACTATTCCCCGAAGGAAACTTTATTTCATCTTGTCCTGACATAAGAGGTCCTAGTATTTCTCCAAAGTCTACTCCTAGTTGTCTTAAATCGTCTGCGTTGAATTGTTCTATTATGTCTGGATCTACTGCATTCTTTTTCTTTACAGCCACGTCAATCAACTGTAATAATAATTCTTCTATTACTACATCATTCACTTTGCCTGGGATAACATTTTTTAAATGTGCGTAAAGTTGTTTTCTGTCCATTGTCTTGTTCGATAAACCTAAGTTAGCAGGTGTGAAAACTTTTACACCTATGCTTGAACCTTTTTTAACAGCACTTGCAATATTGAATTGTTTGCCCGCCAGTGCTGGTAAATCTTTTTGTAATTTTGCTGGAAAGGTTGTAATCAATTGATCAAATTTTCCGCTTAATTCATTTGGTCCAGGAATCACTTTAACACCTGCACCTAATTTTTTGAGAGCGGCTACAATTTTATCAGTTGGATTGGTAACTCTGATGTGCGGTACACCTTTAAGCCTAGATTTTTTAACATTAGGATTAACACTTAATCCTTGTTGTTGCAACACTTGTAATAAATTTTTGTAGTCGGCAGTTGTTAATAATGGTGCTTCTGATAATTCATCCTCGAACCAAGCATTTGATGATTCTTTTCTCATAAATCTGTGTATCAAATCTTGATAAAGTTTATCGTGTGATGCCTGTGATATCTCACCTTTTTCCTTACGATTGTGCAGGTCTTTTACACCTGTAAGAAAATCTGGATATGAAGCCACATTGGGCATCTGTATCACTGTTTTTTCAGGCTCTGGAAATTTTATGATATCTCCCTCAACTACTGCTTTTTCAAACCATGGTTTCATATGCGTATTTATAGCAAAATTTTAGTTGGAGAAATCGTTGTATAGTGTGTATTTGGCAGTGAGTTCTTCTCCTGCTTTTATAGGTCTACTTGTGATCAAATAACACACTGGCTTTTGATGCCAGAAACCTTTGATGTTTTTGCAGTTTGGATCATCGGAATGATTATAAAAGGCACCCAAGGCAGTTCTAATAGCACCGTGTGGAAAATTTTTATCTAGTATGTGTACAATGCCCAGCACTACATCAGCGTCAAAGTCTTGTGTGGCAAATAATCCTAATCCTTGTACGTTTGAATCTTTAATTGTCAGTCCGTCCGGTAATGGTCTATACATAATCCTATACTTATTTTTTCCTTAGTTTTTCGTTTATCTTAATACTTGTTTCTAATTGTGTGAAAGGTGTGTTGAGTATCTCTCTGGCAAACCAAGCCAATGCATTTGTGTCTTTAGGAAAACAACTTCCAGCATATCCACGTTGTCCATCATTGCCTGGAACTTTCATATGTGTCTTGCCTATACGAGGATCGTTTTCAATTATGCTAGTGAAGGTTCTCCAGTCAGCACCCTTGGCCTCTTTTAAAACATCATACATCTCATTCATGAAAGTGACTTTTGTTGCAAGGAAACTGTTGATGCAATACTTGACCATACTGGCAGTGACAATATCTGTTTTGAAAATTGGACACGGCTTACAATCAGAATGTTCCAAGTAAAGTTTTTCAACGATATCATTGTCACTATCTCTACCACCAAACACGTGCATTGGTGGATTTTTAAAATCTTCTATGTAATTTTTCTCTGTTAGGAATTCAGGATTGTAAACAACTCTAAGGTCAACACACTGTTCTTGTATCGCTTGTAATTTGTATGCTGGTACCGTTGACTTTATGATCACTAAATGATTTTTATCATTGTTCAGTTGTTGTAGCACATCTTCTAATATAGATGTGTTACACTCTCCGGACTCAAGTTGTGGTGTGGGTACTGCCACAAAGGTTACATCGGGTTTGAATTTTATTAAATCTTCTATAGTGTTGGTGCTGTTGTGCTTTGGGTCAACGATGAATTTGTCCACGTTTCTGGTAAACCCGTGGTCCACTGCCGTGCCAACAAATCCATGTCCTACAATACCTAATTTCATATACAATCGCAAATGGTGTTTATTGTTGCTAGAACAAAAACATAACCAAGATAGCCTCCTAGAGTGCCAATTAAAATTTTATCGAATAGACTCATACTTGTATTATATTACAAGTAATTCACTTTGTCTACCCAATAGAGCCTTCCATACTTACTTCTAGCAACTTGTTGGCCTCTACTGCGAATTCCATTGGTAATTTTTGGAATATCTCTTTGCAGAATCCGGATATGATCAGGTTCCTAGCATCTTCTTCCTTTAGTCCCCTTTGCATAACGTAGAACAATTGATCCTCATCCAGTTTGGATGTTGTGGCTTCGTGACTGCAATCACTTTTTGAATTTCTGTTTTCGATGTAAGGCACAGTGTTTGCAGAACATTCCGATCCCATCATCAGCGAATCACACTGCGTAAAGTTTTTGCTACCATCTGCCTTGGGCATTATTTTTACTAGACCTCTGTATGTATTTTTGGATTTTCCTACTGATATACCTTTTGATATTATAGTGCTTTTGGTATTTTTACCCAAGTGTATCATTTTGGTTCCTGTGTCCGCTTGTTGTCTACCATTTGTTAGTGCAACAGAATAAAATTCTCCCACAGAGTTATCTCCCATCAACACACAGGAAGGATATTTCCAAGTGAGCCTAGATCCTGTTTCGAATTGCGTCCAAGTAATTTTTGAGTTACGTCCTATGCACTTGCCACGTTTGGTTACAAAATTGTATATGCCACCTTTGCCTGTCTCTGGATCTCCAGGATACCAGTTCTGTATTGTTGAATATTTTATTTCTGCGTCATCCAGAGCCACAAGTTCCACGTTGGCGGCGTGTAATTGATTCTCATCTCTCATTGGTGCAGTACATCCTTCGAGGTAACTTACATAACTGCCTTTGTCTGCTATAATTAAAGTTCTTTCAAATTGTCCAGTGTTGGCCGCATTAATTCTAAAGTATGTTGACAGTTCCATAGGACATCTTGTGTTAGGTGGAATATAAACAAATGATCCATCTGTAAACACAGCAGAGTTCAAAGCGGCAAATGAATGATCGCTTATAGGTATTACTGAACCTAAATATTTTTTAACTAGGTCTGGATGATTTTGTACTGCTTCTCCAAATGAACAAAATATGATTCCTCGTTTTGCTAGATCCTTCTGGAATGTTGTTGCAACAGATACAGAATCAAATACTGCATCAACGGCCACACCTGCCAGTTTGGCACGTTCGCCTAATGGTATTCCTAATCGTTCAAAGTCTTTTTTGATTTCCGGATCAACATCATCGTAACTTGCGAGTGGTTTCTTAGGAGCAGAGTAATAACTTATCTTTTGATAGTCAATGGGTTCTATGTCTAGGTGTGCCCAATCAGGCTTTTTTAAAACCTTCCATCTACGGAATGCTTTCAATCTAAATTCAAGCAACCATTCTGGTTCTTTTTTAATTTGTGAAATTTTTCTTACGGTATTTTCGTCTAGACCGGGAGGTAGAGTTTCGGCCTCAACATTTGTTGTAAAGCCTGCATCATACTTTTTATCAATTCGTTCTTGTAATACATCCGTCATTTATCTCTAAAATACTTATTCAGTTTGTCTGGTTCATCTTTCACTTTTTCTGCATCTGGCAATGGTTCTTTCTTCTCTGTAATCACCGGCCATTGCTCAGACCATTTTTTATTGAATTCTACCCACTTTGCTGTGCCATCTTCTGTGTCTGGTTGTATTGCATCTGCAGGACACTCTGGTTCACACACACCACAATCAATACACTCGTCTGGATTTATCACGAGCATATTCTCTCCTTCGTAGAAACAGTCGACAGGACACACTTCAACGCAGTCTGTAAACTTACAGCCAATACATTTGTCGTTGACTATATATGTCACTTTATAACTTCGTCAGTGATTCAAGTTTGTCTTCTGCGTGTGCGAGTGCTTCGAGTTTCTTTTCAGCAGTGATCACATAGTCAATATGTTCTGCAACGCCAATTGGATTTGCTAAAAATGTCCTCAAGTCTGCCTTAGCAACTTCGATTTCACCTTCTAGTTTTTTTATAAGAGCTTCTTTTATCATAATACCGTTATTATATAATACTATATTTATTTGTCAATTAGATACTGCCAGCAGTGCGGAAATGCTTCATTGGCTAATTTACTAATCTCATCTGCAACATCACGAGTTTCTTTTTGTGTGTCTGCTTTACATCTAAGATTACATACCCTAGCAAAGGCATAAACAGTACCAGACCATATCCATTCGGTCATTGTTGATTGTGGTAAGACCATACGTGCTTGTTCTGGTGCTACACCCTCGTTTAACAATAAACTATAATAAACTTTACAACCATTTAAGTATCTTTGATAGTACTCTTCATCTGTGTGTACTTCACCATCCGAACCCTGCTTTGAATTTTTAGGTCTGCCCCTCCAAGATTCTGGAACATAGAACTCTGGTGCATCGTCCACATATCTTCTCGATACTTCGTTCCATACAAGTCCAACTTGGTGTTTCACAAGTTGCCTTGCAACAAATATAGGAGCCTTGATCCTGAACTGCATTGATGCGTGTGCAAACGGAGACCAGTGTTCGTGTTCGGCGAGATATTTTATTAGACGTTCGTCCTTTTCGTCAAACTTGTCTTTAATCTTTGAATAACTTACCCTTGCGGCATTAACCACAGATAAGTCGCTACCCATTTTATCTATGAGTTCTACTTTCATTATTCCTGTAATGCTTTTTCTAACTCGTAGTAGCCACCAACGTGTTTGTCATCAAGCCAAATTTGTGGCATTGTTCTAGCATTCGGAACTTCTTTTAGTAAGTCTTGCACATTCCATCCTTCTGCTATGTTTCTTTCTTCGTACTCAATGCCTTTGTTCTTCAGCAAGTTTTTTGCTTTTACACAATAACCACAAGCCGGTTTGCTCCATACTATTGCTTTCATCATTTGTTCCTTTTTGTTTTAAGTTTTGCTTCTAATCGTTTTACTTTTTCTTCCAGTTGTTCCACACGTTTAACATAATAGTCAGTGCCATATAGTCCTTGTGCTTCAAATTTCTTGTTCATTTTTTTCCAGGCATTGTAACTTGCAACGCCTTCTCTGTACTCTTTAGTCATCGTCTTCGCCATTGTCTCTCCTCCATTTTCTTTGCCTATCGTTTTCTTTAAAGTATTCTTCCGTTATTTTTTTATTTTTATACCATCTAAAAAACATATAATCAATCCAAAAATAATTTACTACGAATCCTAACACAGTAAGACGTAAGCCAAAAAGATATGGTAGTATATATAAAACTGAAAACACCAACAAAATATAGTTCTTTGTTAGTTTTTCTGGTACTGCCCAGGTGCTCCATTTAATCTCTTCCATTACTTGTAATTAGTTTATCGTGTAAAATTTTTATTTTAGGTATTCTTCTTTTGCCAATCCTGTGCAATAGCAATCTATAGAACCATTTTGTCATTACACTACCATCTTGATACTTCAGTGTGTATTTGTAAAAGGATTGTATGGCATCAAAACACTCTTGAACAGTTATTTTATTTTCTGCTTCTGCAAGTGCGTCTTGAGATAATTTAATTAGGATAGTATGAAATCTTGCGGTTGCATAATCTAATGTACCGTACAACATATCAATATCTGTTTCTCCAGGAGTTCTATCATTGCAGTGGCGTAGAACTTTTTGATTTCCTAATACAAAATCTCTCAAGTCCATACTACTTCTGCTTTTGTACTTTTACCTGTAATGGATATTTTTCTTCTCGGGCAAGTAAAGTTGTTTCAATTCCTTTTTGCTCTGCTACTTCGTATATGTAAGTTCCAGCAACACCTTTGCCGTTTTCGTGTACATACTTTGTAATCTGTACTGCTTCGTCTTGTGTCTTGTTAAAAATTTGTTTTAATACTCTTATAACAAATTCCATTGGTGTTATATCATCGTTAAGAAAGATAACATCATACTTTGCAGGTTCTTCTGGTTTGAATACGTCTTTGGTATCTGTTCTAATTTTTTCTATTGTATCACTCTTTGGCATCATACTCCTTTATTATAACATATTAGTTTCTTTTGTCAATTTAGATAGGGTGTTTTACCACCCTATCCATTAGTTTGCTTTACTTGATTTCGATAGTTTTTGCTTTTTTGTGTTCTGGAATTATTCTTTCCAGGCTCACTTTAAGTAAACCATCTTTCAGTTCTGCACCTTTGACCTCAACGTCATTTGCAATGGTAAATGACTTGCTGAAGAATCTTTTGCTGATTCCTCTGTGTAGTACTCCGTTGTCATATTTGTCAACTTCTTCTACATCATCCTTGTTGGGTTTAGATTTTACCGTAAGTTGATTTTCCTTGTACTCAACTATGATGTCATCTTTACCAAAACCTGCCAGTGCAAGTTCTACGTCATAGGTATGTTCACCAGTCTTCACTATGTTGTATGGTGGGAAGTTTGCTCCAGTTCTAAAGAAGCCGTCATCCATCATATGCTCAAAGTGATCGAACATATCATCAAACCCTACGGTTATTGGTCTTAGGTTATTAAAAATAGATAGATTGTTTTTCATTTGCTTTCCTCCTATTGTTAAGCGAGTTAATGTATTGAAGATCCTATCTATAGCAATCTTCAACTGTATTTATTATAACATATATGTACTATATGTCAAATTGCGACCTTTTTGGTAATTTATTTTCTACGAACACCCATGAAACGATTATCGTCTCGTTCTCTTTGTAGTTTTCTCAGGACTTGTTTTTTACGTTTTTGTCTTTCACGTTTTTTAAATGATGGTTTTTGGTAATATTGTCTATCTCTTAATTCTTCTATGAACTTATCGTCTTTTATTTTCTTTTTGATTTTACGATAGGCTCGCATAACATCTCCGCCCTCGGGTACTTCTGCGTAATATCCGTGAAACCCTACTGGTCTATTTTCTCGTCTGCTTCTGAAGTTTTTCATCTTTAAATTTTAGTTCTGGATCTGCTGAATTTGTAACAACTTTTTCTGTTATCTTTACTTCAACTACTCCTCTGCTTTTCATTTCCGTTGCATCAAACTGATAAGGCAATAATATCTTATCTAGTATGTTTTTTAATCCCCTAGCATTTGTTTTTAATTCTTTTGCTCTCTTGGCAATTTCTAACTTTGCTCCTTGAGTTATTGTTAGTTTTATCCCATCTAGCTCAAACATATACTGATATTGCTTAATTAGTGCATTTTTTGGTTGTGTCAGCACTTGAACTAACTGAAGTTCATTTAATGAGTTTACGAAAGTTAGAGCAGAGAATCTACCTATAAATTCTGGTATCAATCCATATTTTATCAAATCCTCAGGCTGTATGTCAAAAAAGTATTTTTCTGCATCAGTTTCTTTGTTTAATGTTTGTCCAAATCCAATACCTGATGAGTGTTTGTTTTTTAATTGTTTTTCTAATTCTGTAAATGCACCACCAACTATAAACAATATATCTTTAGTGTCAATAGTAATCATTTGTGCATCAGGATGTTTTCTACCACCAGTTGGTTGTACTCTACATTCCGTACCTTCTACTATTTTAAGCAGAGCTTGTTGTACTCCTTCTCCAGACACATCTCTTGTTATAGATGTATTTTCTCCTTTACGACAAATTTTATCTATTTCGTCTATGAATATAATTCCTTTTTCTGTAAGTTCTTTATCACCACCTGCTTTTGTATAAAGTTTGTGTATGACATTTTCAACATCTTCACCAACGTAACCTGACTCAGTAAGTGTGGTTGCGTCTGCTATTGCAAAAGGCACATCTAAATATTTGGCTATTGTTTTAGCCATAAATGTTTTTCCTGATCCTGAAGGACCTAGTATTAACACATTTGATTTTTCAATATCAAAATCCTTTGGCGGAGCCATTATTCTTTTATAGTGATTTGCAACTGCTACTGATAACACAGTCTTTGCAGAATCTTGACCAATAACAAATTGATCTAAATAATCTTTTATTTTAATAGGTGATAAAATTTTTTCTGAGTTTCCTACTTTAAGATTTTCTTTGGTTGCTTTGGTTAAATCTTCTGCAAGTATTTCGTTACAAAGTTTGATACACTCATTGCAAATGGCAACCTTCTCGGTGCCCACTATCATTTTAGAAACGTTACGTCTAGATTTCTGACAAAATGAACATACAAGGTTTTCTTCTCCCATATCTCCTACTATTTGTCTTGACTTAATTTTTTGATTTTAGGAAATATTTCCGGGATACCTTGTATTTTATTTCTATTCAAAACTGCAAATGCTTGTGAATCATCAAAGTTAGAATTTATAAACCAAGTTTTTGAAAGTGTTAAGATATATCCTGACCAAACTTTCAATTGATTAGAACCATAATCCATGTTCATTATAATATGAGATGAAGCTCTGCAGGCATTTAACAACCAACTATAATCTCTGGCTTTAGCATTTGGTTTCCAGTTTTCTAAATATTTTTCATATTCAGCATCTGACTCATTGCCGAATGGATCTAAATTAGAAAAGTTGTTGTCGTCCCAAATATAAAGATTAATGTTTTCTTTTGGCATATTTTTATTCAATGCTTCTGCGAAAACATCTTTATCTCTTTTACTTAAATTTATTAAACAAAATGATCTGTCTTGATTTTGAAACCACGAGGGTGGAGTTACTAAAGTAATAGTACCCAACTTCTTTTTCATATTTGTCAGTTTTTGACCGACAGCCGGCATTTCTTTTGCGGCTTCTTTATTACCTTGTTGATCTGTTTCTCCTATGTGCTTATCACCTTTTGCCATAAATTTATCCGTTGTTCTGGTTCATTATATCAATTATAACTTTTCTGTCCTGTTCTGTCAAGTCATCCATTGATATTTCTTTGTTCTCTAACTTACTTATAAGTCCATCGATACGTGCCTCAATTTTCTTTTGATACTCTACATCTTCGATGACTCTCTTTTTGTAGTTTGCAATTTTGCTAGGAGAGATTGTGTGTTCTGGTTGTATTTCTTCTAATGCATCTTCGGTTTCTTCAACCTTGTCTGCTATTTCAACTTCTTCCGTTTGTGGTAAATCTGGTAAAATAATTTCGTTCTTCTCTGGTTCTGGTAAATCTAATTCTTTTGTTTTGTTCCAAAGTGTTGTATCTGACTGTTCAGCATTCTGTTCATATCCATCCTCTTTGATAGGAACTCTAACTTTACGTCCATTTTGTATTTTTATTTCGTATTTTGTATTAGGACCATTTTCGTCCTCATTGAATCCTTCTAGCAAACTATCTAATTCTTCTTCGGACATATCTCTATCTTCTGTTTCCGGTTCAACACCAAATCTTTCAGCAAGTTCTTCAGACGTCATTGTACTCAATCCTGTTTGTTCTACTGCTGTGATCTCTGGTTCTTTGATAGGAGGATTATCATAATCACTCAACAATATAGCGACAGTTTTTGCAACATCTGGTGGCAAGTTCTCTGCTGTCGTGTTACCTCTTAATACATCATCTACGTGATCTTTAAAAAATTCAAGTCTTGATTTTGTTATGGCAGGATGATTCAAAGCATCTTTCTCTGTTATTCCAACTTCTTCTAAAAATTGTGCTTTGTTTGAGGCATCTCTTTCTGCTTTCAATTCGCTGTCAGAAATATCTTTAAAGTTTCCGTTCTTTGCGTGAAATTGTTTTAGCATTTGTTCACTTTCTTCAGGTGATAAAGGTTTAGTTTCCATCTTTTCTTCTTCCTCTTTTGGAGCAGGAGCGTCTTCTTTTAAAGTTCTCAACACATTTGGCTTTGCGTGTTTTACTTCTGGCTCTATTACTTCTGTTAAGTCTGGTTTGATCCTTTCTTCAGTTGGTTTAAATGCTTCAACGACCTTAGGTTCTTTATGCTCAGGCAATATGGCTGAAATAGTTTCTGGAACTGGTTCAACTTCTTTTTCAGGAAGTGTTTCTTCCCATTCCGGATTGACCACAGGATCCATATCGTATTTTTTATTGAATTCTTCATATCCTTCTACTTCTGCCGGATCAAATCCATCCTTTGTGTTATCAACTTCTTCTCTTGCCTTACGAGCATATTCTTCTAGTGCCTCAAGTTCTTCTTGTTCTCTTTTCTTAAACTCTTCTAATTGTTTTTCTTTATCTACTACTATTTCTTTCTCTTCAGTTTTTTTTTGATCTTCTTCCTGTATAAATTCTACAGGTTTTGTATCTGGTTCATCAACAACCGTATTAAATTTTTCTAATTTTTCATTCCACTCTTTTACTTTTTTGTTAAGTTGTTCTTTCTGTGCTTCAATCGTTGCTTTCTCTATAAGACTATTCCATTCGTCTTCAGTTTGATTGTTTGGTTTTGCTATGATTTCATCTAGCTCAGGTTTCTCTAAATCGATTATTTCATCAGGTGGAGGTGGTGGATCAACTGGAAATCTTCTGATTAAACTTTGGTTAGCCGCCACAAGTAGTAGTACCGCAAGTGGATCAAACACAAAAATTATTATAAGAATTACCCATCTTACTGCTTCAGATGTATCTACTTCTGTTGTAACACCCCAATCTACAACCAGTGAGGCAATATATTTTACTGGACCAACTTCTGCTTCAAGTTTGATCATTTTAGATTCAAGAGGTTCTCTTTCAATAATCAAATCATCAATTTTGTTTTGTGCTTTTAATATATTGCTTTCTGCTGTCTCTATCTGTGCTTCAACGCCTACTTTATTATCAGATGTTCCTTCTCTTAACTTGTCTATTCTTGCTTGTATTACTGCGGTATCTTTTGCGTAATCGCTTTTTAATATGTCTATTCTGCTTTGTGCTTCGCTGATGCCCTTGTCTATTGAAGCACGTTCTTCTTTCTGTGATGCTTTAAGGTCAGCGGCCGCCTTCTCTTCATTGAAGAACGATTTGTTTGATGTCAACACATCACTTACATCTTTGTCTAGTTGTTTTAATCTATTGTTTAGGTTTTCTATTGTGTTGGTCTCGACTGTAAGTAGTGTTTTGAATTTATCTTCTGCGTCTTTTAAACTTTCTTTTTCTATGCTAATTGCATCTGTGTTTGAACTAGTAGATCTATTAAGAGTTTTTTCAGCTCTTTCGATCACTGCATTCTGTCTTTTGATGTAAGTTTTCTCACTTTCAATTTTGTTGTTAATAACTTCTATCCTTTGTGTTACAGTATCTTCTGCAAGATTTTGCTCTAGGTGTGCCTTGGATAGGAATCCAAAGATACCCATACTTGTTATTAAAGACAGTACGACTACCGCTATTGTGAGATATGTTTTTAAAAGGAAGCGGGTATGTTTCCAGTTCCTATACAACCAAGAGGCTGTGACTAGTTTACCAATTTCCAATACTGAACCCATTATCACAACAGGCCAGAATGCTCCTGGAAAGATTGTCGCCAATCCTATCACAGAATAGAATATCGCTACTCCGGATATGGATAGGGCAGATAGTAAAGTTAAAAATGCTATAAACATTGTTTGTATTTACTATAACAGAATAGCAGTTTGAATGCTAGTGAAACCTTTGGTAATTTAATTACTCTGCAGAGTACGTTAGTGAGTTGTCTGTAGGTGTTTGGTTCGCAGTGTTTGGTCTGAAAGTTGCCACTTCAGCCACTGTAATCGCTTCAACTATCTCGCCTTCTTGTACCATCACTTGACCAACCGTAACGTCTATGTCACGTATGTTACCCGCACCTGAAGTTGGATTAAACACATTCATTCTCTCTGTGTGATCGGCGTTTAAAGCCTCTGCAATCTTGTCTCTGATGAATTGTGCTTTGGTTGATGTTGTTGTTGAACCGTCAATCGTTGTACCTGTTGTTGGTACGAAGTCTGCGTTTTCGAATATCAATGTAAAGTTTAAATCTGTGATTGGTGAATCACCTGCATCACTGGCATACGTAGTAACAATATTCGCTAATTGAACATTAGATCTGACCTGTAAATTGTTCATCATCAGTTTGAATCTTAATAGTCCTCTTGATACAAGTAATGACTGTGCCAATGTAGTTGGTTTTGTAGCGAAGTCTTTTGCAGAACAAGGTGAACATCTTCCACCGTTTACTGTTTCTGTGTCTATAAAGGCCGATTGAGCAATATCTACCGTGAACATCTGTCCAGGAGGCGTTGCTAATGATACTGCCATTGATTTTGGTTCTACTGTTGCCATAGTGTTTAAATCCTTTGTCTTATGTACTTATTTATATGAATTATTTATTTAAGTATCAACTAAACATATTTATTTAACAAATCTCCAGATATTATAACCTCCGTGCATACAAGCATTGTTCGTCATATGGCGTGTAGCACCGTTAAGTTTAATAAATGATTGATATACCCTACAATACCCTCTAGATTCTGGGTATGAATGAATAACTCTTACAACTCCAGCACTATTACGGTCTTTTCCATACCATTTAGTAACCTCGCCATTCTCTGTGTTATTAAGTGCGTGGTAAACTGCTGACCTATGCATCAGTTTTTCTTCTTTGTTGAGATTGAATCTCAAGAATTGAGATGCATTCCATAGAAATCCTGGAGCAACACCTATTACATCATTGCTGAGGTTCAAGGGTGCTTTATTAATATCAATAAAGTGTCCTTCAGTTTCTTTCAAAGATAGTGTGTGGCTACCACCAGCAGTGGCAGTACAATTTGCTAGAACTATAAAACTAGTTAATAGAATGATAACCCGGAACAATTTCATATCCTCCTCCATCTAATCTTTCACAAGCAATCGATCTTTGGGTAATGACTGTGTTCTGGTAAGGCATATCCCAGGTAAAGAATTTGCAATTTCCTGCAATCCCCATACCGTGTAGGAAGTCTTTCACACCATCTTCACAAGTGACTTTTTCTTCTACTCTTTCTTCTATCACTTTACCTGATTGATCAACCACTCTAATCTGCGTTGTTTCTATATCACAATACTGATCGTTCCACGGTCCACCTGCTTTGGCTTGGTTAGACCACATCGTCATTATTGTTGCCAATATAACCAGGGCAATGAACGTAAAAATACTTTTCATATTGCCCTAGTTTAATATTTCGTTGGCCTGCTTGTTAAGTGCGTCAGCATCAATCACCGCAAGTTGTTTTCTATTAATTGTTTCAATGATTGCTTCTACTTCTTTCTTGCTTAACTCAACCATCACATATGCTCTGTATGATTTGTTTTTAGTCATGAAGATTTCTTGTTTCTTCACTTCATAACCTCTTGCAAGAGTTTCTTCAATCACATTCACAATTATATCTTGAGATCCAGCCTGTACGGTAAGATCTTCGTTTGTGCCTGCTTCGTTCTTGTTGATAGTGGTTCTGTTGTTCACTTCACCATTGATCCTATCTACAAGTTTAGCCTTTGCCAAAAGAACTGCTTTCTTAACTGCAAGTTCTAGATCTGGTGATACAGCCGTTCCTGTCTCAACATATTTGAACAAAGTCTCGTGATCGTATTGAACATACCATTTTGGCGTTTTGTTCACTACACCACTTTTATTCATATCAGGTTTGATTTTGTAAGTTGAACATTGTGCCAACAACAAACCACCTAGTATGATCATTATTATCTTCTTATACATTAGTCCTCCTAAGACTTAAAGTTGTCAACAAGATTCGCCAAACCATTGAACATATTGGATACAACTTCACCAACTCCATTTAAATCGAAGTCAGTCATAAATTGCTCATATCCATTTCCGATCATTGGATACACGGCGAAAAATATTGCAACTAATATTATTAACCTAAACATAGTACAATTATAGCATATCTTGGAAATACGTCAACCGCAGTTGATCTTGCTAGAAGTGTTGATTTTATTGAGGTTTTTATACCAACCAACTGTACACACCACGGATTGCTAGTAAAAGATACATCAATTCCATCAATGCCCTGGGTGTGTCCTTGTCCTTGATGCCCATCCATATCCAGATACTACAAGATATCAATGCAACAGACCATCCGATCCATTGCACATCAGGATTACCACCACTCAATGTGAATGCACTTACCATAGCAAGAATAAATCCTAACCATCTCCATCCGTCTATCTTTTGATAATATCTGATCTTCATTACTTGTTACCCTTCATTAAGGTAATTTCTTTGGCACCTTCTTCGTCCCACACAGGAACGAGATTGCTTTTGTGCATAAGACCTATGCCAAGTAATTTTCTCTCACCTGAATATGCCTGTGGTGGTGCTTTCTTGCCACCAGCAACAGGAATTTTGTCACCACACTTGGGTTGATTGGGGTCTGCTTCATACTTGGGTATGTCATAACCTTTGAATCTTTTTGATGCCTGCTTCAGTGTGTAGTTGTCCAGACCTTGCGATGCTAACCACTCCTCGTGATTGGCCTGTGCCTCTCTGTTTCTTTTAGAGTTCTCTATCTTGTGCTTGATTCTTTTTGGTAGTTTCAACTGTATGAATCCCATAGTTTATTATACTATTAAGGTAATTGATTGTCAACTATCGCTTGAAATATAATTTTTGGATATCTTTCATTAGTACTCCACGGAGCAATACCAACAAGTAATTTTTCATAATTCCATTTGCCTTTTGATATTTGTTTCTCCCTTTCATCTCTGAAATCCTCATAAGCAGGGTGATTGTTTAAAATGTTGATCATATCCTGCACAGATGCACATTTTGTTATATATTTTTTCACTCCAAATTTTGCATCTGGAATATCTCTTGGCTTCATTTGTGGAGTGTTGTCGTCCCAAGTTCTTATCCCAAATAAGTTATTTCCTTCTTTAGCGAACCTGCTAGTACCCCAACCAGATTCTACACCTGCCATTGCAATTATAATTGATGTTGGCACCCTGGATTTTTTATCTGTTGTAAAATTTATATAATCAATACATTTACCTACTGCTTTCATAAATGTTTGTTTATCGTTGAATTCAAATGCTGGTTCTTCCAAACCTAAATATTTTACTTTCTCAACTTCTTTTTTGTGAAATTCATATTGTACTTTTTCAAGTGTCCAAAAGTTAGGAAAAAATGTTCCACCTGCGAACGATATCAAACCTACAACGGCAAAAATACTTGTGACAATACAACCTTGAATAAACCAATGGAACTTGCTTGGTTTTCTTTTAAGTTTTTTAAAATCTTCTGACATATAATATTGTAATTATGTGCCTGGACCGAAATCCAGGCACTATTTTAATTAAGCAACTTGGCTTTCTGATTCAACTTTAGTTTCAGTTGTATCAGTAGTCTCTGTTTTGTAAGATGCTTCAGCACCTGACATATATTCATTCCAATTTGCTTTTGATAATCCTGTAAACCTAGTTATGTTACCA
>Ga0208405_1000034_pt1 | contig 24563 bp, 34 predicted proteins | sample ETNtaG_32_FD_185766 | JGI IMG/M metagenome (GOLD analysis project Ga0208405, IMG submission 185766) | Marine microbial and viral communities from oxygen minimum zone, Eastern Pacific Ocean - ETNP201302PF84A (SPAdes) (version 2) | ecosystem: Environmental > Aquatic > Marine > Oceanic ... | reverse complement strand
TTTGATTTTGTTAATGTTGCACATTTTGATTGGCACACAAAATATTGGACAGAAGAAATTATGCCAAAATTTAAAGGAGAAGATCAAGTTTGTGTTAAATCAAAATATAAATGGAGTATGGAAAAGCTTGAAAAAGAAACAAGCTTTCTAGGAGAACAATTACGTAAAAAATTAAATATGCCTGTTTCAGAAATTGACGAAGCTGGCTCAAAGTTCTTCAAAAAGGTTTATTGGAATCCACCTAGACAAGGTAACTTGGTTACAGAAAAAGATTCACAAGGAAGGATAACTTATAAAACTATATGAAAGATGGATGGGTAAACTCTTTTGGTGATATAATTTTTTGGATAATATGGATACCAATTTGTGTAATACTAATGTTATCTGTAATTATTTTTGCATATATTAATTGTGCATATCACTATACTAAAAGTTTCTTTAAGAAAATATTTAAAAGAAATGACAGATGAAGTTATTAAAATCAAGCAGACAAGAGATCAGCTTAATGCTGTATCGCCATCGTTCTGTCTAGCGAAATGGTATCAGTCAACTATTCATTTACAATATGGACACACGCATAGTTGTCACCACCCAAGAACACACCAAGTTCCACTTGAAGAATTAAAAGATAATCCTAGTGCTTTACACAATACAGAATATAAAAAATCTCAAAGAGAACTGATGTTAAAAGGTGTACGACCACCTGAATGTCAGTATTGTTGGAACGTAGAAGATTTAGGTCCAGAACATTATAGTGATAGAAGTTCTAAGTCACACGAGCCGTGGGCTAAACCTTATCTAGAAGAAACAGCTAAAATGGTTGGAGTAGAAAACGTAAATCCAACTTATGTTGAAGTCAGTTTCTCAAATGTTTGTAATTTAAAATGTGCATATTGTAGTCCTGCGTTTAGCAGTTCGTGGATGGAAGAAATACATTCAGAAGGTGCATATCCAACAAGTGATAAGTTTAATAACTTGCCTTGGTTAAGACAACAAGGCAAACTACCGATTCCTCATCGTGAACATAATCCTTATGTTGACGCTTTTTGGAAATGGTTTCCCGACCTGTACAAAACTCTCCAGGTTTTTAGAATCACAGGCGGGGAACCTCTTTTAACTAAAGATACATTTAAAGTTTTAGATTATATTAATAATAATCCAAGACCAGAATTAGAGTTAGCAATTAATTCTAATGGTTGTGTTCCGAATAAACTTTTTGATCAATATATTGAGAAAATGAAACGTATCACATTAGATAATAAAATTGGTTTAACAAGATTATATACATCAGTTGACACGTTCGGAGAACAAGCAGAGTATATTAGAGATGGATTAGATTTTAATCAGTGGTATGACAATATGTGTCGTGTGTTAACAGAATTACCTAAAACAAAAATTACAATTATGTGTACAACTGGATTATTATCAATGCCAAGATTACATAAGTTACTTGATATGATACATCCACTAAAAAGAGAATTTTATAGTAATGATCGTAAGGTACCAATAACAATTGATACAGCAATATTAAGGCACCCTGCTTATCTGAGTGCTTCAATACTACCAAAAAAATATGGATCGTTACTAGATCCTGCTGTACAAGTTATGGAAATCAATGCTGAAACGCATACAAACCCTTATAAAGGCTTTTTTGATTTTGAATTGGCTAAATTAAAACGGTTTAAATCTTACGCAGAGTCTGATCCAAACGAAGCCGAAAAAATTAACTTAAATATAACTAGAAACGATTTTGTAAGATATATTAATGAATATGACAGAAGAAGGAACAAATCGTTTAAAAAAGTTTTTCCAGAATTGGAAGAATTTTATGAAAGTTGTTTATGAGAAATATAGTATTTTGGTTAGTAGTAATTGCAATATCAGTTTACTTAGGAATATACGTATGGTAAGAATTATAGGAATATTATTTTTATTTGTTTCACTGACTGGTTGTGGAATAGTTGAATCAGCTTTACTTGGTTCAAGTACAACAGCCGCGGCAGGTGGAAGTTACCAAACATATAAAACTGTTACTATGGTAAAAACAGGAGTCGATACTGGACTAGCACTACAAGGACAGAAGACTACAACGGATATGATAATATCAGGTGTTACTGGAAAAGACTGTGATATAGTAAGAAAAATAAAAAATAAAGATTTAAAATTTGTGTGTTTAGAAATAGCACACCATCCATTGGAGAAGAGATAATGTATAAACCTTTGCCAAATGGATTAACAATAAAAGCAAGTAAGGTCCAAGGACTAGGATTATTTGCTACTCAAGATTTTGAAAAGAATACAGTATTAGGTATTGTACATATTGAAGATAAAAATTTTCCACACGGTGCAATCAGGACAGCACTAGGAGCCTTTTATAATCATTCAGACAAACCAAATTGTATGAACTTAAAAGGATTTTGGCACCAAATACCAGTACGTTATTTGTGTACAATAAAAGAAATAAAAGCTGGAGAAGAATTAACAGCGAAATATACATTATATAATGATTTTGATAAGGACGGAAATTAATATGGACATAAGCTTTAAAAAAACAATCGAAGAAAAAACAAGTTGCGAAATACATTTTATATCCAAGAAAGATAAAGAATTTATTTTATCAGACTCAGCAAAAAAAGTTGACGAGTTAACTGAAGGTGCAATCACTAACACAATCACTAATAATGATTACAAAGGAAAGTTTGGATCAGGATTTTTTGTTACTACAAATAAACTAAACAGTAATGAAGCACTAATTGTTAGTATCGGTGATAAAGCAAAGTTTGACGATAACAAATGCAAAGACATAGGTGGTCAAATTTATAGCTTACTACAAGATAGAGGAACAAAAGGTACGGTATCGATGTATCCTGATGGTATGGGTGTTAATATTGCTTTTGGTATGTTACTAAAAACATATAACTTTCACAAGTACTATACAGGTGAAAAGATTCCAAAATCTACACAATTTGATTTGGTAATTCAAGATAGCAACGAAGCTTCTTCAACCGTAATTTTCAAACACAAAGAAGCAATAGCTCAGAGTATTTTCTTTACAAAAGATTTAATTTCTGAACCATCTAATATTTTATATCCACAATCATATGCGGATAGAGTAACAGCAATGGCAGTAGATACAGGATTAAATGTAAAAGTGTTCGGTGAAAAAGAATTAACTGAAATGGGTATGAATGCATTATTGTCTGTAGGACAAGGTAGTGCTAGAGAATCTAAAGTAGTTGTAATGGAATGGATGAATGGTGGAGATGACAAACCAATTGCCTTGGTAGGTAAAGGTGTTTGTTTTGACACAGGTGGATACTCTATAAAACCATCAAGAGGTTTGAAAGATATGAAATATGATATGGGTGGATCAGCAGTGGTTGTTGGTACAATGATGTCATTAGCTATGCGTAAGTCAAAAGTTAATGCTGTAGGTGTTATTGGACTAGTGGAAAATATGGTATCTAGTAATGCATACAAGCCCGGAGATGTTATTAAATCATTAAGCGGACAAACAATTGAAATTGACAATACAGATGCAGAAGGTAGAGTAGTGTTAGCAGATTGTTTATGGTATACACAAGACAAATATAAACCATCAGCTATGGTTAACCTAGCTACACTAACAGGTGCAATATCAATTGCCTTAGGTGATCAGCTTGGTGGATTATTTTCAAACAATGACAAATTAAGTGATCAATTAATTAAAGCAGGTGAAAAAGTTGATGAAAAGCTTTGGCGTTTACCTTGTGATCCATTAGGTGAAAGATATGATACTTACGTAGATTCTACTATCGCTGATATGCACAATGTAGGTAAAGGTGGTGAAGCAAGTTCAACAACTGCCGCACAATTTTTACAAAGGTTTGTTAATGACACACCGTGGGCACATTTAGATATAGCTGGTGTAACTTGGAACGACAAAGGTTCGATGACAGCATCAGGTGGTGCTACAGGTTGGGGCGTACAGCTATTAAATGAATGGATACACGATGAAAAGTTATAAAGTAGAAATTAAAGTTGGAGATTATATTGAGGTTGGTCGATTTCGTAATGTTGTTGCCAAAGTAAAATCAATTGAACTAGATGAACACAATCAGCCAGTCATAGTTACTAGCAAAGGTTCAAGAAAATTATTCAATTGTAGATTTAGTAAACTGGAAAAGAAAGCTAAAGATTACTTAACAAAAAAATACAAAAAGAAATCAAGAACACCACACGCAATAGAGAAAACATAATGGAATTTTTTAACTCAAACAAATTTATTGTGATAATGGTTTGCATCTTAATCTGTGCAGGTTTAGTTGGATGTGGTTTTAAACCTAAGGTTGGTTGTAGTGTAAATCAAGAAGCTGAGACATTAGAACAGCTAGGAAAAGATTGTGTACAAAGACCTGAACTAGGAGTAACAAAGGATTTTTAAATGATTGATAAAAAACCAAATGAATCTTACCAAGAATGGAGAGACAGAGTTATTGATAAAATATCTCCTAGCTTCTGTGGTGCTAAATGGTATAATGCTACTATCTGGTTGAACTCAGGATCGACTGCTAGTTGTCACCACCCACCAGCACATAAAATTCCTTTAGAAGAAGTAAAGAGTAATTATAAAGCTATTCATAATACCAAATATAAAAAAATGGTACGTAAACAAATGCTTGAAGGTGAGAGACCTAAAGAGTGTGAGTATTGTTGGAAAGTAGAAGACCTAGGTAAAAATTATGTTTCAGATAGAACTTACAAATCAGTTATCTATAAAGAACAAGCATTAGAAGAAGCGAGTAAGATGGATTGGCAAGAAGACGTTCCTTTAAAAACTTTAGAGATTGCCTTTGACGCCAACTGTAATCTTGCTTGTAGTTATTGTAACGCAAGTTTCTCTACGCAATGGCAAAACGATATTAAGAAAAATGGTGCATATCAAAATTTAGTTTCAGATGGTGCAAGAGCATTCCAACAAGATGGATCTTGGGCAATGAAGTATGGAAAGAAAAATGAAGGCAATCCATATATTGAAGCTTTCTTTAAATGGTGGGACGAAGAATTAAAAGATACATTAGAAGAATTAAGAGTGACAGGTGGCGAAGCAACTATGTCGCAAGATTTTTGGAGACTAATTGATTGGTGGAATAATAATCCAGATTGTGATGTTAGATTTGCTGTTAATACTAATTTAGGAGCTAAACCGGAGCTAATGCAAAGATTAGTTGATGCTACACACAATTTTAAGTACTTTGATTTGTATACATCAAATGAAGCATTTGGTGTACAAGCAGAATATATTAGAGATGGTTTGGTATGGGATACTTGGTTAGGCAATATACATAAATTCTTACAAGAAGGTAATGTACGTGAGTTTCATATGATGATGACTATCAATGCATTGTGCTTATTTTCATTGCCTGAATTTATGGATGAAATGGTTAACTTAAAAGAACAATACGGTAAACATTTTCCTACAATGAGTTTTAACATATTACGTTTTCCAAGTTTCCAAAGTATTGTAACATTACCAACACATATCAGAAACGAAAGAGCAGATGCTTTAGAAAAATGGATAGCTGATAATAAAGATAATCCACTCGTCCACGATATGGAAATAGATGGAATCAAAAGATTAATAGAGTACACAAGAGTAATTAAAACAGGTCACGCATATACGTCAAGTGAAGTAACAAGGCATAGAGACTTTAAAACTTTCTATACGCAGTATGATATCAGAAGAAATAAAAATTTTATTGAAACATTTAAACATAAAGAATTACAAAAGTGGTTTGTAAGTATACCAGAAACACAAATTAAACCAGTTGGACTATTTGACGGAGATGCTACCAAAGGATCGGTACATAAAAAAGAACTTGAAGAGAGAGCTAAAAAAGAAGGATGGGTAATGAAGCCACAAGGTGCCAATCCGGGAAGCCAAGAGTACGTAGATAGTAATGACAAAGTTTAGTAAAAAAATAAAAATATATTTGTTCAAGAATACACAAATGGTTGATGTATCTATAATGGTTACTGAAGACATAGTAAATGGATATAAGCTGTTTGTAGAAGATTTTGAAAATATATTAGATCATTGGAGAGCAGGTGTTAGTATAGATAGAGATGGCACACATTGGTACGTACAATATAAAAAACGTGGACCTAGGCCTGAGCGTGAACCTACGCCTTACGTGAGAATTAGTATAACTGTTAATGGTATGACTTTTCATCACAGAGTGACAGAACAAGAAATGATTGAATTAGAAAAAGAATATCATAACCAAAAAATGAATAGGATGTATTGGGATGACTAATATTTTAATGACAGGTAATACAGGATACGGACTTGCTGAAAAGTTTTCAATAGTGTGTCCACAAACAAATTTTGCTAGTAGAGAAAATGAATATGATTTGTGCAGTAAAGAAGGACAATCTAAACTAGCAGTTGAAAGTTTAAAGTATGACGTGTTTATAAATTCGTCAGCACTATATAGATTTAATCAAACGTTAGTATTAGATGCTGTTTGGAAAAAATGGAAAGAACATAATAAGCAAGGACATATAATAAACATAGGCTCAACTGTTGATCGTTCTACCAAGGGTGCAGAGTGGATTTATCCGCAAGAAAAGAAAGCATTAAAAAGTTTAAGTCATCAATTGGCTATGTTAGGTATATGGGGACAAAGTGGAATACGAGTCAGCTATATTTCTTTTGGTTCATTAGAAACTAAAAAGGTCAGTGAAAAACACCCTGACAGAAAATTAATGAACGTAACACAGGCGGCAGAATATATCAAATGGGTAATCGATGCCCCTATCAATATTAACATTAATGAATTACATATGGATCCAATACAATAATGAAACACAGAAGGCCAGCAGATTTTGGAGATAGATGTGCGTTGTTTTTTACAATGCGTTTACGATGGATTGCCGATACGTTCTTTGCTAAACGTTACGGACATAGGGCAGTGGTTTTAGAAACTGTTGCTGGTGTGCCAGGTATGGTAGCTGGAATGTGGAATCATTTAAGAAGTCTAAGAAAAATGAAACCAGATGATAGAGGCTGGATAAGAACTTTATTAGAAGAAGCAGAAAATGAACGTATGCACTTGATGATATTCATTGAGATAGCAAAGCCCAATTGGTTTGAACGTTGGTTAATTATTACAGCACAATTTTTATTTTGGCACTTCTATATGTTCTTATATATATTTTTTCCAAAGGTTGCACACCGTATGGTAGGTTACTTTGAAGAACAAGCAGTCATAAGTTATACTTCTTACCTAAAAGCAATTGACTTAGGAAAGATAGAAAATATAGATGCACCAGATATTGCAAAAACTTATTATGGTTTAAACACAAATGCAAAATTAAGAGACGTGGTAATTGCAGTACGTGAAGATGAAAGAGGACACGCACAAGAAAATCATAGAATGGCTGATGTTATAAAGGAAGACAAGTAAATGTGGAATTATAAAAAAGTTATTGTTGCTGGTTGTTCATTTACATATAATAATGAAATGACTTGGGCTGGAAAACTTGCTGAACACACTGACGTTATTAATGTTGGTTCTTGTGCGGCAGGCAATGATTATATTGCCAGGTCAGTTATTAATGAAGCTGATAGACATACTAATCCTTTAATAATTTGCCAATGGTCTGGGATACATAGAAAAAGTTATTATATAGATAGTTCACACCCTTTACACTCAGAATTTAAAAAAGCAGAGTGGCCAGATTGGGCTGGTGACTATACAGATATAAATTCAGATGCAGTTAAGAAACAAGACTTCTGGATTAAAACAGGTGGAAATAATATTAGTCATCCAGGATCTTCGGATCTTATACATAAACATTTTGTTGAACCATATGCAAAACACTTCTATTCAAATGAACAAGCTCTTGTAGAATCACTTGAAAATATATTAAAAGTGCAGTATTATTGTAAGAGTAAAGGACTAAAAAATATTATGTTTTGGTGGAAACCTGAAATTGAAAATTATGAGTTAGGAAGATTTAGTGGACCGTTGGCTTCACAGATTACTAACGAACACACGTTATGGTTACCTAGTCTTGGAGAATGGTGTGTAGAAAATACTAGCCTTACTAAACAAGAATTAGATAAAGGATATCATCCAACTAAAGAACAACACGACCAATATGCTGAAAGGGTAGTAATTCCAAATGTTAGTTAAAAAAACTTACGTGGGTCATTACGAGCCACTCGAAACCATATCTCGTTTTGTAAGAGATGTTGAGTATATTGAAAAACTACCTGCACTAGGTGGAGATACAAAGTTTTGGTTTGAAGTTGCTATGGTGGGTAGTGACATTGAAGATTTTTGGGACTATCCTAAGATGAAAGAGATGTTACCTTACTTAAAATTAAAACAAGCTCGTTTGGCTATTTGCTATATGAGAGAGTTTCCATTTGCAGAAAACGAATGGGTACAGATGCAAAGTAGAATAGGTGAAAAGGCCGCTAACGATCACGGAGTAGATCCAGGACAGATATTTTATTTTTACGGAAACAATCCTGAACATTTAGAAAGCTTACATAAAAGAAGAGTTAATGTTATTGAGGTTCCATATTTTGAAATAGATTTTGTACATAGATATTTGCACAAAGAAATAGAAATATGTCATCCAATTGATGCGGCACATAAAAATCCTCAAAGACAATTTTTAGATATGAATGGTAAGCCCCACAAGTATATGAGACTAAGACACGTTGTACATTTATGGAATAAAAGATTAGTTGATAAGGGTGTTATTAATTTGTTAAGAGGTGAAGGTGATAATGAAAATTGGAACAAAGACAAGTATTACGAATTAGTTAGTGATATAATTAGTGAAAAGGATTGGGAGAAGTTTTGGAAGTGGTGGCCTAATTCACACGATGCAAAAGAAAATATAGATGAGAAAGTTTTCTTTGGTAAACATCATCCAGGGTATCCTTATGACAAACAATTATTCCTAGACACTTTTATGAGTTTAGTTAGCGAAACACATAGTGGTCATTGTAATCCTTATCCACACAAAGGCAATGGAACTTGTAACCCACAATTCTTTTTAAGTGAAAAACTTGTCAAAGCAATTGGTAACATTCATCCATTCATTGTTTTATCAACACCAAACTATTTAGAAAAGTTAAAAGAATTTGGTTACCAAACATTTGAACCACACATAGATGAAAGTTATGATAAAGAACTTGATCCAGAGCTAAGAATGGTTAAAGCTCTCGATCAAATAGAAAAAATATGTAAAGATGGTTTGCCTGTTGCAACACTTGAAATAGCAATAGCAAATCAAACTAATTTAATTAACAGATATTTTGCATTTACAGATGCATTAACAAAAATTATAGAGGCAGAATGACAACATTATTAGCAGGCGGAGATTCTTTTACAGCACACGTTATGAAAGGTAACGTTGCTTGGCCGAATCATATAAAGACAGGAAGTTTAAATGGCATAGACACTAGAGTAATCAATGTTTCAGAAATGGCTAGTGATAATGTATTGATAGCGAGAAACGTTATCAAAGGTTTAGAAAAACATAGCGATGAAGTTACTCACGTCATTATTGGTTGGAGTGATCCAAATAGATTTAGTTTATATGTTAACCAAGAACATCCATTATATATGGACATATACAACGTGATGAAGGGCGAACCTGGATTTACAAATCAGATAATAACCGGTGAATGGGAGTGTTCATCTGCAGGTAGCTTTATAAAGCCAGGCGGTGGATATGACGTCTGGAAAACCAAGAGTGATATAGTTAATAAGATGGTAAAAGAATACATTAAAAATTATCACACAAGAGAAGAACAAATGATGCGTACATTGGAAAGTATATTGCTTATCCAAGAATATTGTGGAAATAATCAGATTGATTTACTCAATTTTAAAGCCTGGGATACGGATTTATTCCATACAGAATACCCAATGACAAAACATCTGGAAAAGCTGATTGACAAAGATAAATGGTGGTTTTATAATAATAAGAGTGGTATGAAAGAATGGTGCATTGGAAAAGGATTGGAAGATATGCCCGGAGGACATCCGGCAACAGAAGCCCAGTATCTTTTTGCAATATGTATTATACAACCGTGGTTATTTGATCTAGAAGATTAGAACAGGACAAGCAAGATGTTAAGAGAAATTCAAGATGATGAATTACAACTATTAGACGACGACCCAGTACGCCCCAGTATTTCTGTTGATGAAAAAATGGCTAACGGTAAAGTATTGGTCATTGAAAACGATGGTATGGTTGATGCTGTAATTTGTGTAAAATTTACAAATAAAGTTCCAGTTACAGAAAAAGAATTGCTAGAAGAAGCAAACGAAATCACCAAGGAAGGATACGAAAGTTCAATAGCTATGTTTTATACTTTGTGGAGTTATAAAAAAGGATCAGGCAGAGCAATAGTATTTGAAGCACAAAATTGGTTGAAAGAAAACTATCCAAATATAAAAAGATATGTGACTCTCAGCCCATTGACAGAAGTAGCTAGAAGATTTCATTTACGTAATGGTGCAACAGAATTACAAGTCAATAGCGAAACTCAAAACTTTGAATACAAATAATGTCATTTATAATTGAAAATCCTTATTACAGAGCAACACCAAGTCAAAATATGCCTGACTTATTTTGTGATAATCCTTTACCTAATCTAGATGAATTTATTGGTAGTAAAGAAGATAAGTTAATTATATTCGAACCTTGGGAAGCTGACATACCTGGTCCTGTAATGAAATCAGGAAAAACAGTTATAGAGTGTATTACTGATCAATTAAAAAATATAGATACAAAAAATATTACATTTATTACACCAAATTTAGATTGCAATAGTGTGCCATTTGCTGACAAAGTTTTACATTATCCTTATCACTTTTTAGATATACAAAAGAAACAAGATAATTTAACAGGTATGACATTTGCTAGAAAAAAACATTTTTGTTCTTTTAATGGTGCAATAAAACATAAAAGAATTAAGTTTATAAAGTTTTGCGAAGAACACGATCTTATTAAAGACAACTATGTAAGTTTAGTTGGAACATATGATCACGGGTTCAAGACAGATGAAAAAGTAAATTTATATACACTAGACAAAAGTGCAGATGAAGTTAGAGCAGATGATAAGAGTGTACCTTTAGATATTATGAAGGACAGCTTCTTAAATGTTATTAACGAAACACACGAAGATGAACACGTATTCTTTACTGAAAAAACTTGGAAGCCAATATTAAACTTTCAAATCTTTTTATACTACGGTGTAAGCAATCCTACTAGATATTATGAAGAGCTACAAAATATGGGGTTCCAATTATACACAGAAATAATTGATTACAACAACGATCCATTACAAGAATTATTAAAATTTACAAAATTAAGTATATCAGAAATACAACAAAAAATATCACCATCTAAATTGATGAGCAATAGAAGACTGGCAGAATCAATTAATTGTAATGATATAAAAACAAGTTTACTATATGGTAAAAGTATATAAACATCCAAAGTATTTTTATGAACTAGAATCTGTAACAAGGTTTATAGATGTTGAATATGTTGATAATATCAATAAAGCAGACTTTGTTGCTATAGCCAGTTCACATAATGAACCTGTATTTGAAGACACTAAAGGAAGTACTATTCCTATTTTATATTCTTATATAAGAGAACATCCATACGAGCACGATGAATATTTGAAGACACAATTTGATAGTCTAAGTCCAACACAGGATATCATAATTTTTTCTTTAAGTTCTTTTGATAAGTTTGCTCCTGGCAGAAAAAATATAATTATAGATCAGTTTGAGTTGGATGCCTATCATAGACTATTTGTTAATAAGGAATGTAAGACTATCGATAATCATATAGGTAGTGGGTTAAGATATTTGTTTCTTGGCGGTAAAGCAAATAAAAATAATAGGAAACCATTATATGATTTATTAGTGAATGCTAAAATAGAAAGCGAAGGATATTGCTCTTTATTTGGAGTTACAGAAACACTAGATGATATACAAGTTGAAAATAATCATTATCTTGGATACCCATATGATGACAAACTATATCGTATTTCAAATTTTAGTTTGATAGCTGAAACACATTTTGATGGCAACCAAGAGTTCCACCCAACTGAAAAGACATACAGAGCTATAGCCAATAAACACCCTTTTATTGTGGCTTCAACACCACATTTTTTAACCAACTTAAAAAGCAAAGGATATAGGACATTTTCGGATTTAATAAACGAAAATTACGACTTTGAAAAAGAGCATAGTAAGAGACTGTTTCAGGTTGTTCTGGCGCTTAAAGACGCTCTAAGACGGGATTACACCCCATTTAAAAGCATAACAGACTATAATGTACAAGTGCTTAAAAACAACGCAATGAATACCTTATACGCCATTAATAATAGCTTAAATAATACGAAAGAATAGAAACAAAAATCCAATGAAGGTAAAACTAGTCACATCAGGTTGTTCGTTTACACACGCACCAGACAGCTGGGCAAACTGGCTTGAGCAAAGGTATGAGTTGTTCAATGTTGCCGAAGGCGGTGGCGGTAATGAAATGAATATCAGAAATTTAATGAAAGCTATTGCTAATTATAAACCAGATATGGCTATAATGCAAATATCAGGAATAGATAGATTTGAAGTTGTAGCAAAAGGAAAACTAGAACACAAAAGCCATCACGTTATAGCAAAAGAAAATTATACTTGGTTAAAGAGTACAGGTAATTTAGATTGGGTTGATGACGCTGATTCTAAAATATCAAAGCCAATAAAATCATATATGAAATATAATTTCCATAATGTAACACAGGCATTAAGAACTTTATGCTCTATTGTTGCTCTACAAAATTATTGTAAAGTTAATAATACAAGATTAAAATTGTTCTGTTGGCAGAAAACATTTACCGATGAGTATCACGCAGGTGTAATCAAGGGTAGAGATGAATTAGAATTTTGGTATAATCAAGTTGACTGGGATCAGTTTTGGTTCCACAACAACAGCGGTGGACTTGCCGAATGGGGTATAGCAAATGGATTTACTGGAAACTTATTAGAAGATCATATTAATAAAGAACCACAGGGTTGGGCTATGTTGAATGGTGAAAAAACTATGATAGGTCATCCATCAACAGAATGTCATAAAGCTTTTGCTGATAAAGTTGTAGAAAATTGGATACAAGATGAACAAAATTAATTTACTATATCAAACGTGGATAGATGGTAGGCCATTGCCTAACTGTATTCCTTTCTGGAAAAGAAACAACGAACATCATAACAACTGGGGTAATGTAAAATACGAATACCTCGAAGAGATACTAGATTACTGTAATATAAATTTCACAAAAAATAATCCAGATGCTTTAGCAACAAGTGGAGAAACATTTTGGTTTCATATACAACCAGAATGGATTGATTTAAGTTTCTTTTATGAAAACGTATTTCACTTTATAGATGAAGATATGTTGAATCAAATAAAATGCAATGATCAAATTAAAATATTAATCTGGTTTCCAACAGAAGGCTTTAATCTAGATATGCCAAGATTTATGGACGACTTGTTATGGACTCTCGGTGACAAGGGTATTCCAGATGATAAGATTCATCTTGTGTTTGGGGACTTACGTATGGAAGAAAACTTTAAAACATATCTTAAAAAACGTAGGTTAGGTTCCGCAATCAAAACATTTGGATTGAATATATTTGAACTGAACTATCGTTTAGAAACTGATCGTATGTATTTCTCACGTGATAGAATGCGTGAAATAAAAGTAGCCAACGAGCTTATACATCCAGATCACGTTGATGATAGTGAAATCAGAACAATGAAATATGTTTGTCGTAATGCAAACCCTAGGCCTCATAGGATATGGATTATGAGCCAGTTATATAAGAGAAACTATTTAAAAGATGGTTATGTAAGTTTTTTAAATCGTTACTTCACACCTAGTGTGGATAGCTTTAGTTTGAAAGATGCAGAACAGTTTACTAAAGGTGATCCAAAAGAAGCAGTCGATGATATGCAAAAATTTTTACGAGAAAGTACGCCAATTATTTTAGATAACACAGCTGACGATATAGGTGAACAGTTAAATCAACGAAGAATGAAAGTTGAACACTATGCTAATAGTTACTTTTCAATTATCAATGAAACTGTTTGTGAATCGGCACCTGGTGATCCATTGTTTATAACAGAAAAAGTTTATCAACCTATATTACAATTACATCCATTTGTTGTAGTTGGTTCACGTGGAACACTAGCACACCTACAAGACTGTGGATATAAAACATTCGAACCAATGTTTGATAGCAACTATGATTGGATAGAAAATTCTGCAGAAAGAATTGATAGTGTTTGGAGACAAATTAATTTTATGTGTGGTATGAAGAATGAAGATTTACATCGTATGTACTTTGAAATATATGATAAACTTTTATATAACAGAGAGCTGTTTTTAAAACTTAACAAAGAAAAATATCTAGAAGGATTTGTAGAATGGCTAAAACAATAGATTTATTATTAGGTTCAGATCATAGAGGTGCAGAATTAAAACAAGAAATAATGGACTGGGTTTTATTAGATAAAACAGAAATAGAATTTGAAGAGTCTGACAACACTTACGATCCTCCAATATCAGTAATGTATGATGTTGGAACGTATGATAGTAAAAACAAATGTGATTATCCAAATGTAGTTAAAAAATTTGCAAGTCAGTTTGATATCTATTCACACGGTATTTTAATTTGTGGATCTGGCTATGGTGTTTGTATTGCGGCCAATAGATTCAAAAATATTAGAGCAGTAGTTTGCAGAGATAGGTATGATGTTGAGTTAGCAAGGCAACATAACGATATGAACGTTATGTGTTTGGGTGCTGACTTCACAGATATTGATCTAGTAAAATTTATGATCGAAGATTTCATCAATACAAAGTTTGAAGGTGGGCGACATCAAAAACGAGTAAATATGTTAAAGAGAATAAACAAATGAATAAAGAATTTTATGTAGCAGATTTGGATAGTACAAGCGATGTTCTAGGTGAGCTTAATGCCTTGAACCATTGGATTCGTAACAACCAAGATAAAAAAGAAACACATCATATCGTAATCAAAAGAGAGTATGAAGGTGAGATACATTTTCAAACAAAAGAAAACTTTTTACCATATGTACGTGAAGCAATAGAAGGTTGGCCCGAAGAAAACGTTAGTTTAGTAATGGGTGATGTACACTTAAAAACAAACGTAAAAAATTGGTTTGCTGGTACTGAGTATAAAGAATTCAATGTAAATTTGATATCAACACCATTTGAGTTGTTAAGAAGAACAGTTGTCAATAAAGGAAATAAAGCTATTCCAAAACCAAGACACTATGATAGAAAAGTCAAAAGATTTATTTGTTTAAATGGAGCATCTAAACTACACAGGGCAAAATTAGTAACTGACCTATTTGAAAATGGTATGGACAGTTATGGTTACATATCTTGGATCAATAGATATGGTAATAATATACACAAAAAACATTTTAAGAATAGTAAGTTTCAAGGACAAGAACTTAAATTAGATTTTACAGGCAAGGAAATAGATGAAGGACAAAATCAAGAGATACTACCTGATCCTTATCATTATGCTGGATTTGAAATAGTTAATGAAAGTATTATAAGTGATACTAGTTTATTCATAACAGAAAAAACTTGGAAGCCAGTATTATATGATAAAATTTTTATTGTACACGGCTGTAAAGATACAATGAAGTTCTTAATCGATCACGGCTTCGAGCCTTATACAGAATTATATGATCACGAAGCATTTGATAGTTTACCTTATAATGAAAGATATAGTGCTATGTGGAATGAGATAGAAAAGCTTATACAATACACACCTGAAGACTGGACTGAAATATATTCTAGAAATGAGATAAAATCTAAACTGTCGCATAATAGATCTGTATTTGAGCAAATGCTGATTCCGAGTTGGAGGGATATTGTGAATGCCGGATAAAGAAAAGTTACTCAAAAATAAAACATTTTGTATGATACCGTGGACACACCTACACACGTGGCCAGATGGTAGAGTGCTAACTTGTTGTATGAGTGATATGAATGATTCAATGGGTAACTTAAAAGATATGTCTTTGGAACAGGCTTGGAATTCTCCACAACAAAAACAATTACGTAAAGACTTGTTAGCTGGAAAACCTAATAAAATTTGTAAACGTTGTTATGAACAAGAAAGACATAGTATTAATACAACTAGGACTTGGGCTAATGAAAAATTGGCTCATCATTGGGACACAGTTGAATCAACTAAAGAAGATGGAACAGTTGATAAAGTAAATTTACCTTATATTGATTTTAGATTCAGTAACCTATGTAACTTTAAATGTAGAACGTGTGGTCCAGATCTAAGTTCAAGCTGGTATGAAGACCACAATAAAATGTGGGGTGGTGGTGCACATAAGAAAATTATTAGACCATACAAAGATGAAAAAAGATTTTGGGAAGTTGTTGAGCCACACATAGATGGATTAGAAGAAGTGTACTTTGCAGGTGGTGAACCACTTATTATGGAAGAACATTATAGAATACTTAAAAGACTTGTTGAAAAGAAAATGTTCCACGTGAGATTAAAATACAATACTAACTTTAGTCAAGTAATATTCAAAGGAGTTGATGTATTCAAGGAATGGGACAAGTTTGAGTATGTAGAAATTGGTGCTAGTTTAGATGCAACACATAAGCGAGGAGAATATTTACGTGCAGGACAAAGCTGGGATCAAGTTGAAGAAAATAGAAAAAATGTATTTGAAAAATGTCCTAGAGCATTCTTTTTTGTTGCAACTTGCGTAGATGTTTTCAATGGTTTCCACGTATCTGATTTCCATATAGATTGGATTAAGAAAGGTTGGGTTGGTCCACATAGTTTATTAAATCCTTTACAGACACCAGAGTATCTGAGAGTGCAAATACTTCCTAAAGAAATGAAAGACAAACTTGCAGAGAAATGGACTAAGGCTCAACAATGGATGATTGAAAATACTAATGCTGATCACAGAAGATACGAGTCAATGATCAGTTATTTGTATGAAGCTGACGCAACAGATAAAATAGAAGAGTGGTTGAGAACCACAAATAAACTCGATGGTTTAAGAAAAGAGAACTGGCGTGACATATTTCCAGAATTGTTAGATCTAGAGAAATATCAGCTAATGTTAGAAAAAAAGAAGCTTATATCTTAACGTACAGTGGGGTCAAAGCGACCGAGTGGGGTGTTAGTACCCCCGGATTTTTTGGTATAAGTACAACATATGACAAGAAAGATAAAAATTAAAATTACTGACGATAAAGAGTTCACAGAAGAAAAAGAAGGCTTAGGCTTTAAAAAAATATTCAAATCTGTGGCCGGTGGTGCACCAAAGAACACACAATTTCTTAGAGTTGAATATGTAAACAGAAAAGGTACTGAGGTTAACCGTTGGGTCAAGGTTCCTAAAGACAAAGGTTAAAGAATATAAGGTATCAATAGCTCAGCTATTATTTTGTTTCCTTTTTCATCAAAGTGATATCCAGAATCAATTGCATATTGATCAAAATCAATTTCTTTTTGCACGATCATTTTATTGGTTAGATTTGTAAATGATTTACAAAACTCATCGTCTAGCCAAAATAAATTTACAATCTTTTTATTTTTATCTTTAGCATAGTAATTACAATATTCAACTGCTTCAACATATTTTTCAAAGTTAATAGGGTGATGTCTTTCTTGATTGTACCAATAAGAAACTCTATCAATTATTTGCTGTTTGGTTAGTTTACTTTTGCGTTGTATCTCGTGGAATATGTGTTGTACTAATTCTGATTGCTCATCAGCAATTATTTGCTCTGCCATTCCTATCGTTAAATGATAGTAGCTTTGCGTATTATCCCACAACTGCAAATAGTTTTCATATACATCGTGATCTCTAGATATCTTTTGATACTTCCATTGATCAGAAGCAAATGATAGTAATCCTCTATCTGGAGTAGTATGTTGTATTACAAATATATCAGGGTCATATGTTTCATTCATATATTTCATAGTGCTTGGATACGTAACCCAACTAGACCCAGATCTTCCAGCATTGATTACTTTGTTTACGACCTTGTATTTGTTCAGGTTTTCGTGTACTATATAAGGATAAGTACTAGTATATGGAATATTATAACCTTGTGTCCAACTACAACCGATAAAAGCGACTTTTAACATATGGATAATAAATTACCTCAAAATTTTTGTATTCTTCCTTGGACTGGTTTAGAAGTCCAACCTAATGGCACGGTAAAACCGTGCTGTATGTATAAAGATACACTAAAAAAGGAAAATGGTCAAGAATATAAAATCCAACGTGATGAATTCAAAGAAATATGGGATAGTGAAGAACTTTCCACTATACGTAGAAGATTCCTATCTGGTACACAGCCACGTGGCTGTCATAGATGTTGGATGGAAGAAATGTCTGGTAAAGCATCTAAAAGAGTAAGAGATAATGCAAAGTATAAGCATCTAATCAATGATGAAATCATTTGGAAAGATTCAGCTCCAAGATATTTAGACTTAAAGCTTGGAAATATATGTAATCTAAAATGTAGGATTTGTTCTCCACAATACTCATCTAAATGGATTGCTGAACAAAGAAAATATGACATTATTGATAAAGATGTTAAGTTCTACGAAAGATTAGATTGGCCAGAAAAATCACAAGTATTTTGGAGTAACGTAGAAGAACTAATTCCTGTACTAGAGCATTTAGATTTTACAGGCGGTGAGCCTTTTATGATAAAAGAGCATTTGGATCTTTTACATAAAATTATCAAGCAAGGACACGCACACAAAATCAGTATACACTATAACACAAATGGAACACAATTACCCAAAGATGCTTTAGATAATATATTTCCGCATTTCAAATATGTTGATGTGCATTTCAGTATAGATGGCACAGGTAAGCAATTTGAATATCAAAGGCATCCAGCAAAATGGGATCAAGTATTAAAAAATTTAGAAGTATGGAAATCATACGAATCAGAAAAGCTAGACTTATCTATATGCCATACTGTGAATATTTTTAATGTTTTTTATCTACCTGAATTTATTGATTGGGTTGATAAATTTGGTATGAAGCTGTATCTAAACACCTTGCACGAACCAAAGCATTATAGCATAACAGCATTATCAAGCTTCTTAAAAGAGGTCGTAAAAGATAGACTTTTAGACTATAATTATAAAGGTTTCGACCAAGTAATTCAATTTATGGAAAACAGTGATAACAGCAATAAACTAACAGAGTTTAAGAAGCATATCTACAGAATGGATTTAGTGAGAGTAGAGTCTTTTGATAAAACATTCCCTGAGCTATCAGAACTAATGAATATAATCAAAATTAAGTAGAGGAACTAATGATTAAGTGGATCAAAAATATCTGGATTGAAATAAAGATGCATTTCGCTTACAAGAAAAAAGTTAAAGAACTTAAAAAGCGAGATCCTTTCATTTACAAGTAATTGTCGTTTGACATTCTTTTTTAGCTTGAATTATAAATAGGTATGAACTTCGAGTAGAACACCCTATTATTTCGGCCAATGGCACGGTCGTTTTGATACAACGTTGACAGAAATATTGTAGAAGACTACTTTGAATTTTTGTTAACCAAGTATTAAAACGAAAGGTACTATAATGGCATTGAAAGTAAAAAAACTTATTGTTAGACTTAGAATGTGGTATGCTGATATACGTGGTCATCACGGTATGAGATGGGATTATGAACCATCAAAATATTATATGCGTGGTAGAAGATCAGGTAAAGCACATCAAAAGGATGTTGAATGAGCAAGTCGATGTGGGCAATTTTTATTGTTTATACATCAATTTTCATTTACGGTTGTATTACATTAATATAGGCAAATAGCTGTTCTTTGAAGTCTGAAAGGCTTTATGGCAAGACAGGATAAAACTCATCGTGGTAGAAGAAAACGAGGCAGTAAAAAAAGAAGAGCTAGAAGAAAAAATAGAAAGAAACGTTAATTTTCTAAATTTAAAGACTTAATTGTGTTAAGGACTTTTTGTCCCCAGCCTGGGTCTTCTGCGTATGTAGTTGCTATTAGCGGAACTAATTCTTCAAATTTGATTTCATCAGCTATCCATTGATGCATAAGAACATCTTGAAAATGTTTGTACCTTTTATCTGTAGATATTAATTCCATAAATCCGTATACACCATCACATATTGATTCAAATTTTACTAGTTTGATTTTATCATTATTTTTTGGTACCATATAGTCTACTGCATTTGGTCCTGCGTATATTCCAAAAAAGTTATATCCTTCTGTAGCAAACCTGCTAGTACCCCAACCACTCTCGTGGCCTGCTACGGCAACAACTAGAGCAACTGGAACTCTGACCTGTGGATTTGAATGATAAGCATTATATTCAACTGCACACTCTTTTATAATTGTAATAAATTGTTCTTTGTTTTCATAGCTGACAGGTGTTGATATTATATTACAAGCTATCAGTAGTGTGGCGCAGATGTGCTTTATCATTTATACTCCTTTTTGTAGACTGGTATTGGTTCCATTTTATGTAAATTTTGTTTTCTAATATTTCTGTAATTTTCTAATAGTACGGTATCTTCATCTATTGTAATTGCACCTTTTTGATCTAAGTCCATAGCTCTTTCCATTTGAGCATAAGTTAATCCACCTAATTGATCTTGATCTGTTCTTCCATCTTCCCACAAACCATCTGTTGGTGGAGCATCAATTATCTCTTGCATCACGTCAAGCTCTTTAGCTAGTTCATAAACTTCGGACTTAAACAAATCTGCTATAGGTGATATGTCAACACCACCATCTCCATATTTTGTGTAGAAGCCAACGCCAAAGTCTTCAACTTTGTTTCCTGTTCCTACAACAAGTCCTTGTTTAGATCCTGATATCTGATGTAGTGTTACCATACGCAATCTTGACTTTGTATTTGCATAAGCAAGGTCATCATCAAACGGACTACCTATGCTATCTTGAAAAGTGTTATAAACTGTATCCAAAGGTATAATACAATGAGATACATTTTTAAATCTTTTAACTAGCCACTCGCCTTGTTTTAAACTTAAATCATTTTGACTATCAATTTGTCTTATAGGCATAGTCAAAGCATAAACCGGTAGCTCTGTCATTGCACAAAGAGTACTAACAACTGAGCTGTCAATACCTCCTGATATGCCTACCACTAAACTTTGCCTGTTATTTTCAGAGGCGTAATTCTTAATCCAATCTGATATATTGTTTGCTAGTGTCATCTAAATATTTTCCTGAATTTTTCTATGCTCGAAGTGAGCGGTGTATAAACTTTCTCAATAAAGTCTATGTGCTTTGATAATCTCTTGTCAAGGTTATCGATCTTTTTATTAATCTTTTTTAATTCGTCAACAACTTGTTTCTTATTATTAGAATCCATATTCTCCATAATGCCATTCTTTTTTTGTTATCATTTCAAGTTCTACTGCATCTACTTTAGCACATTTATACAAAATGTCAACTGATTCCAATAGGTTAGAGTAAGTTTTTTCCCACCAATATAAGGTGCATTCCATATCATTTTTGGTTACTGTGACCTTGTAATATACGTCGCTCATTTGTTCCTCTTGGATCTATTATACAAATATTCTGAAACACGATATATCCTATGCAAATTGGTTACTTCATTTTTCCAATGTTTAGCCATTAATGGTTGTGCTATGATTCTTATGGCTTTATCACGTTTAGATGTTTTAACGCCAAGCTCAAATACTGCACCGCCAGATGTCTTTGCTTCTATATCAAACTCGGATATTTTTTTCATTTAAAAACCCACTTTTGAAAAGTATTGTATGCTTGTATAGATTATCCACAAAACAAACATCAACGTTGATATGTACATTACTGAAGTGTCTTTTTCCTTCATCATAAGTTTAATTAATTTAATCATTAAAACCAATTCCAGTTAATGGTAACACTGATAGCTATAATAAGCATCACGTATAACCATATCTTTAGATCAGTACAAAGATCCTTTATCAATTCCCAAATTAAAGTTGTTATGTAGCTAATCATTTTTTTCTTTTTTTCTTTTTAAACCCTTTGTTAATTTCCCCTGACCAATCAATTATATTTTGTTGTATCAGATCCCAAGTTTTAATATCCTTATCGTCCCACATCAAATCTTGCTGAATGGCCGCTATAAGTCTTTCCACGTCTTGTTGCAAAGCCTCGTGGTCAAAATTATACTTATTTGGTTCCTTGTAAGTTCCTTTCAGCTTTGCCCAGAACTTATTCTTGCGAGCCAGTTTCCGTCTCTTCGGACTTGGCTTCTTCAGATATCTGTTTTTCGTCTTGTTCATCTTCTACCTCTGCAGGTGGATCACAAGGCATTCCAGAACTGTCAAACCATCTACCATCTGCTGTGAGCCTATAGTAGGAATATATCTTTGTGCCGTTTGCCAGTTTGATACGCACTCGCTTACTGTGTAATTTACCCTGATACTCAGTTCCATCTTTTTGTACTAGGCGTTCATATGACGCACCACCACCTCCGTATATTCTGTCGTGGTATGTGTAGTAGTCATCGACACCATCTTCATCAGTTTCTTTTACCCATTTTGCTTTGTCGTAAATCTTTGGTAAAGATCTTATTCCATCTTCTAGTACGCTCTTCCATATCTTGTTTGTCTCTGGTATGTAGGTAGGCCTCTCTGTCTGCTTGGGCTTACCCTGGATATCGTTCAGCTTGTCTAGAAGCTTTTTAGTTTTTTCTTTAGCCATTATTCTGTGTATACAAATTCAAGTCCAGACATATTGGCTATCCAAACTCCTTCTTTTACTTTACCAAAAGTGTTAGCTTTAGTGAATCTCAATCTGATGTTGCCCTCTTTAGTGACCATAACAATCTCGTTCTGCTTCTGTGATACTATGTCAGCTGATAGTGTTCTGTTCTTGTCAGTGCAAGTTACCCAAACTGTTTCTGTCGGCTGTTCTTCAGGCAAGTCAAAATTAATTCCCATAATAGTAATATAACATATTTTGTAATAAAGTCAAGCTATTATACGCCAATATGTGTATGCGACTTACAATTTTATGCTGTATGTGTATGTGTATTTTTAGATGTATGTGTATGTGCTATGTAGGTTTGTATGCGATTTTTATTTTTAGTAGTGTATGCGTCCGATTTTTTTTGGCGTATGTGTATTAGTAAAATTTTTTGTATGTGTATGCCGCGATAATTTTTATGTAAGCTTGTATGTGTTATATTTTAATAGAGGTGTATTAGTATTAATTTTTATGTGTACGAACGATTTTTCAAGGCAGTTAACTACCACTTAATAGTACGGTCAAGCCTTTCGCTTTCAGCTCTAGGAACAATCCACCGTTCTGACAGTAGCTTAAGGTGTTCTAACCCTGGTTATTGATATATACTTTATATGACCCTTTATATCTTACTGATAGCATTTATAGTTGTGATAAGGCTCAGTGCGAAGCCATACAAGAATGAAATGGACAAGTTCAAAGATCCTTGGAATTGGGTGGGCTTCTAAACATAAGTACTTTCCACAACTTATGATATACCTTCTTTTCACATTGTTCACTATTGGACTCCTGTACATAATCATTGTGGGTAACAGTAGATAAATTGGATCTACCCTTAAAAGCATTCGCTTCGCTCAAGTGTTGACTAGCCCGAGAGATCCACAGCAATATCCTTATGCTCTAGGGTCCTTTTAGTATCCACACGATCCTATGGTAGGTACGTTGTATAAATCCCCTTTAAACGTGCATATCCTTCTTTTAAAGCGTCATTACCACGTTTGCTAGTATCAAAGTGCGTCTAGTGTATTAAAGTACGTTTTAACTGCTTATAACTGCGTTATGTTCGTTTTGCATACCTAACCATATCAGCTATGCATAATAGTCCGTCGCCTATACACTAGCCCATAAAAATCTACTGCGTAATTTTTTTCAAACCCAAGTTTCCTCAACCACATTTGTTTTCCTAGTCTAAACCAAAGCAAGTGCTTTAGTTTAAAAAGCATTCGCTTTTACCTCTATTGCATATCAACTGCTTTATCCCGCCGCCTATATAATAGCCCATTTTTTTGTTTGCAATCGTTAGCCCCATTCTCAGGTTTCCAACCCCAAACGCATATACACGGTCGAGGTCAGAAAATATTTTTTTTCTTTTTCTATTTTGAAAAGTCTAGCAGGTGATACAGATCACTGCACCTATAACAGCTAGTAGGGTGAACACCAGTAGCCAGCCACCTATGTATCCTGCATAGTAACTGACTACCAGCTTAAAGATCTTTTTAATCAATCTAGCAATACCATATACTCTTTGGCATAGTGCTCTCTGAACCAATCCAGTCCATCTCTAACAGTCTGCCACAATGGGTGTCCACCATCATCTATGTTAGACTGCGAAGCCAACAGCTCTGCACCTTTGATACAGTCATATACTGCGACAGCATCTGGTTGAAGCTCTACT
>Ga0208405_1000033_pt1 | contig 24605 bp, 33 predicted proteins | sample ETNtaG_32_FD_185766 | JGI IMG/M metagenome (GOLD analysis project Ga0208405, IMG submission 185766) | Marine microbial and viral communities from oxygen minimum zone, Eastern Pacific Ocean - ETNP201302PF84A (SPAdes) (version 2) | ecosystem: Environmental > Aquatic > Marine > Oceanic ... | reverse complement strand
GACAATAGAATATAGAAAAATAAAATTGCTTATGAATAATGGATCTCTACGTACCAAGGATAAATTGCAATCGCAAGAAACGTCGTCCTGTTGAACCTGAAATGACGTTTGCTCATCTCTGTTATCGTGGAGTCCATTACTCAAAATGGGTCTGTACAAATTCCCTGGAACTTAGGTATCAGAAAATTCACGGTGACCCGATAACTGATTGGAAACTTGATTGGTAAGCTTTGGCCCACTAACGTGGGTCATTTTTTTGATTTTTACTTGTACAAATTAGCCAGATATTATACTGTCTTTGACCATTTAAGCAATATTTAGTTTATAGTTATTTTAGTGACATCAGTTCACTGATTATAAATACCTAGATTAATTACATGTCTTTTATTACTTCTGCATCTATTGTTGGTGTTGCTGTGGCTCTTACCACTGCTCCCGCAATTGCTGGTGGTTTTGTCAACGTTGAAAGCAATACCGCTTCTCTCGGTCTTAAGGAGCGCGTTGGTACCGTTACCGAGACGCATGTCGGCTATGAAGGCCCTCTGGGCAGCGTCCTGACCTACTCCGTTCAAGCGGGTCCTGCATTCGTCAACGTTCCAAACGATGGTACTGATGCTGAGCTTTCCGGCAAGGCCGTTCTGTCAGCTGACCTTTCTGAAAAACTGAACGTTTACGGTGAAGTATCCTTTCTAACGGAAGAGCGTGAATTTGATGAGTATCTGCCTCTTGGCTTTAAAGCCGGGGCTACTTACTCATTTTGATTCATTTAACTTACGGGTAGCTTTGGCTGCCCTTTTTAATATTTTCTGAGCTTCTTTACGGGTAAGGCACTTTCTAGCCTCATCCTTTAGAAGCTCTAATTTTTTAAGTTGCTTAATGCGGCTCATTTACATAATGCCAAGGTACTTTGCAATGTCTTCTACTTTTTTACCACCTTGTCCCCAGTAAGAACTACCTCTTCCGTACTTACCATCGTGACCAGGATATGAAACAGGCAGGCCCGCCCATGTAGGTCCAAGTGCATCGGCTACACGCACAATATCATCTATGGTATTGATTTTCATATAGGGATCAATTCCTTTGCTTTTGATCAGGTTTACAGCGGCGGCAACTTGAGATTCGGGAGAAAAGTCTTTAAGACCTAACTTTGCTGCCTGTTCATCCCATGTTGGTTTCATAAATTGAAATGCTCCCGCTGCTTCTGATTGTGTTCCCCAAGGAGTTTTCATTGGATTATTGGGATGCTTGCTCATGTCATCAAACATACGATGACCATACATTGTTCTATATCCATCAGGCCCTTCTGTACCTTCAGCAAATCGAATCATTCTAAGTACAGGTGACATCTGAGGTAAGCCATCAGCTGAAGATGCTTGTTGAAGCCTTCTCTGAGCATTTCTCAGACTTTGTTGCCGCTTACGATTATCTTCAGACGTAGGCAAGCCCCTTACTGGCTCTTTATCTCTGTCAAAGCTGTTGCTTCCACGCATATTGTTTTGTAATGGTCCAGAGTAGTTGGGATGCTTGTCATGAGCAGATTCAAGAATACCTAATCGTCCACTTTTTACACCACTACCCCGAGCTGGAATAATTGATGTAGAAGACGATGACGTAGGAGTGCTCAATTGACGTAAGCGTCCACCACCAGGCCCGAAGAACGCTTCATGCATTTTCAGCCCTTCTTCTACGGCTTTCTTCTGTCCTGCCTCATCTACTAAAAACTTGCTTGGATTGTATGTACTATCAAATGGATCACCCTGACCCTTTTTCATATAGTCACGTGCTTTATCAAAGTTGTCTCCATATCTCAGGCGATCATAAGCGTCTTTGATCTCTTGCTCACTCATGCCTGCATATATATTACTTCCTCCTGTCTGCGTACCTGTTTGCGGTACATCAGGGTTTAAAGACGGAGGTGGAGAACTTCTGAAGCTTCCCAAGTTTCCACCGCCTACTGGTGGCAGAGTTACGCTTTCGTCGTACGCACCTAAATTAGTATTTACTGTACTTGGAAGGTTTCCCAAACTTGATTTAGTTTCTTTTCCCATTCCAAATCTTTGCGCTGCAGAATCAAAAAAATCTTGACCTGCTCTGTTGCCTTGATCGTAAGCAGCGGCTATTACAGGCCAGCCAAAACCAGTTGGCTCTGCTGCCAAAACAGAAGCACCAGCAGCAGCCATTGAACCGCTAATAGCACCAGTAACATTACGGCCTGCAGATATATATGGATTTGCACCAGAGCTGACATCGCTGATAGTTTGAATTACTGGATAAGCTCCAGGTGCAGCTTTTCCCAACGCACCTTTAACTGCCAACTTTGTAGGCATTGGATAGTCCTTTCTAAACATGCTTGAAAAATCCATATCTTTTGTGCCAGCTAACTTTATTGCATTTGTTTATATCTATTCTATATAATTAGCTAGCCAGGGCCTTCATTCTGGCAAGCTCCTGTCCACGTTGCATCTGTGCATGAGCTGTAGGAGAATAGTTATTAAACAGCTGATCTCCGCCCATTTGAGAGGCCTTTAGTGTGGTTTTCTTAGGTCTATTTTCTTCGTATGCGAGCCAGCCCAAACGGGTGGCGGCTCGCGATCTTGCGTTAGACCACAGGCCTCTTTCATCGGCTTTTAGTCGACGGCGATCAACTGAGTTGTCACGTGTGATTTTCACTTTGCGTTCCTTGCTGATTTACCAGCAGCTTTTGCTGCCTTTGTGTTTGCTGTCACCCCTTCGCCTCGTCGGGAAGCGTTTCGTTTTTTACGATCAGTTGCAGCCTTTTCTTTGTCCGAAAGTTTGCTCCAGGCTTTTTTGGGTAAATATCGTTTTGTAGAACCATCTGACTGCTTGGCTTTATCTCCTGGACCATCCTTTGTTTGCCATTTTTCTTTAGTCCATTTGCGCATTTTATTTTTCTTTGCACTAGGCTTCTTACCTTCGTATTTACCACCTGCATCTTTATAGTACTTTGTTGCAAGCTGCATAGCTCGTGCAGAGTGTTTTCCGCCCATCCTTGCTTTGGCTTTAGCTTTTGCTGCTGCCCATTTTTTAGGATCTTTCTTTTTTGCAATGCCTTCGGCCATAACTACTTGTTCTTTTTCTCAAAGTGCTTACGAAGACCTTCAGGCATTTTGCTAGTGTCGATCTTGTCGTCACTCTTTTTGCCTTTCATTTTTGATTTTGTTTCTGCCTTTTTCTTTTCGAAAAATTCTTGTGCTTTGTGTTTAGACATCACCATTTCACCTTATCGGCCCAATAAGCTGCGGACATTTTGCCTTTGGCAATATTTTTACCATGTCTAGCTTTAAAGCTGGCACGTTTTTTAGTCATGCGCTCGCTTTCACCTTCTTTAGGCTTACCTGCTGTACTGGCTCCTTGTTCTCCAAAACGAATGAGCTTTTCCTTGCCACCAGACTTAGCCAGCACTACATGCGACTTTGTAGGATGGTTTGGCGTTCTTTTAGGTTTATTAGGTGTCAAACTATCTTTAAGTTTTTGACCCGCCATTCGTTGTTTTGCCATTATTTATTAATCTATCTCCTACTATTTTAGTGTATGCCCATTCGCTTTCTGCAGCTTCAAATATACTTACCCAATCGCTATTTTCATCAAGCAATTCGTCAGGCATTGCTCGCATAAGCTCATTTATTGCTGCTCGATGATGATTTAAGTCTCCGTTGTATTGCTCAAAAAAATGTATAAGATCAATCACTTTAATCCTACGAATGCTTGAATTTCCTTAATGGCATCTGATGCAGGTTTTAGAGTAGTGACCATTTTGGCCAACGTTTGCTTATCAATCACGTCCACAGTATTTTCAATGGCTTGGATTTTAGAATTTAATTCAATCAGCTGCTCTTCGACAAACTCTACCTTTGCGAGACATTCATCGACTGATACTTTTACATCTGCCTTTATTTTCCTTCCAGTCAACAGTGAAATATTTAATCCCAATACTGTTGCAATAACAGGACCAATAACGTATTCCATACCTTGTAATTATCTAGAATCAGTCTAGCTCAATCACTACTCAAGCATGAGATCGTCTTGATCTAAATCCTCATCTTCCCAACCCATGTCTTCAATATCTGTTGACATCTCATCTTCGCTATTAAGTGTTAAAAGGTCACAAAATGTCTCTTCTGAAATAATCTCAGGTAGTCCGCTGCCTTGATTTTCCTCGATTTTGAATAGAATACCATTTCCTTGCAACATATTTTGTACGCCGTTTTTCATTTCCATTCTTGAGCGAAGTAAACGCAAAGCCACTTTCTCAAGAGCTGGGCGGCTCATTCGAACAACTTCGTAACGTGCTCGACTAAGTATAAATCTCTGTTCTATGTTCAATTCGTTCATCACCCATTCGCTCCAGTTGTTTGTTTTCTATCCATTCTTCAATAAGCTCTTTTGCTACAGAATTATAAAAGGACTGATTACTGTACCAATTTAGCCAGTCTTCACTTCCCTTGGAGTGATTACATTCTAAACAAGATGGTAACAAATTAGACCTTAGACTACTTCCACCACGACACTTAGGTTTTAAGTGATCGAGCGTCGTAGCTCGTCGACATCGGCAATAAGCACATAAGCCGCCAAAAGCGTATCGAATTGAATTTCGAAATTGTCTTTTGGCTGTGCTGCTTTTAAGGCAATGGAGCTCATCGTACATAAGCTCACTCCAGTTTTCGACAATACGCATGTAGTTGCTTGTTACAACTTACGCTTAATATAACTACTTAAAGAATCAAAATCTTAGATGTCTTTACCAATGAACGGTGGATCATCATCTTCATTATCGTCCAAGGGCTTAAGCATTTGGTGCTTTTCAATATCTATTCTGAGCTGTTTAATCCGCTCTTTTAACTGCTTATAAAATTCTCGTTCTTTATTTATATCGTCCTGCCTACCCATCACGCCATAGTGTCGTAGCATTCGCCTTCTACTTTGCTGCGAAAGTAATTAATAAGAAACTTTTTATTGTAAGCATCCAGGTGCTCGTCTCGAAGTATCTCTATTTTTTTCTCCATCCAGCGTTCACAGCTCATGTGCCAGTCGTAGGGACCATCACCATGAGATGCAAACATTAATGATGCGATAACTAAGGAAATCATGCTTCAGGAAGCAGAGCGTCCTTAACTGCTTTGACAGCAATGTCATCAAGTGTATTTTCTGTTTTCTTAGCTAAGGCCTCAAGAAGCTCCACGATCAATTTCTTGACTCGTGTAGATGTAAGAAAGCTAAACAAAATAGGGCGAATAATAGCAATCATTTTATTGACTTAATCTTCTACATATTCTAGCTAAATGTTGGTAAAGGTTCGTAGAATGATTCTGGAGAGGTGGTCGAGTGGTTTATGGCTCCAGTCTTGAAAACTGGCGTGTCTTCACGGGCACCAGGGGTTCGAATCCCCTCCTCTCCGTCCATAAATTTTTTTTTCAAGACGCTGAAGACGCTTTATTGCGCGTTGTATTTGAAATAGGCTAGTTTTTCTTTTGCCATTTTCTAAGCAATCAATGGCGTTATTAACAAAATCACCAACTTCCAAGTTAGCCATAATATTGTTATCGTGGTTCGAATCGAGATGACAAGTCTGTTCCCAGTCTTCAAGCTCTCTCCTTAGCTTTGCTGACAAGATCACTCTGTGAGCAGTCTCTGTTTTTCTTTTTTTGTTTTTTCTGGACAGGCCGACACTCAACCTGCGGCGCCTCACCGATTGTTTTAATACTTTTCTTTGTCCCCGCTTGTACGAAATAATATCTCCGCTTTCTGTTGCAAAGTATCCTTCATAACCGGGAACAGGATATTCCCGTTCCATATATATTTAGCATTTCAATTACTTTAGCTAAATAACATTTACCATGTGAGGCTATTAAAAAAGCCCGACACATGGCCGGGCTGAAGTGTGATTTTGTGATTACCGTCTGATTTTTTTGATAGCTTCAAATTTATCTTCCAGCGGCCAAGTGCCATAACGTGCGGTCATGCCGAACACTCGATGACCCACCAACTTAGAAATCATGGAATCCTGACCGGGTAAGGCAGTACGGGCACGAGTGATGAAATTATGACGGAGGCTATGGGCCGCTTCTCCTTTAGGAAGATCACAGACTTCATGTAATTTTTCTGACCAGTTCTTGCCTGGATACCGCGTTGTATCCGTTTCGAGCCTTCCGACCCATGGATAGAACTCCGGATGGATCGGCACTTGACGACGAGCACCCCGCTTGATCAGTCGGTTGCTGTTGTCTTGAACTTGAAAATATGGAATTTTATTGTCAAATCGTATTTCGTTGCTCAGCATGCCGGCAATTTCTCCGACGCGGAAACCGTGATACCAGATGGCTAAAAACAGCGGGTCATCGTGGAATTCTTTATAAAATTCAAATGGCCTAACTGGATACTCTTTTCCGTAGCGTTCTGCAGATTCATCGCGATCAGTTTTAATTTTGCGACTTGCTCGATACCACACATTAATTTCTGTGTCTATGAGCTCCTCTTCAATGGCCATTGCCCAAATGCCCGAAAGCAGACTCAAGCGACGACGTACTGTTTCAGCAGAACAATTACCAATTGGAGTCAGTTGAGATCTCCAGTAGCGGTTGACTAAAGTCTTATCCACGTCAGCGACTGAAATATTTTCAATCGGCTTTGCGGCTGTTCGCCAGCATTTGAACGTACTGTCGCGGACATGGGTCGTCTCACGAACAGCATCAAGCAGGTGTTGAACTTTCATAGGGCTGTGTTTGGGATATAAGCAACGCCAATCAATGTCTAACAAAAAAACCCCACGTTATGTGGGGCTTTGGGTTAGGTGACGGAGAGCGAGGGATTCGATCTCTCGGAATTGACGTGGCTAAAAGAACAATAGCATGGAACTATCGGAAAAAACATAAGGCTAACTAATCAGTTAATGGTTATTTTTTCCACAGTCGTAAGCCTCGTATCGGAATCTCGTCGCTGATAAAATAAAGTATATCTTCATTCACAAATAACATGAGAATGGCAGGTAGTCCGCAGGCTTTAAAAATACTTGTAAATACAGGAGAAGGTTGTGCCACAAAACCCAAGCAATACCCCGCTAAGCCCAATGGGGGCTTCAGCCACGGCCCGCCGCTCAAAAGAAGTTACGCATGAGTACATGATTGAATTTACACCCGAAGAGCTGAAAAAATCAAAAATTCATGTAGTCGCCAGAGGAGTAGATAAAAACTCGTTTGACGATAAAGGGCTTCCAAGTGATATACACCTTGTTCAATATAAAGTAGCCGGCCAAATATACACTGATGTAGTACGCGCTTATACTAAAGTAAACATTTTTGATGAATACTATCAAAAAGTAAAAGATATAAATGGAGAGTTTGTATCAATTGAAAATGGATATGGAAATGTTAGGCCTAACCTTTATGGAAAAATTGGTAAGACAAAAGAAAGTTAGAAGTCATCATTTTCATCACATTTGCAGTTAGTTTTTTTCTTATCCTTACCCGCTTCTACACGAGATATTCCGTAACTGGCCAAAACAGTAGTAACGAGTGAACTAATAAAAGCTGCATCTACATTTTTTGCCATATTAAAATAGCTTGCTGTTAGAACACTCAAGGCCCAAATAAGCACACCTGCTGGTACAAAATTGACTAGAATATTTCTGACCCAGCTGTTTTCGTTATTCGGCATTTTTAACCTTTAGAATATATGAATAGAGTTAATTTATGCCCAATGAGCACGTTTAAAACCCTATTCTTATTATTGCTGATTGGCTCACCAGTTTATGCCCAAGGTGCTCCTCAGTTTTCAACAGGCAGCATGACGCAAACTGTGACGACAACCCAGACTATTGAAGAAGTCTCTAATGTTGAAAGGTTTGGCGCATCTGTTGGTACATGGAGCGGCGACAACGTAACGACAGTCGATTCAACTGCTACTGATATTGATATTGAGGTTGAAGGCGTCAGCTTCCAAATTATTGACGATAGTAAGCCATGGCAATTAGAAGTAATTTCAAGAGAAGCCGGCTTGATCGAAACGATCGATACAGAGCGCACAATTACAACCGATTCAGTTACAAATACCTTGTCGGTCTTCTCTCAATAATTCTCTGCGGATTACCTGTCAAGGCTGATATTCAACAAGCAGACGATACAAATGTCAGTGCAACGCCACAAGCCGCTATAACGGGCTCAGTGGCCAACCAGGCGGTACAAATTAATCAAGGAAGTCTTAGTACGCAATCCTTTAAACAGGGGCATTTTTGCAATGGTCCTGTGCTGAGTTTTGCTCCTTATATTATGCAGACAGAAAACCCTGGTTCGTTGTCGCGTAATATTGGCGGGCAAATGAGCATTTCTGTGCCACTTGATGGTAGTTCAGTCGAGCTTTGCAAAGAGCTAGGGCGAATTAGTATTCAGAAATCTAGACTTGATTACGAATTAGTGAGAATAAAAGAGTGCATTAATATCTATCAAGAAGGATTCAGGATCAGGCCTGGTACGCCTTTTTACGAGATCTGCTCCGACGTTGTGCCGCTCGCTGCCGCGCCCAAGAAAGTGGTTGCTCCTTCCCGCGAGCCTTCGCCAACTTCTTCAGAACAAAAGTTATCACCGGCTTCGCAACCTGAGTCAAGCGTTGAAAAATCGCAGTAGCTGCTAATGTCCCGCCTACCGATGCAACAGAAGCAATTGTTGCTGTTGTTGCTGCCGTTACGATAATTTCGGGTTTAGGGACAGGGACTTCAACATTAATGATAGGGATATCAACTGTCTGGACTTCTTTAAATTCAGATGTTGGTGGTGTTAAAGGTGCTGGAGCGGTTGGCTCTGGCATCTTATTGCTCTCACTTGTATTGTTAGAAGTGTTCTTTTTCTCTGTTACTGGCTTTGTTTCGGATTTTGTTTCTGATGAAGTTTCTGAACTTGTCTTAAGTTTTTGAGGGACATCCTCGCGATAAATAATTATGGGTTCCCACAGAGGTTCAATGTACTCAGGAGCCTCGTACTCGAAACTTGGCAGTGGTACTGCTTTAGGCAGTTCTGCAGCTGGTGGAATTGGTGTGAGTGGCCAGGTTTTCAAGATTGATCATCCGCCTTAACTGTTGGAATGTCGAGAGGATCTTTTTCACCTCCAATGATTGCTGCCGCTCTTTTGTAATAGAAAGAATCAGTTTTTCCTGCTTCCTCCAGGGCCTCTTTAATTTTTTTCCAATTGTCTAATGTGTTTTTATCCATTGGGATTAGCGATAAGGTGATCCATTTCAGCTGATATTTGATCACTGAGTGCGCTCACTTGTGCACATGCCCCCAGAATTAAACCACGCTGATTAGGAGTTAAATCTGCATCAACAGCATCTTCTGAAAGTACCTCAGAGATCTCACCGAGTGTCATAATGATCTCAGGAAGCCCCCATTTTTCAATTAGTGAATTAAGCACTGATAATAGAGGCCTATCGCCACTTTCAACTAACTCCCAAAACAGTCGTCGGCTTTCTGAATCCATATGAGAATATACCCAGTAACTATATTTTAATCACTACATGGCAACTTTCTTACGAGGACGTTTCAGTTTTGGTTTTTCAGGCGCTTCCTTTACCTCTGATTTAACTTCTGGTGTTTCATCTACTGCTTCATCTTCTGGTTCAAACTCAAGAGTATCAAGCAGTTGGAATACCACTGAAGCAGCAAAATTTAACAATGTTTTGTCGTCAGAAATACGAGCTGCGGAAAAAGTATTGATTGCTGAAATCAATTCAGAACGTTTACAAGCCATGTTTATTATGGAATTCCTTACTAATCTAACTAATATTATTTATTTTCGAGCTGTTTTACCTTTGCTTCTAGACTTTCAATTCTTTCCATTGCTTCTTGCAAAGCGCCAAGAGCCTTTAAATGCAAAACTGAATATTTTACGCTTTGCGTCTGAGTGCCTGTCTTTTGAATAACCTGGGTAGTCTTTTGATTTCCTAACTCATCAAATACAGGTAAACCATGCTCATCAAATTCTGGAGTTGTAATTTTTTGAACATCATCTTTGACTTCTACAAGTGATGGGCAGTTGGCGCGTAAATCTTGAGCGATGACACCGAGATATTTACTATCTCCAAATCCGTACGACGGTTTAAAGTTATAGTTCACTAAATTAATATTTTTAATATCTTTCCATTGTGATGATGCTTCTACAATATTAGTTTTAAACTTTTTATCTGAAATTGCTCCATATGAGTTATTGATATTCACTATATCTCCATTGGCGTTAATTGCCATCTTATTGGCTGCAAATACAGCTTCTCCATTGCCTGCTATTGATGCATTCACAGAGCCTCCCTGTGAAATCTTTAATCCAAAATCGTTAGCCAAAGCAACTGAGGCATTAACACTATCTGTGCTATTAATCCCATCGCAGCTCACATTATTTGTAAATGTACCTGAACCTTGCACAACAGCATCTGAATTGCTTGTAATTAATCCGACTGTGCAATCGCCACTAATAGATGCAGATCCGGCTGTAATACTTTGCGTGACGCTAGCGGCATCAGCATTTACGGCTCCAGTAAAAGTGGCTGTACTTCCAGATACGGCACCGTAATCAGATGCAGTGACGTTACCGCTAAAGTTAGCCGAACTTCCTGAAACTGCTCCAGTCGCACTAACTGCTCCAGTTACGCTAATGTCACTTCCGAATGTAGCACCATGAGAGCTTGTAATGTTACCACTCAAATCTAATGATTGCCCCGTAATTGAGCCTAAGTCCGCTGACGTAGTAGATACTGAATTGCAAGTCAAATCACCAACAGTTGTTGTGCCAGCTTGGTTAATACCATAGCTGCTGATTTTAAGGTCTCCTCCAATTAGCACATCACCAGAACTATTAAATTTAGTGGCAGAGACTTCGTTAGAGTAATTTGCGGTTCCATCCTGCCCTAATGAAATAGCAGGTGCAGGAACTGCTGCAGTCAACGATCCACCAATATAAACAGTACCGTTTGTTGCTACTCCAAAATTCAAAACATCTGATTCATCTTTAACTCGAATTGGAAACATCGAATTGGGAATGCCAGCATATGAAGCTAAGGAGCCTCCGCCTGCACTAATAAATGGAGCCGCAAGCTCACCGTCATTCAGTTCTATATTGTTAAATTGTGCATTACCAGCCCCGGTAATGTTGGAGGTAACTACACCACTAGCACTATAGCCCTCATAAACATTATTGTCATTACTACCTATTTGTTTTGCATATAGTTTGCCTCCTTTCAATCCACCGCCATTTTTTGTTGATGCATCTGCTGTCGGATCATCTATATCAAATGTACCTACTTGTAAATCACCGGCAAGGGATACATCACCTGATTGATGATTTAAATCTATGCGCGGATTTCCTAAATTGTCCTCTAGAGTTATTGATCCGTTAAAGGAATCACCAGTACGTTTGATATAAGGACCCATCCATTCTGAAAGTGCGTTTCCCCGGATAAGTCTGCCATTTTCATCAACACCTAGGATAGCTTCGCCCAAGCCAGATAAGCCGGTGAGTGTAAGATCACCAGACATAATATCGCCAGATGTATTGATGTAGGCGTCATCAACTACATTCTGTGAATTTGCTTTCCAAAAGCCAGAAGGTGGATTTCCTGAGTATTGATATAGAACACCATCCTTATCAAAAATCTCTCCATTTGCTTGTGGTTCTGGAAAATTAATCTGAGCCATCTAGCTGCCACATTTTACTACTTTAATTTTATCTAATATCTGACTTCAATTTATTTGCCGGATGCCCTATAGGATAAGTACTCGCAGGTACTCTGGGCAACTCAGACACTTTGATGTACATAATAAAAAAAGCTCGCCATTGCTGACGAGCTGTGTAGGGTTAATTGGGTTAATCAGACTGATTTGATCGGTGTGTATTTACCGTCAGCCGCCAGCATAAATCCGACGGGCTCAAAATCAGGCTGTGACGTCAGTTCGTAGATATCAAGGCCAGCAACAGGTGTTTCTGATCCATATTTACGAATCAACTCTTCCGTTGTAATCATTTTGTTTTCAGGTTGGAAGTAGTACTTCATCAGGCATCTCCAGTTTTAAAGGTGTTGTATACAGATTCGACTGATGGTGCATTAGTTGAATCGTATTGAACTTTGATTCTATAGAACGTATTGGGCTGAAGTGTGGGCTTGTTCTCTGTCCACGGCGTTGCACCTGTTTGTGTGCTGAGAACACCGTAGTCGGCATAGGTGTCAATAAGCGTCCAAGGACCAGTTGCCGTTGTACCAGACTCCAGAGTCCAGGTACGACTTGCAAGAGTTGCATCCACACCACTGAATGCAGGTGTTCCCTGATTCTGAGAGGTGAAGGTGATTTCACTTGGCCCTGGAGGTGCAGCATTAATTTGTGAACCTTCGATAGAGAGTCCTGTACGCCAGGGACCTGTTGCACCGTTGAGGTACATCGTTGTCCCATCTGTTTCAACAATCTCTGTTGCAGCTGCCACGAGTGCATCGAGTGCGACTTGTGTGTCACCATTGGCATCGGCTTCAGGTGTCGTGTTTAGTGGATTTCCAGCAATGGCCATGTATATATAAGTCTCACCATTTCCGTTGCTTTGAGTGTGGCTACCTCTTAGTTTAAATCCATTAGACAACACATCAATTATATTTGCTGTGCCAGTATCCTCCGCACCAGAAGTGTTTGCATACAACCTCTCAACTGCCGGATTACCATCTGAACGTTCAGTGTCATAAATGGCCCAATTACCGGCATTGCTGATCTTCTTAATCAGAACCCAGGCTGGTTTAAAGTTGGTGTAAACAAACGGCCCATCAGTAGAACCGTTGCCGCTGTATTTGCCCATAGCTGAAAATTGAGATACTGGGCTGAAACAGTAGCTGATCATTTCATCGCCGCTAGTGTGGTTTACCGCTGTGCCCGCATCACCAACAGTAAACACGCTCGATGTTGGTAATGCACCCCACCACGTTGAACTTCCGCCACTGTAATCAGCAACAGCACCTGCACCATTCAAATAAAAGACTTTTTGGGTTGTAGTTGTCGCATCTTTATGATAGACCGTCCAATTAGTTGCTCGATCAAGATTTTTGAAAATCATGAATGCTGGGGTGGTTCCGAGGCCGTGCCCAATAGATTGATCTTCCGATCCATTACATGTCCACTTCACGATCGAGAACCCAGCCGCCGGATTGGCGCGGACTTGTGATGCCATTGATGGGACGGCATCAACACTGACGCCGGGGTCAACTAACATCTTGCCATCAACTTCTATTCCATAGAGATACAAACCTGCGGCACTCGCACTTGTCCTCTCTATAGTAATACTACTTAATGAGCCAGAAAAACTCGTAGAGCTTGCAGGTATCGGAAGCGACGGGGGGTGACTAAGATCATTGTAAAGTGCAGTTGTTGCTTCGTTGTTAACGTTCCACGTTGCAGAACTCGCAGCACCACCAATTACTCCATATAAAGTAACTGTGTTTGATACTGTTAAAGCTGGGCTAAAAGTAATGGTTACTTCGACATCGCTAGCGTTGGCGTTGGCGTGTGCATAAGTTGACAGATCACCATTAAACAGGTTGGTCACATTTAACCAGTTGCCACTATTACCCGTTGTAACAGCATTATTTGACCAAGTCTGACTTTGATCGTAAATAGAACTCGTCAGATCACCAGCAGCAATTGTTTCTGTGGTGTCACCAGCATTCCATGCCCAGGCTACATACGGGGAGTTATTAGTGTTTATGCCAATACCTGCGCCAAGAGTAAAGCCATCAGAATCAAAAGAAGCTAAATTGTCGTTGCTATTGGGTTGAGATGTTTCAGCATCAGTTGTGTTTGAATAAAGCAAGCCGCCAGTGCCACGAACGGTATCAAAGAACCTATGGTTATAGGCTAGACTTCTTGGTTTTATCCAGAGAAGGTCTGGGCTGAAATTGAGACCGCTGATTGCTTGTGTACCACCATTTCCGGTGTATTCAACAATCCCAAAATGATCTGTGCTGTCTTTGATTGCTGCCTCGGGGAAGTTAGCCAGGGTGAGAGCTTCGAAATCACTTACTGGGTACGCAAACGTAAGTTGGCCGAAGTTTACTTTTTGTGCACCTGCGTCAAATACTCCAAATACAGGAATGTATTCATCATAAAGCCCAGTAAATGCTACGCCTTGAGACACGCCATTGATGTAAAATGTGAGGGTTCCAGCATCAGCGTCAAAAGCAAGGCCAATAATATCACCACTTGTTATTGGAGAACCATAGCCGATAGAAACATTACCAGGTCCTCGGTACTTATTACCATCTGCTGCATATACTCCCCAAAAATTCAAGAGGTGGCTTGGATAAGTGTATGCACTGGCAATGTGGTTATCTGAAGCAAGGCAAATGCCTGGGTGTGTATTACCTCCGCCCGCTTGAACCTCCCAATACCATTTACCTGATGTTGGAAGTTTAAATCCTCCATAAGCACAGTTCCAAGAATTTGCACCGGTAATTTCTAGATTACCATTTGCAATGGTAGTGCTAGAACCCTTAAGCAATTGATTCAAGGTCGCATGATTGGAAGTTGGTGAGTCTGCAACGCTGGCGTTAGTTAGGTTATTAACAGTCCAGTCGTTACTGCCCGCTGCATCATATCCCAATGCGGCATCACTGCTTGAATCGCTGAAATTCAAGTTGAAGCCATTTGTGCCATAACTAGAAATATCTGCTTCCTTAGCTTGCCAGACCCCATTGCTGTCAAAATCACCAAATGCAGTCGGAGCAAGTGCTTGGCCGTCGATGAAGTGTACGTCGGCTAAATACATGTCAGATAAAGACCAAGCAGCGTAACTGTTTATTGCTCCCATCGACATCCTATAGGACGAATTGATCCCAAGATCTGCATTTTCAGATGGGTAGTTAGTGTAACTATAGGTTACTTCAGTTCCATTGACGTAGATTTTTACTCTTTCCGCAGGAGTTGATTGTGTAGTGTCAACCGCAACAACTATATGATACCAAGCATTTGGGTCTCTAAATGCATTCGCGGCCGTTCCAACATGGATTCCGTACCCATAAAAGAAACTAAGCCCGTCAGCGCCAGTTCCCGTGCCAGTGCCACCAGAAAAAGTGAGGTAGTAATTGGCACCTGGAGACGCTGATCCTGAGAAGAGAACACACTCTTCGCCGAAATTAACTCTTTTTACCCACCCGCTCCAAGTCCATGTCTTTTGGTTACCTGCAGACGAAGGCGTCCAGTGCATGTAAGACGAATCGGCTGAGTTAAATCTCAAGGACTTAGAAATTTCATAGGTACTACCTGATCCATCAGCACCCAGCCAACTACCACCATCAACAGTGATGCTGGGAGCAGCTGCGTCTACAGAAACAACCTGAACGCCAGTCTGAACTTCATCGCCAGGCTGGAAGTATGCAAGGTTAGTGTCTCCCTGAAGAGTCAGAACATTACCGCTGACGCTCGCAATGGTGTCACTGACAGGAGTGACGACATCACCGTTTGCATCCGTCATCTCAAGAGGTCCAACCATGTTGGCTAGCTGAGTGCTGTCAGTGAAGGTCAGGGACTTTTCGTAGCTAATCTGACTGGTCAAACGATCACTGGTTGTCCATGTGCCGCCATCTACCGTGACAGTCGGCGGTGTTGCGGCAGCGTCAATGGCTGTGATTTCTACTGCTGCCTCAATCGATCCACCAACAGGCATTTCAAGTGTATAAGGAGGATTCCAATTGCTTATGAATGAAGGTTGAAGTGTATATTGTGCCCAATCAGAGAAGGGGTATCCTGGAGTTTGAGCGCCAATTAGGAAATACTTGGCATTAGGGTTATTTGAACTAAGTGTCCGCGCCATCGCTGCGCCTCCACTATGTGTAGTCCCTTGTACCCAGTTGACACCATCAACAGAAGAATGTGTAACCCATCCAGATCCCCCCATGTTTACTTCAACATCACTTGTTGGATCACTTAAATAGAAACACAAAGATTTATATTTAGTTGCGTGATCAAAAGTAGAAGGGGTTTGAGAGCTGGTACTTGTTACATTGACTGATTCAAAATTTTCGATAACGAAGTCTGTTCCGCCCGCTGAATGTGTTGCAATCATTACAGGCGATTCTACTGTTCCACCTTGCACCACATCACCAACCGACAGTCCACTGAAGTTCGTGTTGGTGGGGAATGAAAGAACTTTTTTAACACTACTACCAATAATGAAGTGTTCAGCACCATCTTGATCTAACAGTGAAACTCTTCCGCCTACGCTCAACACTTTCAGTTTTGCAACTGTGCCCAGAGGGTAGGGTTGGAATAGGCAGGTATATGTAGTGGTTCCTTGGCATTGATTGTATCCTCCACCATTAAAGAAAGACACCCAACCATAACTGTTGTTATAAGGGGTTCCGTTGTATGAAATGAGAGATACCTGCGCGGCAGCCACCAAGTCGACATTGTTGAGAGTAAAACCACTTAGGTTAGAGGTGTATGGATATCCAGAAACATTATCTAAGTAAAGGTTTATTCCAGTGATAGCAGTGACACCTCTTGCCGCAAGTTCCGTTGCAAAATTGATGTCGGTATTGGCAAATGAAGGAGAAGAACCATCTGCGATATTCCAAGAAGCAATAGGAGCTTCAACAGCAACACTTAGAATTTCATCAGTATCTTTGGCAATCGTGCCGTTTTCTCCCACTGCAGTGATGGCACTTGAGACAGGCTCATAGGTAGTAAACTCAGTGATACCTGCACCGTTGACTGGCGTAAGAACTTCAACAGGGGGGATAATTAAACCATTGGCACCTGTTGAGACGTGTTGCGCTTCTACCTTGTATTGGACTCCGCCACGTTCTACGAGCAGGAGATCGTCGTCGTTTAGTGTACTCATTTGATCGTATGTGATTTGGTATTGGACTCCGTTGCGTTCAACGAGTAATAGATCTGTATCATTTATTGTGCTCATGGGAGTGCCGGGAGTGAGGACAGACTTAGTGCTGCAGATGTAATCTTTGCATCTACCTCTGTAGATGTATCATAATTAGTTAAATCAGCCGTTGCAGTAGGCGTACTCCAAGTCAGCGAACCGGTGCCATCAGTTGTAAGAATTTGGCCTGAATTTCCAGTGTTAGTGGGCAGAGTTAATGTATAGTTTGCTCCTGCTGAATGAGCAGGCCCCTTAATCATAACGCCGTGAGAATTATTTTCGCAGTTTAATTGAATCGTACCTGAAGCACCACTGCCGCCTTTGACAGTAACTTTTTCACCAACCTCTATATTACTAACAAACGTGGCGCTGCCTCCTTCGTTAAAGGTAATGTCTGCTGTACCACTTTCATTAAAGTGAAACTGCGTTTTAGCGTTTGTGCCTATTGATGAATTTGAGTATAATCTCAAACTTTTTGTAGGATCATCATAGCCCAACTGTCCACCATTGGTCAGTGAAGCCAGCTGGTTAATGTGTAAGCCATTAGACGTAACAGTTCCATCAAAAGAGACATTGCCTGAATAGTTTGCCAGATCAGGTGTGTTAGCGGCAATCTTTGCATCAACTTCGGTCGATGTATCGTATGCAGACAGGTCGGTAGCTGGGATAGCAGCAATCTTTGCGTCAACTTGTGCTGATGTGTCGTAGCTGGAAAGGTCCGTGGGAGGAATAGATGCAATTGCTGCGGTAGCAAAGTTTTGAGCAGCTGTCTGAGCAGCTGTTGCTTGACTATCGACGTATTGCTTGGGTGAAGCCGCCAGTGCAGTGGCTGGGTTACCAGCTAGCTGCAGAATGCCAGTCATAATGCCACCGGCTTTACCGATGAAACGTGCGTCGGCTTCATTTTTATCGTAATAGCCAGCGCCAAGTGTGAAGCTATCCGGGCTTGCATCAACCCACTGTGTAGTTACACCATCGTTGTAATAAATATATAAACGACCATCGTTATTATTCCACCACAGCTCACCATCTTCAGCAGAAGCAGGGGCAACAGCTGCCATCCGTGCAACACCACCAATAAAGCTAGGGGCTGAAAGATTCCCTGTAAGGGTGTCACCTGTATTTAAAATATAACGCCCGTCTAGTGTTCCAGACTGCTCGGTGCTGACATCCAGGTCAGGCAGAATGCCGAGCTGCATTTTACGAATGACATTTGTACTGTCTTTCAGAAATAAACTTGGATCTGAAGATACATAGTTAACAGCAATTTCGCCATATTCCATCTGATCTACAGATGGTGCTTGAGCTAATGTACTGTTTGTAATTGTTTTCAGACTTCTCTTAAGCTGAAGTTTCATTGCTAAAAAGCTCCATAGGAAATAGGAATCTCATTAACAATATTAACGACTTATTGAATCTGTTTATGCTGCGTAAACACCACCGTCAAAGTCACTTGCTGCTGGTTCAATATCAATCGCCATATAGTTGTAATTTACAGCTGTTCCGCACTGAATCACTAAATAGCCAGATGTATTGGTATCTGGCACTGTTGTCCAAAATCCAGGGTTAATTGAACTCAGATAGTAAGGCTTGCCGACTTCGAGTGTTGCTGCTCCCTCATCAGTTATTGAACTACTGTTAAACATATCCATTACTGTGTTTTGTGTGAATTCGGTTATTTGTCCTACATTTGCAGACTCCATTGCCACACCCACAATTCTTGAGGTTTCTACAGACGCAGCACTTGCTGGAACTGCCTCTCCTGCTGAATTCAAGCAAATCAACATTCCACGTGTAATAGGACCGTGAATTGAAACCACAGCTTGACCATACACTGGCATTGAAGAAGATTCATTAGTATTGTTTTCGCTACCATTTTCATCATCATCTGATAAAAGCCATGTGCCAGGCCCGAGTGTTTGATTTGGATTGACATATACGTATGTCCGTCCAAACACTGTTTTCACATCACCGATCGACGCCATGTCATGCTTTTATCACTAATTTAATTTTAACCGTTATCTTTGTCTGCTTTTTTATTAATCTCTTCTATCCAGTCCACCATATCCTTTGCTATGAGATCTTTTGCTAATTTGCCAAAAAGATTCTGATAAAACATTATCAGGCGAGATGTTTCTTTTAAACTGTTCTTTAATTTATCAATATCATTGGTTGTGTCAATTTCGTCTTTAATTACCCGTAAGCGTAACTGAGCTTCTAATGGCAATTCAAAGTCTTCTTTGTTAAACATCAGATATCTGCTATTTCTTTCAGTATAGGCAATAAAAAAGGAGCCGCGTATGCAGCTCCTATGTTTTTATTGTTTGAGTTATGGAATAACAACTCCAGTTTCAGGAATTGTGTAGTTGTTTGATTCACCAGGTTTAATCTGGATGTCAACAACCGTGTTTCCTGTACCAGCGGCAGCAACAAAATTACTAAGCGCTTGACCGTTTGAAGCGCCCATACCGATTTCCACCCAAGAATACTCGATGTGGATATCCATGTCGACGCCATGGTATTCGTTAACAAACAACGTGTCGGCTGTTTCATCAACAACGGCTTGTTCGTAATCGTGGGCCAGTGAGGCTTGATTAACGTCTTCAGCAATTGCTGATTCGTAGTCATCGGATTCGACTGTGACTTCCCCTTCGGAGTTGAGCGAGAATGTCCCCTCCCAGAGATAGAAGTCATTGTCTGCGGCAGTGAAGACAATGGTACGATCTGTTGTTCGCCAAGTATAAAAGCTGGCGAGATCTTTAAAGCGAATAATAATTGATTCACTTGAAAGATCTCCAACACGATCGATGCCGAATGAATCATATAAATCCGAACCAGCGGTAAAGATTTGATATGAAACCGGGTCACCATTGCCATCAACCGAGACGGTTGGTGTGAAGGCAAAGGTCGCACCCGCCGTACCCAGCTACTCAGCTTCGAGGAAGGATTTCTCGATTGACTTAATAGCACCTGTTGCCTTGTCAACGACGAGGAACAGGAAGTTGTCGGCACCTTGTGCGTCTACAGGAGCAGAAGCAGCAGATGTTTCGCCCACCATGTGTACGTTCACGCTAGAAGCTTTATCAACCTTGCCTGCGTCAGCTGCAATACGTGCAGTTTCTTCAGTAGTGATGGCCTGAGCGTTATTTGCAACGTTGGCGTTTGTAGTCGTGATTGATGCTTGCAGGCTTGCAACAGCTGTCTGACGAGCAGATGTTTCAGCAGCCACAGCAGTCTGACGATCTGAAATTTCTTGCAGAATGTCAGCAGCGTTTTGTGCAACAGCACCATTGGTAAGGGCATTGATTGCAGCTGTGATGGCAGCATCACGATCAGTGTTAACTTCAGCAGCAATTGCAGCAGTATTCTGTGCAACAGCTCCGTTGGTCAGTGCAGTAATAGCATTTGCGCGAGCGGTAGCTTCTGCATCTAACAACGTTTGAGTTGTAGGATCTGCTTCTAAAACATCCAGACGACCAGACAGTGCGGAGTCAGCTGAAGTACGTGAAGTGGCTTCTGCAGTTAGCAGTGTCTGTGTTGTGGGATCAGCTTCCAGGGTGTCAAGACGTCCTGAAAGTGCAGAATCAGCAGATGTACGAGCGGTTGTTTCAGCAGAAATTGCAGCTGCGTTAGTTGCAATACCGGACAGATCTACACCAGCAACCAGGTTGTCGGCATAAAGCTTGTTAACCAGGTGTGAATTAGCAGTAGGTACTGCTGAGGATTCAACAATGCCATTGATATGTGCTGTAGAAGATGCGCCATCAAATAAAATTCCTGTTCCAACAGAAAGATTGCCTGAAATTGTGCCACCGGCTAAAGGCAGGAGCAGTGCGTCGGCTGCTTGACGTGCAGTTGTTTCAGTTGCGATTGCAGAAGTTACTGCAGTTGCAGTTGTCGGATCAGCTTCCAGGGTGTCTAAACGACCTGACAGTGCATTGTCATTGTTAGTACGAACTGTCGCTTCATTATTCAGCAGAGTTTGTGTTGTCGGATCAGCTTCCAGGATGCTTAAGCGGCCTGACAGTGCATTATCAGCAGAAGTACGTGAAGTAGCTTCAGCATTCAGAAGTGACTGTGTAGTCGGATCAGCTTCAAGAGTATCTAGACGTCCGGACAGTGCAGTATCAGCGTTGCCACGTGTTGTAGCTTCTGTAGAGATCTGACCAGTGATTGTTGTGGCGAAGTTTTCGTCATCACCCAAGGCATCTGCCAATTCTGTAATCGTATTGAGGAGCTCAGGCGCACCATTGCTGAGAGCAGCAATTGCAGCAGCGTTTGTCGCAATACCTGAAAGATCAACACCAGCAACCAGGTTATCAGCATAGAGCTTGTTAACCAGGTGAGCATCATCAGAAGGAACTGCGGAAGCAGAAACCAGCCCAGCAAAAGTAGCTGTACCATCAACGCCGATGGTTGTAGCAGTGGTAGCACCAACCGTATAGGTTGTGTCAACAACTACGCCATCAACTTCAATAGCAGAAATGGCAAAACTGTGGCCAGCATCGCCATTGTGGATACCCAGGTCAGTTAAGGTGAAGGGTGTAGAGGGCAGCGTAATGTCGCGCCATGCAGCAGGATTGTTTGGTCCACTAAATCCAGACGCATCTGTTTTGTTTAACAGCAGGTCACCAGACTCAGCTTCAACAAAGACTCGCAGAGTGCTGTTGATTGTAATCGGTTGGAACGAAAGACCATTGTCATTACATCTCGATACAAATCGATTTGCATTAGCAAAATGATCTGTAGCGAATACGCCTGCAGGAACAAATCCTCCAACTACTCCGGCAGTACCGTAGTACACAGCATTAGGTTGATAGACACTTCCACCTGCAGCTGCACCCATTTGAATAGCACCTGTCATAGTGCCACCGGCCAGGTCAAGCTTCAGAGCATCAGCAGCTTGACGAGCAGTAGTTTCTGCATCAAGCAAAGTCTGAGTTGTCGGATCAGCTTCGAGAGTATCCAGACGGTTGGACAGAGCTGTGTCAGCAGTGGCACGTGTGCCTGCTTCAGACGACAGTGCTGTTGCTGTTGTCGGATCGGCTTCCAGAACCACCAAACGGTTGGCCAGTCCTGCATCAGAAGAAGCACGTGCAGTGGCTTCGGCAGTCAGCAGAGTTTGTGTTGTGGGATCAGCTTCCAGGGTGTCTAAACGGCCAGACAGTGCTGTATCAGCAGAGGCGCGAGTAGTTGCTTCACCAGTGATAGCTGTGCTTAAAGCTGTTGCTGTAGTTGGATCGGCTTCCAGAGTGTCTAAACGACCTGACAGTGCATTGTCTGCACTAGCTCGAGCTGTTGTTTCAGCATCTAGAAGTGTCTGTGTAGTTGGGTCAGCTTCCAGTGTGTCTAAACGATTAGACAGTGCTGTATCGGCTGCAGCTCGTGTTGTAGCTTCAGCATTCAGAAGTGACTGTGTAGTCGGATCAGCTTCCAGTGTGTCTAAACGATTGGACAGTGCTGTATCGGCATTTGTCCGAGCAGTTGTTTCTGCAGTGTCTGCATTACCACGTGCTGTGACTTCAGCTGCAAGATCAGTTTGAAGCTGAGTGATGTTACCAGCATTAGTAGCAATTCCGGACAGATCAACAGCATCAATTTGTGTTGTGATTTCTGTTTCAACGCGAGCAACTTCGGTTTCCAGTTCTTGCAGAGCTGACTTGATGGTTACATCATCAGAAATGATCGAACCAGTGAAAGAGCCAAGATTGCCAGAACCTGCAGAAACGCCAGACAGAGTGACTAAATCATTCTTGTCGGAAGTTGTTGCATTGAGAAGCGTGGCAGAGCCTTTGGTCTCAAGGCTTGTTTCTAAAGCCTGCAGAGCAGCTTTAATGTCCAAGCTGTCACCAATGGTGCTACCAGTAAATGTACCGAGATCAGTATCGTCTTTTGCGACACCGGTCAAGGTTGCCATGTTATCAACGTGAACTTCGTTCGCATTGATCAGGTTTGTAATTGTTGTGCTGAAATTAGAATCTGCACCGAGAGCATCAGACAGCTCTTTCAATGTGTCAAGAGCAGCAGGTGCACCGTTAACAAGTGCGTCCAGCTGAGTGCTGACAAATGATTCGGTTGCATATCCATTAAGGAAATTTCCGACAGTGATGCTCTTAGAAGCATAAGTAGAACCACCATCTTCCGTATCCACTAAATAGAGGAGGTCGTCTGCAGACGCCGTCCCCTGGGCTACAAGCCCAGATACTTTATATGAAGCCATGGATTATTCCAGTGTAATAAATTGGGTACCCTCTAAAGTTTGCACTTTGGAGTTCAGATCTATTATAGTTTGTTGCATGTTCGCCACTAACGTATTTAGTGCTGTTATTTGGCCCTCAATATTGTGTAAATCAGTAATATCAGACTCTGTATGTGTATGATCGTCATCTGGTGGAACAACTTCCCAGACACCAGCAATGTACTCCCATGTCTCTCCCGTAATAGGATGAACGATTGTGGTTTGAGCATTCGGATCTGGTAACTGAAAAGGAGTCATTTATTCCACTTCGCTTGCTTTATTCTACAGATCAAGCATTATCAATTATGTATTGTCTAAAGCTAGCAAAATCAGATGTATTTTGTGCGGCATCTACAATCAATGATTTAGTTGCATTGATTACTTGATCAGAGATAGTCCATACATTTTGGTGATATACATGTAACCGCAAAGTAGTATTGTCAAACCACAAGTCACCATCATTTAGATGACTACCTACAGGCTCACTGTTTTGATAATAAATTTGTTTCTCATCTACTAGAATTCCTCCCGCGCTCCGGTCAGGATTGATCCACATATTTTGATGATATACAAGGATTCTTAAGTTTGTACTGTCAAACCATAAATCTCCATTGCCCAGAGTTGTTGTAGGAACTGTATCTGAATAATGAATTTTATTTCTATTACCAAGTTCTGCTTCTAATGCGTCAATTTCATTTTCAATATTCACAAGTTTTATGTTATTGATTTCATCAATTTGTGACTGCAAAGATGTTGCTGTTGTTTCTAACGCAGTAACAGATGTTTGTGTTGCGTTTGCAACAGTAGTTAAGCTCGTCAATGCAGCTACTGTTGCATAGTTTGCAAGCTCTCCTTCAACTGTTATTAGTCGCGTATCAATGTTTGAGACACTAGTAGTAGTTGCGAGGATATCTGCGTCATTACTGTCAATTTGAGTTTGAATTGCAGCCAACTGCTCTGGTGTAGCTCCAGTTGACAGATTGTTTACTGTTGTCGTTAATGCGTCTAATTCTGATTCAAGTGTTTGGATTTGATCAGATGAAACACTAATCTGCATTCCATTGATTTGCTCTTGTAGAGCATCAATCTGATCAGTAGTATATGCAATAGTTGCATACTCAGCATTTTGAGGGTATACATATACTTTGACTGTTTCATCAAGAACTAGGTCTCTGGTGCCAGTCACTTTTGTTACTACGTAAGCATCACCATTTGTACCAGTAATGCTAAATCTAACAATCTCACCATTAGTGCTCTCTATATCAATTAAGTCATTCGTAGCTCCTGGCTGAGAGATTATTTGATTAATATCGTCTTGTCCGATTGCAATTAACGAGATAGCATCGACTGATAAACTGTTTAAACTAATTTTCCCACTAGGAGCTTGAGGTGTTGGACTAATATTAAATACAGAGTATTCACGAGCATTGCTGCGTCGCAGACTAAGCTCATCGAGCTGGTT
>Ga0208405_1000032_pt1 | contig 24995 bp, 34 predicted proteins | sample ETNtaG_32_FD_185766 | JGI IMG/M metagenome (GOLD analysis project Ga0208405, IMG submission 185766) | Marine microbial and viral communities from oxygen minimum zone, Eastern Pacific Ocean - ETNP201302PF84A (SPAdes) (version 2) | ecosystem: Environmental > Aquatic > Marine > Oceanic ... | reverse complement strand
TCTTGATGCTGAACTATTTCCAACTGTCCATGATACCGTGTAATCTTGATATGGCATATAAACTCTATGTCTGTTTGTAGATCCTGCACCCCAGTCTGTGATATCATTATCTCTATCATTAGCTTTAATCCAAGTTATAATTGAATCTTGATTGTCTTTGTTAGTACGTGTTCCATACGTGCTGTGATTGGCATCTATATAACAAGCCACTATACCAGCCACTTGAGGCGATGCCATTGATGTTCCATTTGCTTTATTGTAATAATATCCTGTTGCACCTAGTTGTACTGCTGATCCTGAATTAATATAAGAACTCATAATATTTCGACCAGGTGCCCAAGTTGTTAATGGAGTACCCCAATTGGAAAATGAAGATTTAGATTTATTTGCATCATGAGACATGACTGCAATATCATACCTGGTTGACGTATTATCATCTAGCCATGCATTCGATGGAGACTGGCCATTGTTCGTTCCTTGGAAATAAATCGTATTTCCATAACTACCACCACTCGGTGCTCCTGGCAATCCCGATCTAGGAGACGAACTGATAGGATATGCACTTCCATCTGTCATATAAATTTTTTCGTTAACACCATATCCCATGTCATTGTTTGAATCAAAGAAATACCAGTATCCTGTATTACGTCCACCTTCAGTTGTATCATAAATTTGTTCATTGTCATTTCCAGCAGAACAAACTACTACTATACCTGCATTGACCATGTTTTGGATTATTGTATCATATGACTGAGATTTTGTCATGTGTGTTGTTTGTGTAGCAGGATCCCATGAACCTGTACTTTTGTAATGAGATGGATGATTAGGTGGATAGTAAGTTGATGATCCCCAACTCATATTAACTATGGTTGGTCTGTTGTTACCTTTTGCATTATGCCATGTTGTGATATAGCCCATGTCTGAAACACCGTAACCATGAGATAAGCCACTAAGGTTAGTTGTGAAACTATAAACTTTTGCTTCGCCGGCCCAACCACAAGTTCTACCTGCCATTATACCTGCAACGTGTGTTCCATGTCCATTTGGGTCTGTATAAAAATTTGCACCTTGTGATCCACCCCAACCAATTTGTTGTATTCTTGTTGATGAATTTGATGATAAATCATTAAACTCAGGATGTCCAATGACGATACCTGTATCCATGATAACACAATCAACATTGGCTCCATCATTTGACCAAGTAAAATTACTTGCTAAAGTTGTTGAGCTTTGTGTTGCGGCCGCTAATCCCCAGTTGTGATGACTGATATTAACTGTATTAGTGCTGTTAGGTGAAATTGATCTTGTGCCTTGTACATCATGACTAATTTTAAATCTGTCTGACTGAGCACCTGCTACTTTTGTAGAAGTTAATAAAGTATCAAACTCTTGTTCTGATATATCTTGTACTTCTATTGTTTCCGGAGTTGTGTTGTTAACTACTTTTATAGAACGAGATATATCACCTTGACCTGATGTTTCAAGTTCATTGACATATTGCTCTTTTGTAGTCTTATTGAGATCTATAACAATCGTAGCTTTCATATCAGTATTTATTAAGTACTAATAGAAGCTATTTGTTTAAGATTTGTCTGAAACTTTGATTTTTGTTTTTAATGTAGGATAAGAATTTAATGCTTTTTCTAAACTTGCTCTTGTCCATCCTGAGCTGACTGTTTCAACACCCATTTCAACTTTGTTGTTTTTAATATCTCCAACAAGGGTTATTGTGGATCGCAGTGAAACACAATTGACAATCTGACCGTACAATTGATTTGTAATTTTTTCGTCCTTGGGTAGTTCTATGACGTATATATGAGTACCTGCGATAGACACACTTTAATTTGCACCTGCATTATTAGATTGTGTAATCATTTCCTCATAGGTTCCAAATCCAGCTTGTTTTTCTGTTTTTGTACCTGATGCTGGAAATAAGATAGTTGTACCATTTTCTCCATCTTCTGAAACTTCTAAAATTGTACTTCTACCTGGATACTTTTGTTGAACTATTCCGTTCAGTTCTTCAGCCATCATTTCACAGCTTTTGTAATCAAGTTTCATTGTACCATCTTTGTACAAGTTCTCAAGCCATCTTTTAAACTGAATAAATTCAATATCTCTATCATCATGAAATACTTCAATATAAACTTTAAAATGAAAAATGTGTCTGTGTGGATATCCTAAAAAACTGACATCATACTCATCACCTGTTGCAAGTGACGGATCATCTAGTGCCGCTGGATATTTGTGAATTCCTTCTTTTTTAAATGTTACCCAAATATATTTTTTCATTATTCAATAACCTCATCTGTTCTATATGCATTCCACTCAGTTTTAACTACTGGATCCATTAATTTTTCTAAAGGATTACACCAAACACCAGTGTTAGTTTTATTAAAACCAATGTCATCAATTTTTACTGTTATTACACTCTTATACTTTTCAGCATTTGGAATGGGTAAACTGTACATTATATGAAAGTATTCGTTTTCAACAAACATATCAATTGTTGTTAAATCAAAAGTTTTACTTACATCTAATGTCACCTGAAATCTTTCATCAAGCAATGAGCCTATTATTTCTCTTAATTTAGAAGTTTTGTCTTCCGCCCACACAGTATTTTTAAAAGACATATTGGCGCCTAGATAGATGTGTCTACAACTACTGTCATTTGCTTTTTTTATAATCTTTCTAGGATTTTTAAATCCTACAACAAATAAAGTCTTTCTACCATAGAATGGTGTCTTCTCAACTTCATTACCTATAAAATAGCTTACATCTTCTGGTGCATTATTTTTATATGTTCTTTTCATTTTTACCCTTTGTACTATTTTTCATTATCTGTATTATTACACGATTCTTCACTAGCTGTCAAGCCCCTAGTTTTATCATATACCCATACATGACTAGAAACTATTGTTGTTCCGTCTGCACCAACTTCACATTTTTTACCAAATGAAAGTGCTGGGTTCGATGGAATGCTTGAACATCCTGTTAAAAGAACTAACGTTGATAATACTAAAACTAAATGTTTCATCTATTGTTATCCTTTTCTAATATTTCTTCTATCTTGTCTACTTTTTTTTGTACGTCCGGATACCATACTATCTGTTCTTTAGGCATCGAACTAATTAAGTCCCGAATAGCTATTGTTACTTTTTCGTATTTGCTTTTCCAACTAGCCGCATCGTTCCTATATTCATTGGCCATATACTCCGCAGTATACTGACGCCAATTATCAGACATCTTGTCCTACCTGTGACAGATACTTTATCATAGTACCCGCACCTGAGACCATAAATGGATCTTGGTCTGCACCTGTGTTGTTTTTTCCAGGTTCAACAAACTTCTTCATAATTAATCCATCTTTGATTATGGCTGAATATCTCCAACTTCTGTGTGCAAATCCCAAATGTTCTTTGTTAACTAGCATACCCATACCTTTTGTGAAATGTCCATTTCCATCAGGTATAACTTTTACTTTTTCTGCTTTTTGGTCTTTTGCCCATGCATTCATTACAAATGCATCATTAACTGAAATACAATAAATTTCATCTATTCCAAACTTTTTTATTTCATCATACTTTTCTTCATACTCAGGTAGATGTGTTTCTGAACACGTTGGTGTAAATGCACCCGGTAAAGAAAATAATACCACTGTTTTATTTTTAAAATAATCGTCTGTAGTTTTGTCAACCCAATAGTAAGCACCATGTTCGTCTGCTTCTCTAGTTTTAAAAGTAACGTTTGGTACTTTGTCTTTGTACATTTCGTTTACGTTTACTTTTGGCATTTCTATAATTTCTGTCATAAATCCTTTTTAATTATACTGGGGTGTAGTTGGGGCACTAGATAGCTTTTCTGGTGCCCCATGAAGCGGTTTCAGTCTCCCTAGCCACGCCCCCATCCACGATCAAATCCAAATATTGAGGGACAAGCCTTATAAAGCATATTTAGAAATTTGATGTAGAATTCCATAGTTATTATGAACTAGTCCTCGCTGGCAATATGTATTCATAAAGCCCAATTCCAGAATCAACTGAAATCTTCATAGCGCCTTGTTCACTAAATGAAATTGATGTTTGTGATGTATCACTTAATTTCAATATGCTCAATGTTTGTGCTAATGGCCATGCCCAACCTTTTTTAAGTTCAACTTGACAACCTGTTGCAAATGGTATTTCTACTCTATCATTAGAACCATCTCCAATGTAAAGTTTTAATACATCGCCATCTGTTTTTGCAACAAATGTTGGCTCAACACTTCCCATTACTCCAGCCCAATAAGATAAATCTTTAATGTTCTGTTGTGTTGGCTTAATTGTTAAGTCCCATTGTACACCTTTAAATTTAACTGATTTTAATTTTTCGTCAATCAATGCTGATACCATAAATCTGTAATTGGCATTGTATCCTGATGTTGAACTAAATTGTAGTTCTTCAGGCACTGACTCATTGTTTCTTTGTCTTTTAACTACTTGTATTTTTGAACTAGGATCATTATATCCTTCAAAGTTCAAGTAACCCGATAGCACTCCTAGTTTGCCTAATCCAATAGTACCAACAAAATCTGAAACTGCATTATGCAACTTGCCTTTCAAAACAACAGATCTATCATCATCCATTGCTTCAATTTCAGTTTCATTTCCTGTGTTGCCGTTAATCTTTACAGCTTGGATAAAACCCAGAGAGTGAGTGTGTTTCACTATATCTAATAGTACGTCCCTCATGTTATTCTCCTTATTCATTGTATAACCTTATTAATATATAATAATACGATTTTTAGTCGGATTTGTCAATTGTTATTTTAGTTTTATTTTTCTATGCAAACAATTCATTGAATACATTTATCCTTTGAGTATCCATTAGTTCCCAACCCAACACTCCAATAAGATTTTTAATCTTTTGGTCAATAATAGTTTCTTCCATTGATTTGTGGTCAAATGCCAGTTCTTTAAACCATCTAGGTAAATTCAACTCATCAATTGGATAAGCAATAGATGTATAATTCATTGGATTATTTTTCAACTTACATACAATCACTTTTTGTCCATCCATAATTGGTAAACTGTAATTGTCTTTGTATGCTTGTCTTAATTCATTCCAATTAAGCGAAGCTCTAACGTGTCCTGGCATAATTGGTTTTTTAAGAGCTGTCCTTTCGCCCAACGATGTCATTGATTGTGTTCTGGAATTATACAACTCTACTTGATTTCTATATTTGGTTAAGTTGTTTACCCTCTTTGGTGTTCCTTTTTCCCAACCATCTCTAAAACTGAATTCTTCTTTGAACTCACTTATTGTTTGGAAGCATTGATCTTTAGGAGTACCCAACAATACCATTGTCAGTAATTTTTCTAAAAACTTTTGTACAAACTCTGGTGTATCTGATCTTTTTAAATCAACACCCATCGCTTTAATCTTACCTGGTTTACCGTCCACGTCCATACGTTCATTTTCTAAATCATATATCAGTACTGCGTATCTTTTCTTTGTAATAAACAAACCTTTTGATGCAACCATCTCTCTACCAGATTTAATAATTTCACCTTGTTCAATACTAACATTAAAAGACTTTTTCATAAATGATGGAAATGATTTGTTGACCTCGTTACCAACATTGTCATATAGTTCTACCACTGATTCTTTAGTCCATGGTATATTGCCAGCTTCTACTTCAGACTTGATCATTGGATATGCACTAAAATAAACAGAGTCAGTATCTCCATATATTATAGATTCCCCTTGGTGGTTGTAATCACCTGCAACAATTTTATTAGTTTCAGATGCCATGTGTTTTGTAATTGTTCTACCACATAGTGTTACTGACTGCCCAATTCTAATGTCAAAAAATCTACATCCTGGATTTAAGATAGCACCATATAAACTGTTCAAATTAATTTTTTTAACAAGTTGTCGCTTATCCCAAAACTCTCTGTCCTTTTGATTTTCAGATTCACGCATTTTTTTCTGCATTACTTTTCTTTCTGAATACCATCTTTCTAGTAGTCCTGGTACAACTGCTTTTACATCTGCTCTAAACAAAGTACCATTAGAACTTAATATCCAATCTTTGCCTGATTCAAAAATGATCTTGTACCATTCCGCACCACTCATAGATTCTGTTTCACCATCTTCAAAGTCACAAACTATTTCAGTCGCTTTGTCTTGTTCCATTATCGATTGATATTCTAAAGAACCAAAGATACCTTCCCAGGCATCTGCGGCCGATTTCTTTTCTTTGTTTACTTTGTGATCAATATATTTTTTAGTTTCAGAAGGACGTAACTGACCTATGATAGTTTCAGGTCCCATATTCAAACTTCTAATAACACTAGGATACAGTGAATTGATGTCAAAAGATCCAATCCAGTCATGCAATCCTTTCTTTGGAAATGCCACATAGGCTCCTACTGCCGCTTCTGGTGTTGCATCAGGATCTCTTAGATGTCCATTTCTTTTTCTATCAGGAATAACCATTCCTCGCTGATGTGCTTCATTTATAATTGCTTGTTCTGTAACTGCAACTGCACCCATTGTTGTAGGTAACAATACAGTATTAGCATGAGCTAGTTCATTTGCAAGATCAAGAAATCTTAACTTCTTATCTATCTTATGTAATAGTGCAACGTCCTGTCTTGAATATGCAATAAACTTTTCAAAATCTCTATTGTAAAGTTGATCTAGTGTACCGTCATATGGAATTTTCTTTTCACCAATTTCATGTTCACCAATTGCATCTAGTCTATAACTATGCATCTCATGATATGTATATTTTCTATAAAGTTCTAAATAATCCAAATGCACACGACCAATTAAATCGTATGTTTCTTGCTCATGTCCAAATTTGGTATAATTTCTTTTTCTAGGATATTTCTCCCATAAGCAAAATCTTTTTGTATGATCTTTTCCTAATACCTGTATAACTCTGTTAATAGTGTAGGGTATATCAAAACCTTCTGAGTTCCAACCCGATAAAATATCTGCATCATCGATGAACTTCAAGAACATATCTAGTAGCTCTGATTCATCTTTACACAGAACAGTATTATCAAATCTAGATACAATAGTTTCTGCGTCTACTTGATCTAGTTCTTTTGGTTTTAATACCAAAGTAATTAATTGTTGTTCTTCCGGAAGCCAACTAAGGTTCACTGATATAGCTGTGATTGGTGCAAACGGATCCGACGCTGGAGCAAAGCCTTTGTCTGCAATAAAGTCTACCTCAATATCAAAAAATGCTACGTGAGCCTCTGGCGAGTCTTTGCCCAAGTAGTTGTCTTCAAGACATCTAAAGATTGGGTTGATATCACTTTCATAAAGTTTTTGATGACTGTATATTTTTCGTTCTCTATCAAACTCTTTTAATTGTTTTGTTTGAAAACGACTTACAGGCAAACCATAAATCGACTTATGTTTACCCGCAGGATCTGGATAATAAAATAGATATTTTGTTGGATATTGACGATAGTGTCTTTTACCGTCTAATCTTTCAACAACATTAATTCTATCTTTATCACGTTCCAAGAAAGCATCTATATAACTCATTTAACTCTATTACCTCTTAATGCAAAAAACAATCCTCCACAGTATAACATAAGATGGAAGTGTTCGTAAAGTAAAACATACGCAATACTTTCCGGTTCACCTATTAATATCACGCCGGTCATTATTCCACAAATAACTATACCACTGAATCTTGTTAGTACATCTCCTACGCCATCTTTGAGTGCTATTGTCAATCCGCCAACAAATAAAAGTATGCCAGCAAATAATTCTCCCCATGCAACAAAGAACCATACCGACATTGGTAATCCAAATGCTTCTGCATCTTCGATACTGACAGGTAGTTTTTGTAAACCTTGTAGCACAAAAACTATCGATAGAGGTATTCTTATGAGCCAATTGGCTCCTTTGAATTCAGGAATCTTTTTTAAGTATTCGTCTAGCTTCATTCTATAGCTGTTCTAATAACTCTGCTAATTTCTTCTTACTTTTTCCTAGTACTTTTACTTTTGCAATAGCATCTTTGTTGGATGTGTCTCCACCAACTACTATTAAAGCAATCATCCCCATACCTTTGTGTGGAGTACATTCATAATAATATATACCTGGTATTTCAAATGTGAAAGAATATTCCTTATTCATTTTACTTCTTTTCGGTAAATCAAAACCTTCCGGTCCTGCTTTAATATGAACATTGTGTCCTTTTGATGTTGGCAACCAAGTAATTGTATCACCTACGTCTACTCTAGAAACATCTTCTGAGTAAACCATTTTGGCTCCATCATCTCTTTTGTTTAACATATCAACTGTGATATCTCCTGCAAAGGCCGGACTCAGCATTGCCATTATTAATGTAAAAATGTATATAATTTTTTTCATATTTTTATTCTCCTTATTGTGCATAAACTTTACCAAATTTACTTTGTGACCATTCTTTGTATGAAATGTCTTCTTGCTTGACTGCTCCACTAGGTAATTGACCTTGTGCCCACATCATTACATTAGCACAAATACCTGACGCTGTCGATAACTGAATTGCACTCATTCCATTACTGCCATAAATCTTTTTATGATAAGTTTTTTCTAACATTTTTCCTTTTACTTTTCCGATAACTGATATTACCATAACAATTACATCTTGTGTAGTATATGGTAATTCTTGATCAAACAGTTCAACAAACTTTTGTTTATTATGTTTTAAATTTAGATCTTCTAACAGGAATTGCATCTTATCACAATGTCCTGGATATCTAATCGTTTTGTAACTTAATGATCTAATTTTTCCTTCATACGTTTTACACATCGAAGATGCACCACCTGACGTATTAAATGCTTCATATCTATCTCCATCAACATAAACAGTTTCTTTGCCATCTAGCGGTTGTGCTTTAGTGTGTTCACCGTTTGAAAGTATATCACAAGGATTTACATATTCATTTAAAACACCTACAGTTGACCATGTTAGGTAGTATCCCATTTCGTTTATTGGATACTGAGGTAAAGCACCAACTCTCATCTTGACTTTGTCTACACTATCAAACTGCTTAATTAAATCAGCCGCAATAATGTTAACTGCACCTGGTGCCAATCCACACTGAGTCATCATTGTTTCTGTATTTGTACAAGACGAAACATACTCAGCAATTTCTGTATCTTCTGTTGGATCAAAATATGCTTTATTAAGTTTAGCACATTGTTCAGCGATTACCATATTAATGAAGTACGGTCCGCAACTGACTATTCCATCTTTGTCTCTAATAAATTTTTCTACTTGTTGTGGGTTTGTGCCGTCTAGTTGTATTACATCAGGTCCTTCAACGGAATCTGCTACTACAACTTTAAAATTTTCTGAACGTAAAAGACTAGCAACAGCTCTTCCAATCTTTCCATTTCCTATAATGCCTATATATTTCATAATGATCCTTTTATTATTGTTGTTATTGTATATGAGTAATAGCTTTTTGTCTATACTTTTTTAATGATTCTTCAATCTTTTTATTCCTATCTAACTCAGGTATTATTCTTCTTGTAAACTTGTCATATGCACTACCATATGAACATTTATCTTCACACTCAATAAACATTGTTTTTGGGTCTTTCCAACTTTTGGTTAATTTTGTCCAACTATTGCCTTTTAATATAGTATCTAAGTTATTGGTATGTAGATCAAACTCTTTTTTGTGTTTAACAAATAAACTATCATTCCATTTAATTTCTTTATCTCTTTCTTTACTAGTACGTGTACGAAAAGGGTGGCTTATCCAACTGCAAGGATATAAAATTCCTTCAGCGTCTACATATAATCCACGTTCTCCTAGCATACACAATGGTAATACTGGTTTATCTTTATAGCTATCCTTATTGTTTTCAAACTGACTCGTCATGTTTCTTATATTTTCAATATCTCTAAATTCAGTTTGTTTACCAGATAAATTAATGAACAAATCTCTTTCACTGTGTCTATATCTACTAACCATCTCATGAGACATATCTGGTTCTAAAGGATCATATCCTAACTCTTTATCAATATAGTCCGGTTCCCATGATCCAAATAGAAAACTCTGGACAACATTAAACACATCAGCACCTGTTTCTTTTGCTAATTGTTTAATCTCATCTAGTTTGTGTTGATTAAATTTGAATATTATAGTACTCCAAATTATCAATAATTCAGGACTGACTTCTTTTAAAACACTAATGGCGTTCATGATACTTTTGAAATTACTATTCGTTCTATATTTGTCATTACTTTCTTGATCCCATCCATCGATGCTAAAAACTATCGTATCATGCACTCCTATTGCGTTACCCAAACGTTCCCACCATTCAGATGTTTTATAACTACCATTTGTTACAATACAGAGATGTAATTTTTCATTATGGCTTTTAATATATTCTACAATCTCTAACATTTCTTTACAGTATATTGGATCACCTTGTCCACCACATAATAATATTCTTGATGTTTTTGATAATATGTCAGGTGTTAGAAAAGACTTAACAAAATTTAAGTCCATTTCAGTTACTTTGAATAATTCAGGCTTTTCTGTTCTAGGACATCTCGAACATTTTAGAGTACATTTACTACTAACTTCTAGATGCCAATGGAATAAAGGGTGAGACATTATGCATCAATCCACCTGGCTTCCATTATAAACTCTGGTATTAAACAATCTTTAGGTAAGTTGTATAATGTATCGATTACTTTGCAAACATCTTTTCCTCTCACGCCATTATTGTATTGAGGTTTATTTCTTGCTTTTTCCGTATCTAACATTCCAAAAATAATATTTGTATGCCTCATTGGTGCTTTGCCTTCTTGTAGCTGTCTTGCTATAAAATGACTAACTGCATTTAAACTTTGTTTGTTTGCACTATATAACATATCTCTGCCTTCTTTCATTCTCCATGGCATTGATGCATCACTACTACTACTTATCAAGTAACCATCATGCTTTTCTTCTTTCCATTTATCAAACAAATCTCTGAGTAACTTTGTCTGCGAATTGTCATGAGCATAAGCATGAAGTACTACAATATCATAATTTAAACTTATATCTAAAATAGACTTTCTGTCATTTTCTTTGGAAATATCAATAGGAGTCACTGTACGGCTTAAACTGTCGCCATTAAAATGGTCAACAATTTCTTTGCCAATGCCTCTAGAGCCTCCTATGACAAGTACTTTCATTATTTTATATTAAATGCCTTTGCTAGTTTAGTTGGTTCCATTCCGTCAATCGAATGTACCTGTGTATGATCAAAAGACATTTGTTTACCGTCTACTATACTGTGACCAACAAATGACATATCATTATTAATTTGGTCTATTGCAAAAATACTTTTAATATGAAATCCTGTTGTGCCAAAACCCGATGTCCAATGCTCAACTTCTACTTCTGTTTCTTCTTTGATTACCTTGCGTTTAATCAGTTCCTTAATTATTTTTGCTTTCTCCATGATCTAAGATCTCCTTTATTGTTATAGCTTCTTTAATTGTTTTTATGTTGTTACCGAATGATAGCTTTGCTATCATCAATTCCTTGTCACCCTTAATATACAAACGAGGATAACACATTCTTCTCATGCTCCATATATCTTGTGCTAAAAATCCCTCCGAGTGATTATGTAAAAGGCCTCTGATTGATTGTATTACTTCGCTATCACTATCTGAGTAACCAAATTCTGCTGAATAACGATATTTCTTGTAGTACAATGTTTTTTTAATATCATATTTTAAATCATTAGTTAAAACTTTTTTATGAAACTCGTTTATTGGTCCTGTTACTTCAACCACATCTCGTAATATACCACAAACCTGAGAAGCCTGTCTTAAAGTCTTTGTGTAAATGTAACACTTCGGACCTTTGGTACCAACTCTTACATCTTCACCAAACTGATCCCATTTTAATCTTTTGACTTCACGTATTGCAAACTTTTCCCAATCAGAAAAGTTCCATTCTCTTTCTAGTCTATATGGTAGTCCGTAGTAATATAATTTTTTACTTGGTATTATTTGTAGCTTCATAATGAAATTCTAATTCTTGTTTATTGTTTATGTCTACTTTGGCTGTTCCTCCGTGTACTAATTTTCCGAATAAAATTTCTTTTGATATAGGCTTTTTAACTTCTTGATCAAATATCCTTTGCATTGGTCTTGCACCCATTGATGGATTATATCCTTTGTCAAGTACCCAATGTTTTGCTGTTTCTGTTAAACTAACTACAACTTTTTTATCGCTTAACATTACATTTGTTTCATCAATAACTTTGTCAACAATACGTAAAATATTATCTTTATCTAGTTTATTAAACTTAACAGTAGCATCTAATCTATTTCTAAATTCTGGAGTAAAGAATCCTTGAATATGATCGTCTTCTTCACCTGCTCTATCATGCTTACCAATACCTAGTGGTGCTTTTTCTACATCCTGGGCACCTAAGTTTGATGTCATAATCAAAATAACTTTGTCAAACTGTACAGTCTTACCTGTTGATGACGATAACTTTCCATCGTCCATTACTTGTAATAATACTTGCAATACCTGGGGTGCCGCTTTTTCAACTTCATCTAGTAATAATACACAATTTGGGTTAGATTCTATGTCATTAATTAATGCACCTGCTCCAACATTACCTTCAGCATAACCTACATATCCTGGAGGAGCACCAATTAGTTTAGATACAGAATGTCTTTCCTGATATTCTGACATATCATATTTTAATAATTTAATACCTAATGAATCAGCTAACTGTCTGCAGGCTTCTGTTTTACCTACACCTGTTGGTCCTACGAATAAGTACGAACCAATTGGTTTATTTGTAGCTCGTAATCCTGCTTTAGCGATTAATATTGAATCAACTAATTTTTCAATAGCTTCATTTTGTCCAAACACTTTCTTTTTAATATTTCCTTCTAAGTCAGCATAATGGTCAGTTCTTTTAACACTAATCATTTCAATTGGAACTTTAGATAATCTACTTACTACTGCATAAATTGTATCCATATCAACATTTGGTTTATCTGCTAATCTACATCTTACAGCCGCGGCATCTAAAACATCAATTGCTTTATCTGGAAAAAACTTATTGTGAATATGTTTGTCACATAAGTCAACAATGTTTTCAATAGTGCCATCTTCAAATTTTACTTGGTGAAATTTTTCATACACTGGTTTTAGTCCAGCTAAAATTAATTTTGTGTCTGCTACATTTGGTGCTTCTAAATCAAATCTTTGGAACCTACGCATCAATGCTCTGTCTTTTTCAAAACTTTCTCTATATTCATCTGGCGTCGTAGCACCAATACATAATAACTTACCTCTTGCTAATAAAGGTTTTAACAAATTAGCTAAATCCATATTACTTGATCCGGCCGTTCCTGCACCTGTAATCATGTGTATTTCATCAATGAATAGTATAACATCATCTTTACCAGAAATAGTATCCAATACCATTTTAGCTCTTTCTTCAAAGTCACCTCTATATTTTGTTCCGGCAACAAGAGCTCCAATGTCTAATGAATAAACTGTTTTATCTTTTAATACTTTTGGTACTGTGTTTTCCACAATCTTTTTTGCAAGTCCTTCAGCAATGGCTGTTTTACCTACACCAGGTTCACCTAAAACAACTACATTATTTTTCTTTCTTCTTGCAAGTATATGTGCTATGTCATCAATTTCACTATCTCTACCAATAATATCATCTATCTCACCTTTTTCAGCTTGTTTGTTTAAGTCATGACAATATGATTCAAATTTTCCTTGCGTCTCTTCGGCCTGTGCCATTGAGGCTTCCATGTTGTGTTTGCTGATAGCATCTTTAGTAATGAACTGAACTAAATTTTGTCTTGTGATTCCATGCTTTTTCATAAAGTAACAAGCATATGAATCTTTTTCACTCATTATACTAATAAGTATATCTCTTGGTAACAAAGTTTTTCTTCCAGAAAATATTACCTGTGTTACTGCACGATTGAAAACTCTTTCAATTGACTGTGTTTTACGAGGTTGTGTATTTTCTCTAACAATATCTTTCATATCGTTATCAACATGAGTAACCAAGTCAGCCATAATCTCGTCAATGTCTGCACCTAGGTGTTCACATATCTTTTGTATAGGATCTTCTTGTAAAATACTCAACAATAAGTGTTCGAGTGTAACGTACTCGTGGCTACGTTCACCCGCCATATCCATTGCTCTATCAATAATCTGTTCAATTCTATCTTGATTGGCCATCTCTAGTCTTTCTTTGTTGAGTTAATGTAGTTGATTTTAACATATTTGTATTATGATTCCTAGTGTTATATTAATTTCTTAAGTTCTTTTAGTACATTTGTATTTAATTCTTTTGGGGTGTATGGTTTTAACTTAATATAAAGATCTCCATACTCACCATTTGGTTTTGGCATTCCTTTTCCTTTAAAACGAATTGTTTGATCAGGTTGTGATCCTTCTGGTAATGTGTGACGTATTGTGTTTAATGAAATATGTTCTATCTCAATAGTTTTTCCTACTAAAACTTCTAAAACATTAATTTTATATTCATGTGTTAAGTCATATCCATTTCTTTGGAAACGATCGTGTGGTTGTATAAGCAGACGTACTAATAAATCACCTGCATCAAATTGTTTGTGTGTATTGTCTCCTAGTCCTCTAAAACGTATAGTAGTCCCATCAGCTGAGTCAACAGGTAAAGTAACATTAACATTTTTGGTTTCACCAGATGGTAACGAAACGTTCAGCTCTTTAGACGTCTGGAAAAAAATATCTTCTAGAGTACAATTCAAACTTATCTTAATATCTCTATTTCGCATAGGACGACCACGCATAGATGAAAAAGGATCTTGTCCGCGATGTGTTTGACGTCTTCCAAAACCTCCTCCAAAGAATTCATTTACCATCTCATCAAAACCCGCACCATCACCAAAACTGAATCTAAAACTTCCATCTTTACCTCTAGAGAAATTTGGGTTCATTCCTCCGTGATCATGCATTTGTTTCTTTTGTGGGTTTTTTAGTATTTCGTATGCTTCATTAATTTGTTTGAATTTCGTTTCATCGCCATTTGGTCTATCTGGGTGATATTCTTTAGCTTTAGATTTAAAAGCCTTTTTGATATCCTCAGGGCTGGCGTTAGCTGATATTCCTAAAATTTTATATGGATCAATCATATGTATAATATAACACTGATTTAAAAAATGTCAATGATTTATCTGTTGGATTGTATTGATTTATTTTGATTCTGACTGTTCGTAGTATTCTTTGTATTTGTCCAACATTTCATTTGTTTCCATTAGGTGATTTCTAATCTTTGCAAAGTTTTTAGCAATTAGTTCGTATTCTTTATCTGTCAATCCAAATAATACAGGATCATATCCTTCTGCTTCCAACCTTGCAAACACTTCATCTGCATTGTCAGAAGTAATTATAATCCATCTTAATTCATCCAATGATAATGGTGTTGGCTTATCTAAATTTAATTTTGGCTTTGGCTCTTCCACTTGGAATAATTTAATTCTTTTTTCTGTTCCAATACTGCAACCAGTTAATGCTAAAATAACCAATACTAAAAGTACCCCTTTTAAAAAAGATAACCAATAAATTCCATAGTGAGATATTCTCATTTTAATTCTCCAATTTTCACAATATTTTTTGTGCCATTCTAACATTATTTATTTCTTCCTGACTTCATGTTAGCACACCAATGATACATTTTTGCTTTTTCTCCTGATGCTTTTTTAGCCTTTGATCTTAAACTAGTAACTGATCCTTTACAACTTGCTCCTGCACGTTTTACTCTACCAGGACGTGATTTGCCTTTGACTTTGCCGTCAGCAAAGTTTTCAACTATATCCTGCGGTGGCACAATTTTTGCCTTTATGTGATTAGCACCTGCTTTTCTTTGTCCCCAGAAACGATGATGTCCGTCAATGACCTGATAGCCATTCTTGTATTTCCTTGCCAGTATAGGTGGCATAGGTTTTTTATCTTGTACTGCTTTTGCTATTTGATTCACTTTGTTCATACTGCTAGGATCACTCATTTTGTCTTCTGGTTCAAAACCAACCAATTGTTTGACAGGAATGTCCATAGTTGGTAACCCATCTGAATTATATTTTTCTACACCAACTGCACCAAAGTATTTAGGATCTGTTGACAGTTTTATTTTGTTTTCTACTGCAAATTCTGGATTAGGTGTTGAAAAATGTGGCTTACGCATAATTGTTTTTGCAACAAGATCTAACTCTTTTCCATCCCATTGTAGAGTAAAAGGAATGTTTACATCAGTTCGCATATCTTTCATTACTGCTTCTGCATCTGGACCTAATTGTGCAATTGGCTTGCCATGTTGTTTGTAAACTTGTCTAAACAATCTTGTCAACTCTGCCATTGTTATTGGTTTTTGATTTCTAGGATCATTTAATCTATCTTTAAAATGCTTTGAAAATTCTATATCAATTCCTAATGATGCAAATAATCTATCAGCATAAGTTTCTAATTGTTGTAGCTCTTGTGCTGTGATATCTGTTTGCTCACTTTCTTTTAAATGCTGTGGTGAAATTTTTAAGTAAGGAAAAACTTTAAATGCAAGGTCTACTCCAGATACATGATCTGATGGATAATGAAATCCTGCTTGTATTCTTCCTACACCAATTTTTTCAGCTATATCTTTAAACTGTTCTTTGTGTTCAGGATGTTTTTTAGATAGATATAATGCAAGTAAGGTAGCACCACAACTATGTCCGCTTGGATACGAAGGTGTTTTGTTGCTAGTTCCATGCATTGTTTCAAATTCCATATTATATGCTTCTGCCATTTGATATGGTCTTGGTCTATTAAACTTATTTTTAAATGTTCTAGTTACTTTCCATACGTCATCAATTATTGCTGTTATTTCAGCTGAGCTGTAATCTAGATTGTTTGCATTTAGATATTCTCTAAAATGAAATGAATCCATTTTATCAGAAACATATATTGAATTCTCATCTTCTTTTGTTCGTTTTGCTTGAATGTTAGTAATGGTAACTAGTTCATCTCTTGTTACTTCACTATCATTGTCTGGTGGATTTTCTAATTCTATATTTTGCCAACCATCTTCAATGTGATGTTGCTTATATGCTTCTATTTCTTCCATTGATTTTTCTAGTTGTTCTTTGTTGAAGTATCCCAAATCATTCATTTCTGATTCGTTTACTTTTTTACGACCGGCACAGTGAGCTTTTTGTGAAAACCCTTTTGGGTTATTGCAATTAATTGAGCTTTTATATTTCTTGCTCCATTTTTCTGTTAGTTCTACGTATCTCATTATGTGTATTTTGGTCTATTGGTATTATTTTGTACATACTTACTTGGATTAGCTTTTTTCAAAATGGTTGCCCAGGTTGTCATGTTTCTGCACCAGATATCGATCCATCTTTTTGCATCTTTATCTTTCATAATCTCTTCTCTACCCTGTGTTGCAATTTCTAAATTACAAGTAGGTGGTACTGTCATTCCCATGTTAGAAGCCATATTATATAAATTACCGTGAATGTGTTGGAATCCATCTCCGCCGCCTGACACTATTGTTCCAAATACTTTATTATATAAAGCATAATAATCATTATCCTGGCCCCAACTATCAATAGGATCAAATCTTTCTATTAGTCCTTGTGCTAATGAACTTTGAACTCCCCACCATATTGGTGTTGCTATAGAAACCATATCACAATTTTTTACAACATCAACTAGATGTGGTGTAAGATCATCATTTACATTATCAGTTGTGAATTCAAAGTTTAAATCTTTTAAATGTACGGTATCAACAGTAACTCCAAGACTATTCATATTTTTTGTCACTAAATCAACTAGTGCTTGAGTGTTTGACCCTTCACTTGGTTTCAGACTTGCATTAAAAATTTTTAGTTTCATTTTTTATATTTGTTGCTAACGTTCTTAGCTTTACCTTTCCTGTTAGCATTTGAATCTTTTCTACGTTTTCTGTTTACTGCTTGGGCTATTGCTTTCTTGCCACCTTTAGCTCTTAATGAAGCCGCACGTGATTTTGATAAACATTTAGGTTTACCTTCTCCGGCTTTTTTGTCACCACATTTACCAATACGTTCACCTTTGGTATTATAACGATCCCAGCCGCCGCCGCCGGCTCCGCCTTTTTTGCCTTTGCCGAACCATGCTCTTAGATCTTCGTTTATGACTTCTACTATCTTCATTTTACAAATGCTCCAATCCTGCCGTGTATGTCAGGATGTTTTATATATTTATAGCCTTCTGGTGCTTTTGTAGACTGCCCTTTCCATACTGGAACGTACTCTTTCCTGTCACCTTCAAAATCTACATTATGCCTAAAATGTACTTCAATAAGTTTTCCACCTATGTATTCACAATTTAGCTTTGGCCTATTAGAGAAATGCTTCTTTATTAATGGATGTAATGGTACTTCATCATCAACTTTTACCCAACTATCCCATTTCTGTAATGTGCTTTCTTTTTTGAATCCTTCCACGCATCTTACTTGTTTGCCTTTGTTATAATCAACTGTTAAGTGTCTTCCTTCAAACCATTCGCACCAAAATGTACCTAAAGGCAAATGATTGGTTGTTAATTTTAGATGCATTTTTTTGGCACCCATTCCTAATCCGAAAACATTTACACAAGGTCTTACTATGTAGTCTCCTTCTTTAGGAACATCTATTCCTGCAGGACCACATTTATATCCTAATTTTTTTGAAAGTATTAATTTATCTAATGCCCAAAGATCATCTGATTTTGGACTTCGCCAATATAGATCTTCCGCATCAGGTTTAATTACTTCATATAGTTTCATTATATTAATCCTAATGCGTAACTGCTCATTACTTCTTTTTACTTTTGCCCCAATTCTTTGCACCAACTTTTCTGCATCTTACCAATGCACCGCTGGCATAAGCCGAAGGCCAAACTTTGTATCTTGATTTGACTTTATGATAACAAGCATCTTGCTTTTCAGCTAATGTGTCAAACTCAGCTTCTGTAATTGCTTTTGCTTTAAGTTCATCTATTCTCATGACTATTCCTTATTGTACTGCGTAAGGTATATAATTAGGATTTGCTATTGATGGACACTCTGGATTAATTTCAGACTTTTTAGTAGCTTGAAGCTCTTGCTCTGTTAATGGAGATCCTGAAGCAATTTCTACACACCTTTTCGCTCTATCTGTTGCTTTATTGATTACGTCTTCAACTAGTCCTGGCTTTTTGGTTGCAAGTTTACCAATGTCTCTACCATTTTTGTTGAATCTTTTATCTAAATTTTCTAAATCATCTTTTAAATTATTGATCAATATATTCATTTGTTTGTTTGCTTCAATAATTTTATTAAAATCTTCTTTTTGTGATTGTAAAGTTTTTTCTAAATTAGAATTAGCCAACTCCATCTTAACTGCATTAGATTTCAATATGGCGTTGTCTGCTCTTAGAGTCATAACATATCCTATGATTCCAGCAAACACTGATATTATCATTAAATATTTTGCTATACCAAACCAACCAAACATTTTAATCCTCCTTGTGAATTCTTTCAGCATTTTTTAGATGCATACAATATTCGCCTATTGAATGATCTCTTAAACCGTCACCCAATCTTTGGAACTGTCCCCAGAACCAATTTTTAAGTAAGGTCACAAACTTAACTTTACCAGTTCTTAAAACACCATGTCTGTCAATGTAAACAAGACTACCAACGTGTTTATATCCTAGTAACATTAAAGGTACTTTAGTAACTAGATCGTTATTGTTACGCACTCTAAACACTGGTGTTTTAAATGAGTATGCATACTTCCAACTACCTGGTCTGGGAGCGCCATAAGTGTAACAAGCCTCAACATGGAATTTAGATTCCAAACGGTTGGTACAAATTAAGGCACTTGCTCCTCCCAATGAATGACCAGTTACAAAGATTTTAAACCATTTACCTTTAATAACTCTTTCAACTCTAGATTCTACTTGATCGTAAAGTTTATCAACATAACCTTTGAAGCCTCTATGTACTTTAAGACCATCAAAGTTTAAAACTTTTTTGATTTTTAAATCAGCGAGTACATCTTTATATTCGCCTGGTTCTGTTCCTCTCCAAGCAACGTATATTTCTTTTTCTTTATCGCTCCAGACAACATAGCATTGTGCATTGTCTTGTGTCATGAATTCGTATTTCCAATCGTCCATTCCTAAAGTTCTTAACTTATGAACAAATGCTTTTCCAGAACTGTAAGCCGCGTTTGAAAGACCTGCTAATCTTGTAGCAAGTTCAGGATCAAACTTGTCCCATCTTGGATCACGTTTAATTTCATTTGTTAGTACTAGAGGATTTTCATTCACTTTATTTTCAACTCTTTCTCAATCTTTTCTAATCTGGCTTTAAGAGCTGGAAACTTGGCCATACGTTTTTCTTCGTCTGTCAATACTTTGATGTCGTATCTTTTTGCCGCCCAATTATAAAGTGAATCAACTTTATTGTAAAACCATACACCCATCTTGGTATCTTTAAACCAAGTTGCTGTGGCATTACCAATAATTGAACCTGCTATTGCTTTTATTAAAAAGAACCACATATTATTTTACTAATCCTTTGTAAACTTTATACAAGCCCCAAGCTATTCCGCCATAAGCTAATAGTTTTGCGATTGGTCCAAACACAATCACGATTAAACAAAATAGTATAATACCTATACCTTCTACTGAATCAAAATCTAATAATTTTTTAATCATTATAACATCCCTCTCTCAATTACAATTGGTTCTGCTTTATGAAAAGTGATTGCCCACTTCTCAATGTTAACTAATTTATCAACGTCTTTTAATATTTTCTTTGCGACGTCAAACATTGTTTCATCTCTATTCATTTCAATAAAGATCAAATAGTTGCCATTTTCATCAGGAGCAGGCGATACTTCAGTATCTAGTACTTTGTGTACTCCTCTCTCAATGAAAGTTGCGAAATCATTTGCTGGTTCTAAATCTTTTGCATAAAACGTCATCACGACAATGTTCTCAGGTGAACCACTTTTTGGTTCAAAGTCGTCAACAGTAACTATAGGAAGAATCAGGTCTTCTAAGTCTCCTGATCTAAGTCCTTCGTTAAATTGTTTCTTCGCCGGCGTCACCAGATTGTCTAGTCTCATCGTCTAATCCTTGTTGATAACCTTTTTCAAGTTCTTCATCATCTGCTTCTGATCTATCATAAGTTGTTACGTACTTTTTAGGTACTTTGATTGTAACTACCCAGACAGGAATCTCATCTATTTTTGGCTTCTTGGTTCCTGGTTGGAAATCACCATGGTCTTCAACTGTACGTGGTTCATTCATATGATCCTCTTGATAATATACTTTACAGTTTTTATCAAGTAATCTTTCACCACCAGATGGATCTGGCATTTTATCATGTGGGAACATCAATTTAACTGTGCACCAGTATCTTGTTAATTCTGGTCCATCAATTACTTCGCCATCAAGCCAATTAGCATATGAGTATAGATTTAAATCATCTAAAAACTTGTCAAACTCTAATAAGATGTCTAACAAAGAAGCTCTCTTGTGAACTTTAAAATGGTTGTTAATTGTGTCGTTTACGTTTATCATAACAGTATTTATACTATTAATAGTGTATTATGATAGAGTAGATAAGTCGAAATTCTTAAGCTCTTGGTATCCACCAATACGTTCACCATTGATTACTATCTGTGGCACTTGGCGTACTCCAGGATATTGGGCTTTGAATTCTTCCAATATTGTCATATCGTCCAATGATATTTCTTCAAAGGCGATATTCTTGGTGTTTAATAGCTGTTTAGCCGCCGTACAGTAGGTGCATTGGCTTCTTGTGTATACTTTAACTGTCATAGTTTAATTCCCAAATAAATCGCTTGATGGTTCTAGTGCATCAAGTGTTACGTTAATATAATGTAATTGTTCTTTTTTGTTGTTTGTTCTCCAAACTTCAACAACAATTATGTCCCCTGGCATTTTGCCCCATAAAAACTCAATAACATCTGGCGATGCCTCTACTTTGACACCATCTATAGATATTATAATATCTCCTGGCAATAATCCAAATCTTTCTGCTGGTGAGCCTTCTACTACTTCTTTAATTTCTAAAAAAGATGGTACATCTAAGTCAATTAGTTTGTAGTAATGTTCTCTATCTTCTACTATACCTAGTTGTACTCCTATACTAGGCTTGATATGATATCCAGTTTCAATCAGTTGTAATGCAACTCTTCTGGCTAACTTGTATGGTACTGCATACCCATATCCAATATAAAATTTTGTTGGAGAAATAATTAAAGTATTGACTCCAACTACTTGTCCCCATTGATTTAATAAAGGTCCTCCTGAGTTACCTGGATTGATAACTGCATCAGTTTGGTAGTAGTGAACCCAACTAGTTCCTGGTCTTGGTCTATAGTTGCTACTTAGAATTCCTTCTGTGAAAGTCCAGACTAATTGTAGTCCATGGCCAAGTCCATAAACTCTGTCACCCATTTTAGGAGCCGTTGTTGCCCACGATAAAATTTTGTGTGGTATTTTTTCATTTACTCTAATCACTGCTATATCAACTTCTTTATCATAACCTATGACTGTTATGTCTGTTACTTCAAAAGGAAAATTATAAGAGTAAATGCTAATTTCTTCATAATTTTTTATTACGTGATAATTGGTTACTATGTGGTGTTCGTCTATCCAAAATCCAGTACCCATTCCGATATTTCTTAAATCTTCTTCATCAAGTTCTTCGTTATTTTTATTATCTTCAGTTGGCGGACCTTCGAAAAATTTATCATATGGATTATTTTCATTTATCGCTTTGTAAGGATCTGTTGCTTTTCCAGTTACTAACACTAATCCATCAAATGTGTTTTCCCAATCGATTGCTTGAGCTGGAAAAATTGTAGATAGTGTAAAAATTATTATAAGTGCTAACTTCTTCATTGTTAAAAATTACCTCCGTCAAATGCTTGTTCATCAAACACTGGTTGTTTTTCTTTAGACGCAGGTTCTGATTTTTGTGATAATAATACTGCAATATCAGTTAATATGAGAAATGCTTTGTCTATATCTATTCGTATTTCGGATTGTCTTAAAGACTTTCCAGTTTTCACTATTTTACTAAAATCTTCTAAATGCTTATAAGCCATATCTAAATACCTGTTTTTACTTCTTTCTTTTTTGTACTAATATTTATGTTGGCTTCCATTTCGTTTTTGTAAGGACCTAAAAATTCAATACACTTCTCTGTCAATGTTACTAGCTTTGGATTATAAGAGAAAAATATTCCACCTTCAAATCTAACTCCATAATATCCAGCACAATAACGATCTTCTGAACTTTGTGTTTTTGTAAATGTAGGAATTTTATCAAACCATTGTACATTGTATGGCTTCACTTTTGTTGTATAGCCATCAATGTCATGAACTTCTTTTACTAGGTCTGATGTTTTTGGAGAATTAGCAAATATATCTTGTCCAAATAATTCATTAACTGAGCTTACTGATGTTACTTCAGTTTTGACATTAGACTTAATTACTTGAAATGTGTCTTGTTCTTTTTTTTCAACGGTAGCAATATTTACATTTTCGTCTTTTACTATCCAAAACTTTTCTGGTATTATTGGTTTAGCATATATCACGCATTATATCCTTGGTTCAAGTATTTTGCATGATCCGTTGGATTATCTGATAATCTAGTAAGTCCGTGCCTTGTACAAAATTTCATAAAACGTATTCCTACTTGATCTATTCCTTTATTTTTTTGCGAATCTGCAATTTGTTTTAATACATCTACTTTAACTTCATCTGGTTGTTTTGTCAAATCAATTAATTGACGATTTCTTTCGTAACAATCTTTAACTTGATTTTCATTGCCTAAATGATCTGTCCATTTAGCCAACATAAAATTGTTCCATACAAAACCTTGATTGTGCCTATCGTTGAATGCTTCTATAATTTTTTTTGTTCTTGCTTTAGGGTATGCACTAAACACATTGTCACTGCTGTCTCCCCTAATGCATTTTTCAAATAACATATATTCTGGGTCCGGTGCAGACTTTGGCATACCTGTTTTTTTATCAATTACAGGTTTGTCTTTTTCATCATAATAACCATTTACTGTGGTAATTGTATTATTCATTCCATTATAAATTGACGTCAATGGTGATACCAATTGGTTAAAGTCAGAGTCTGTACTTACAATGATGTTTTTAGAATCTTTATGTGCCTCAATCCAAAGAGCGATGACATCATCAGCTTCAGCTACACTAGATCTTATAGCAGAACAATTAGTCTGCTCTTTTAAAAACTTTAATAAATCATCATATGCTTCCCACCAGTATTCATCTTCTTCTTTTTCTTTTCCAGTTCTTTTATCTAAAACAACTTTTCTATTTTTCTTATAAGGTTCATAAACGTCTTTACGCCAACTACGTCCTTCTAAACAAAATACCACATGACTGCCTGAAAACATATTATAGGCTTTTTTAACTGAATTAAACATGATGTGAAATGATAATCCAATTCTTTCATCAAGACTAGTACCACGTTGGGCTACGTGTCTTGCTCTGAAAAACATATTTTGAGTATCAACTAAAATGTATGTCATTTACGTGGCTCTCCATGTACTCCCCATTGGTTGTGTCTAGGGTCTGTCTGTTGTAAGTACAATTCATTTTGTATCCATTGTCCATCTTTTACAAATCCCCAATCTTTTCTTTTCTTGCCCATATAAAATAAACTCCAACATGGAATTTCGTTTCCATCTTTGTCTTTAGCAAGTTCTAACCAATGTAAGTTATCAGCCTTTCTAAATCTAATATGTCCTGGTCCTCGCCAGTGTTTACCATTTTCAGTGTGTTCCCAATATCCACCTTTGATAATCATTGCTCCCCAATCCCATGGATGATCATGTAATGTAGGTTCATCGCTTACTAAGATTTTATGTAATGTAATATTAAAAGGAAAG
>Ga0208405_1000030_pt1 | contig 25599 bp, 29 predicted proteins | sample ETNtaG_32_FD_185766 | JGI IMG/M metagenome (GOLD analysis project Ga0208405, IMG submission 185766) | Marine microbial and viral communities from oxygen minimum zone, Eastern Pacific Ocean - ETNP201302PF84A (SPAdes) (version 2) | ecosystem: Environmental > Aquatic > Marine > Oceanic ... | reverse complement strand
AGATGTTCACTAATCTCTCCAAAGAATAGTTGGGTCGCTGAAGGAATCTGCTGATCCCATCTCTCTTGAGTATACCACGGCAAGAGTGATCCAGCACACAAACCAAAAGAAATTAAATATTAAATTTTGCCTCCACATGAATCTACGGAAGGCTACGAACTCTGGTTTCTTCGTGGCGATCTCAAGAACAATCGACAACAAGAATCCAAACAAGAGTGGGAGAAAAAGAATGTCTGAGAAACTCAGGAGAAAAATAAGAATTTCTTTCATAATATTTCTTTGGGTATAAACCAATAAGATACAGATTGCCATCGTTTGCCCAACAAATAGGCGTCATAAAAATCTTGAATGTCTTTCCAGGTGTTGCGGTAGTTTTTAGGATATATCGTCAAACTCATTATGGCAAAAATAATTACATGGAAAAAATGTCCTGCGGGATGGTGACCCAACTGAAAACCAAGCAATCTTGCTTCGTCATTAACACTAAATCCCAAATCAAAGTGCTTGTGCAGTTGATCATGAAGTTCGGTGCTTTCTCCTATTCCAGGTATCCAATTCTCTAAGAACTGAACATAAAGATCTGGTTCCATTGTACTAATGATAATAATTTACTAATGTCAATGCAGGACAAAAACGATAACATGATTACAACATCCCATCCTTTGATCTTAACAAAAAATGGAATAGTTACAGCATTTGCGACTAGGTGAGTTGCTGATCCAGCAGCAACATCAACCCACAGAACAATAAAATAGGCAGAGACCACTAAGAAACTGCCTAATATACGCATATAAATTAATGTCTTATTCATCCAAAAGTAGAATCAGGCTCCATAGCAATATAATAAGTCAAGTCACTGTTCTTTGCAGTAAACCGAGACAAAAGTTTTTGGGATACTACAACCTCGTAAGTTCCAGGAAGAATTTTAATGTTCTCAACCTTGAAGTTGAAGCAAAACTCTTTATCAGTTTCACCAACAATCACAGAATAAACGTTTGATGTGTCATTCTTCTTGTCACGGACAACCAGTTTAATCACACCATTCTCACCGATAGCAGATAAATCTGGAGACTGGTAGATAGAAGATGCTTTCAGAAGTTTGTCCAGTTGATCGGTACTCACCTCAAAACGAACATCTTCGCTAGGAAGAGAAATATCTTTGTCAGGAGGAGAGACAATTACATTCGGATCGGCAAAGAAGTACTTAGAACGAGATTTTCCTTCCTTCATAACAACATAACCGTCATTATTAAAGTCTAACTCTGGGTTTTGATATAGACTCAATCCATTAAGGAATTGATTGAGATCATATACACCAAAGTCTTTAGTAAAGTCTTCGGAGACAGTTGCCTCTGCTAAGATATTCTTCATTACACTAATAGTGCGCAATTTATTCCCCTCTTTGAAAAGAATAGATTGATTAATAGAAGAGAAGTTCTTGAGAAGAGAGATAGTTTTATCAGAGAGTTTCATGTGGTCGAGAGTTTTCATTATCAATATGGAAAGTCAGAAGTGGTCGGTTTGTAATGATCATCAAAATGCAATAGTAGCATAGCATAGTGAATGACTTTTAGTAAATCTTTTTTATTTTGTCCGTCTTTATCACCGTATCGTGTTCCATACTTTATGATGTTTGATTGACAAAATCCAGAAGCAAGTCCTTTAGCTGCCATCAAATCAATAGTTTGGATGTCCTTAAATCCACTTGATTTGCCAGTATAGTGACTACGATAAGTGCCACTGACATATTCGTGGATATCCTTCAAGATAACATCTTCATTATACTTCCAGCGACCGTTGTTATTGTCGGGGGTTTGGGGAAGTTCTGGAACAGAAGATGTTGGAAAATTTACATCAAATGTAAGTATATCTTCCCCGTATAAAGAGGTTTCTTTTTCTGAGAGGGAAAACTCTGGAAGAGTGTCCTCATAAATTTCATTCGTGCTCATAATTTCGTCGTAAAGAAAGCTCCAGGAGTTTGCCATAATTATATCAAACAGCACTAAATGTGTCAATGGAACCTTCATTCTCAGAAGGCATCACAAAGTCAACATCAACCTTGTCATACAGTTCCAGGAATGCTTGCTTGGTCTCATCATCAAAACGATTGACACAAACTTGAATTGCCTTTGCCTTATCTCCGAAGATGCTGTATGCCTTCACAATGTGAACCAGACGGCGGGTGCTGATAATTTCCTCAATACCACCATCATAGAAGGTTTTGCGGATGATGTCTGCCCAGTCAGCAAGGCGCTTGCAGAAGTTGACATCACCACACAGTTTGTTGAGAATCTTGGTCTCAACAGAAACAGTGGGATATTCTTGCTCGAAGGTCACAGGAAAACGCTCCAGGAACGCTTCATTGAGAACGTTGGTACCAATGAACCGACCATCGTCAGATCCCTTGCCCTTGGTGTTGGCCGTGGCAATAACTTGGAATCCATCAGTGGGTTTGATCCACTTACCGATCTTCTTGAGGAAGACGCCCTTACCTTCTAGAATGGACTGAAGACAGAGGATTTTGTTGGATGCCAGGTCGATCTCGTCCAGAAGGAGAACTGCTCCGCGTTCGAGTGCTTCGATAACGGGACCATTGTGCCATGCAGTATTCCCATCGACAAGCCTAAAACCACCCACCAAGTCATCTTCATCCGTCTCAATCGTAATATTCACCCGAATAAGTTCGCGACCCAGTTGGGCGCACGCCTGTTCGACAGAGAACGTTTTACCGTTACCCGAAAGGCCCGTAATGAACGTTGGGTAGAATAGACGGGAAGAAATAATTTTTTTAATATCAGTGAAGTTACCAAACTTGACGAAGGAATCATCTTTATCGGGAATAAGGTTTTGTTCCACAGAGGGAATAGCAGCAGGAGAATTGTAAGATACTTCCAGGTCTTTGACTGTCTCTTTTGTTACTTCAAGATTGTAAGTTCCTCGACCAGACTTATACTGCTTCAACTTCTTAGCAACAGTCTGATAGGAAAGGGAAACGCCACTGTCTGCAATCCATGCTTCGATATTCGCCTTTGTGATGGCGTTTCCATAAGTGGAGTGAAGACCGTCGCGGATGAGTTCTGTGGAGTAGGTCATGTCTTTGTTTGAACTGATCTAAGTATAGTGCATATAGACCTGCTCTCAGAGGACCTTGTGACAGTTCTTATTGTGATTTCAGAAGTTCTTGGAAGTAGTCTTCTGAAGCAATCTTGCCAGTATATCCAGGAAAGTGCTGCTTCATCATTGCAGGGACTCCCATAGCAGTGATGCTGCTATCGGTTCGAATCCATACTTCTTTCTTCTCTTCAATAACGATGTGTCGCAGGGGAAACTTACTTTTCTTCATAGGTAAATGTTTTGTTTTTCACTTTAGTATCAAATTCACCAGTTCTACCTGGTCTCATTTTCCCAACCTTTGCGTTCTTTCCTTTACCAGGCCAAGATTGCTTAGATGTTCCTTTGAGTGTAGCAGATCCTTTTGATTTGCGTTGAATCAGAACTGAATCCTGATCATCTTTAGACGATCCGGGTTTTGTATTCTTCTTGTGCTTGAGTCCACGTTCTGTTCCCAACTTTTCGATGGTTTTTTTGAACTTGCGTTTACCCATTTTACCAGAAGAAACTACATGAGACTTCTCTCCAACTTTCTTCTCTTGAGGTGTTCCTGGGTTTTCTGTATATCTTCCAGATACTTTTGTAGGACCTGGAAGGCCAGCGCCACGAATTCGTCTTTCAGTTCTCTTACTTCTCTCTTTATTCTCTTTGGAGGACTTGTTCCCTCTTTGGCCGGAAAGGATAGCCATGCCACCCTTCTGTGATTTAGAGCGAACTCTATTCAAAGAAGTTTCCTGAATAGAGTTACATTCTACCACAAATTGCTGAAATGTCTTCATACCACCAAAGAAATAAATTCTCCTAATACCTTTTTATTTAGTTTTTTGGTCTTCAGAGACTTAGCAAATGCAGATTTGATCTTTGCTTTGGTTGCACCACCATCAACTTCAAACTCAGATTCCTGAGAAAGAGTTGCAGAAGACATTCCAAAGTAAGCATCATATCCAGAAGATTTGATGTTAAAGCTCCTAGACTTCTTCCAATCTTTTTGAATACGATCAAACTCATCATCACCAAAGTCACAGTAACTACGAATGAATGAGTTTGCATCGCGAGGAGCAAGAACCCGAATTCCAATGAAGTTTGCGTTAGGGAAGTTGTCCTTCAAGTTGCGAAGCATGACATCAGTGAAGCATCGATATTGACCCTGTATTGCATAGGTTGTTCCAAGTTTGCGATCACGGACATAGGACTCTCCCGGATAAAGATGACGGGTTCCAAGAAATGGTTCTGGTTCCCAGGGCCTCTTAACCGTAACATGATATGAAAGACTATTTGCTTCACCATCAGTAAGAACAATGCACTGAACTTTCTGAAGTTTATTTGTCTTCTGAAAGTCTGGAAGAATTGTATGAAGAGAAACCAATGCTTCATTTAGGGGAGTTCCAGACAAACTAAGACGCTCAGGAACAGAGTAGCGAGAACCATATACATTGCCATAGTAACAAGCAATTCTCCAAATATTGATCATCTGTTTTTCAATCTCCTTTGCAGGAACTTGACTGGTGAAAATATTCATCATAGAAAATGAATCGTCAATGGACAAGAAACCTTCTTTCTTTTTATATGAAGGAGTCAAATCAGCATCAACATACTTTTCTAGTTTGTGGCTGTAATGAGATCTTTTCCACTCATTAGTGAATGCATAAACCTCAAAAGGGATCGATACTTTCTTACAAAACCAGATCAAGTTGAATAGTTGCTTGCAGGTATCCCGAAGAACGTTAGACATTGATCCAGACCAATCAAGAACAAAGATCAACCCATGATTCTTACCGTCTGGAAGGACCGTAACCTTCTTGAAGAGATCTTCATTATATCTATAAGTATGAAGTTTAGCGGTGTCAAGAACACCAGTGCGAGAGGTAGAAGCACGAGCATAGGAATCTGCTGCTTTCTTGCATTCAAACTCCTTCACCAAATAGTTGACTTCCTTCTGAGCAGACTTCTTGAAGTCATAGAAAAGTTGGTCAACAACACTATAAAGATCAATCCCATCCATTCCATGAGATTTTGCTCTTTGATTAGACGTTCTTTGAACAAGAGTGAACCACTCGTTAATTACGTCATGAACGTCAGAGTTTTTAGCGATGAGGTTTTGAGAATCTAGTTTGGGGATTTCAGCATAGACACTGTCACCAGACCTTTGGTCAATCAGATCCTTGAGTTTTTCTTCAAGATTGTTCGCTGTTGTAACTTCCAATTCATCATTATCTCCAGCATTAGATCCGGGAGTAACTTGAGAATTGTTCTCAATAGAATCTTGAGATTCATCCTCACTATCACTATTTTCAGAATCTTGAGAATCTAAAGTCTCAGAGTTCTGTTGAGAAGATTCAGACTCAAAGTTCTCCTGAGGGGGAATAGGAGCATCTGGTCTGTCATCATTATCAATCTCTTTCTTGCAGTGCTTGTAAAGAGTCTCTGCGGCAATTAGAACATCTTCAAATGTCTCACACTCAGCAATTGTGTGGACGAGAGGCATTTCTTTTTGATCGTCAAAGTTGATATCAACAAAGTTTCCAACCTTAAAGTATAGGTTAACTCGATCTGCAAGATTCATGGAGGAGACATCTTCACCCGACAGGTCAAAGAAGTCATTTTCATTCATTTCCTTGTATCCACCAAAAAATGTCTTTGCAAGTCCAGGATACTTGCGCTTCATCAACTTCTCAATGCGAGCGTCTTCTACCACATTGACAAACTGTGGTGGAATATCATGCTCCAGAAACCAGTCATTGTCTGGAGTAAACAGGGCATGACCAACCTCATGACCAACGAGCATGTCATACACAACATTGCTCGTATCCCATACAGGGAGGGTCAGGACACGAGTGTGAACATTGAATTGTGCGGTCTCGATCTGACGATGCTCAACGACCAGGTCTTCAGTCGCAAGGAGTTTTGCCAGTTGTGACTTGATTTCGTGGGAGACGTACATGTGGTTCGTTTCTTATGTGGCCATAATACTAAACCCCCACCTTTCGGTGAGGGCCCTCAGTGACAGTTTTTCTAGTGTCCTTGTTACAAAAGTTCTTTACAAATACGTTTACACATGTGTTGGGTTTCGTCGCATTCGATCAAGCAGTTATAATAATCGTTAAGGATGTCGGCATCATCTGTTTTTTGATCTATGATAGAAAGTTTTTCTATGCTTTGCTTCCAACCAGCTAATTGATTATAAGAAATGAGATTGTGCATTATACCTCCGGATGATCAACATAACATAATAAATGTATCATGCCATACAAATTGCCTCAATTCTATATTATATAGTCAGCGTATGCTAACTTAATGTCTTTTGCTTTACACTTAATAAGTTTTTTATGAAACTAAATTTTTCTTCACAGTATCCATAACATTGACAGTGGGGAACCATCCAATACTAGTCAAAACAGTGGTATCTGCAGCATTATCAAGTCTTTCTCCTGGAGTATTTTCTTTCAGAGGTAAGTGTCCCATGCCCATCTTTTCTGCAAGTTCTTTTACAGAGACAGAATTTCCCGTTCCAACAGACACTGGGCCATTAACATTTGCGTGAGCGAGATATCGAATTGCACGACAGACATCCTTTACGTGAATCCAATCTCTCCGATGATTTGTAACGTATTTTGCATTTTTATCTTCTAGCATACGATACATCATATCTTTTCGACTGTCTGGACCATAAACTGTAGTGAATCTTAATCCAACAGAGTTTGATGGGGCCATCATTTCGTTTACCCACTTTGTCATTGCATATGGATTTTCCCAATACTCTTCTTCCACAGCACTCGATGATGCATAGAGAAGACGAGTATTTGTATCCCGACACCAATCAAATAATGGTTTTGCCATCAATACATTATTTACATAGAACTTTTCAGGATCTTCTAGACTCTCTCGAATGTTTGCATAAGCAGCAAGATGAATTACCAAATCATAATCACCACCATCAAACTGACCAATGTTGTCTGGAAAATCAATTCCATCTACATTTACAGATCCCAGTTGTTCTTGCCAATCTAGATATACATTTCTACCTATAAAACCTTTATGACCTGTAACTAAAACTCTCATGACAACATTCTGCTAAAACCTTTTACTTTTTCAAACTTTATCACATTCTCAAATTTATCATGAAGAGATTCCTTATGAGAAATAATAAAGACATTTGCATCCTTGATTACATATCGAATAATTTTTAGAAACTCCTCAGTACCAAATCCATCAAGAGAACTATCAAATACTTCATCCATAATTAACAGATTGGTGTTGACAGAGTTCTTCATTCTAGCAACTTCTCTCCAAGTAAACAAAAGAGCTAGATCAATTCTCATTTTCTCACCTTCACTAAAAGAAGAATATGAGAAGTCTTCGTGAATTGGAGAGCGAATCGTTTCGTTAAACTCCTCATCCAACGTAAAGTTGATATAAAAATCCATCATCTGAAGATATCTATTTGCCTGATTGTTTATTAAGGGCAGATACTTCTTGATGATTTTTGTTTTTACTCCACCATCTTTTAGCAAAGAGTAAGAAAAATCATAATAGTTAATTTTTTCTCTACTCTCAGAAAGTTCGTTTAGAGTTTCTTTTAATTTCTTTTTAAAGGAGTCTAACTTCTCATGTTCAGAATTCTTGTTTGCAAGTTGACTGGCAAGTTTTTGAATTTCTGATTCCAAACACTTGATCTGTTTCCGAATCTCAGAAACCGTAACATTGTTTGTAGATATGCCATGCGTGAGGTTAGTTATCTCCCGAGTGATAGAGTTAAGTTGACGCTCTCGCTCTTCTTCCTCTTTAATTGCCTCTTCAAGTTCAAGAAAACCTGATTGCAACTCCTTTGACTTATTTTGAGCGTCTGTAATTTTATTTATTCTAAAGTCTTCTTCAATAGATTGTGTGCAGGTAGGGCAAACCTTATTTCCAGTAAAAAATTTATGTTCCTTAACAACGGAATCAATTCGATGAGAGATCTTACCTCTTAGTTGATTGAGTTTCTTTAGTTTATTCTTATCACCAGACCAATCATCAAATTCAAGTTGTTTTTCAGCAATTTCATCATTATATCTTTCAATTTTCTGAAGATGATCTGCCATCTCAGATTCTAAACTACTTATGCGATTCTGCTTCGCACCAATCATAAACTCAGAATCTCTTTCAACTTTTTGAATAAATTCTTTCTGCATTGATACTTTATCATTCAGAGAGTCTTTTTTCAGTTCCAAAACTTTTATGTTCTCTTTTATCTCTCTTATCTTCTCCTTTATTACCATATTCATATTGGAAAAAATGCGAATATCTAAAAGATCCTCAATTACTTCGCGACGATTGGAGGAAGTCAACTGCATGAAGGGAACAAATGTGCTGCTTCCAAGAATTACAATCTGTGTGAAAGATTTAAAGTTCATCTTTAGAACATTCTGCTCAAACCACTTCTGTTGATCGACAACAGATGAAGCTTGATCCATCAGGGATCCATTCTTCCAGATTTCAAAAATTCCGGGTTTGATTCCCCTTACAACTTTCCACTGAATTCCAGAAAGAGTAAATTCTATTTCAACTCTACAATCCTTTTCATTTGTCGAATTGATTAGTTGTGGTTTGTTGATTTTGCGAAAAGGTTTTCCAAACAAAGAGAAGCACAAGGCATCAAGAATGGTGCTCTTACCAGCACCATTCGTTCCAATAATCAAACTCGTCGAATTATCACAAAGACTGACCTCTGTGAATTGATTACCAGTGCTCAAAAAGTTTTTCCACCGGATCTTCTCAAATAAAATCATTTCTGCCTTTTGGAGGAATTACAAAATCGTTTTTGGTAATAATAGCGTATCCACACCCAGATAGTTCACAACTTTCAACTATTGCTTGACTATCAACTTCTATAATATGAATTTCAGGACTTCCATCTTCTTCTAACATCATAGCAAACCTAGTTGCATCATCTTCTTCTTCAAAGATGTATAAGATTTCATTCTGCTCTTCATCTAGAGCATAGTATGCTCCCTCTCTTTCTCTACCACGTAAAGTCAAAATAAACATACTAAATCATCTCACATGCTTCTTGGTAGGTTTGTCTCATTATACACTGAATTTTTGATTTGTCCAAGTCAATCTCAGACTCTTCAATGTAACGATTGAGAATAGAAAGAGTATCTTCAGTCTCAAATGCTTCGAACTCTTCATTCTCATTAATACCAAAGTTTTCTATGATCTTAAGATCTGCAACTCCAGCAGAGTACAACTTATCAATTACCTTTTCAAACTCCTTAGGTCTTGGCTTGTTGCGAACAATTACTTTGACAATCTTGTCCTTATATGGTCTCGAATCAAGAAGAGATGCTGGTTCATCATTATAATATAACTTGTAAAACAATCGATATGGATTATCAATTGTTGTAAGTTCTAGGGTATCTGTATCAAAGATATGAAACCCCCGAGGATCTTCTACATCGTTCCAGAACATTTCATAGGGATTACCCAGATATGTGATTCTTCCATCAGTTGATCGAGTGTGATAGTGACCGCTGAATACTTTCTCGAACTTCTCAAATAGTTTGCGATCATAACCATGGTCCATGACGACTTGTTTATTAGCTGCAAATCCTGAGAGCTCAAGGTGCCCCATCGACACTTTGCAATCCGTACTTTCAATAAGTTTAAGAGTATTTTTTTCATTTTCCGAATTAATCCAAGGAACAAATAATATTTTAAGTTTATCTACTAATATCTCTGTCGCTTCCGAGTATATATTCACATTATCATATTCACGAAGAAGAAGATCAACTGCATTCACATCATTCGTGTTTTTATAATATGAATCATGATTTCCAACAATCAGATGGACATTAATTCCACGTTCTTTGATAGGATCAAAAATATTATTCTTTGCCCAAGAAAGTGCTGCAAAGTTGATTCCAGTACGATTGTCAAAGGCATCTCCAAGATGCAAAATGGTACTGATACCTTCCTTATCTATTGTGGGAAAGAAAATATCGTTATAAAATTTTAAAAAATAATCATGAAATAATTTAGAATTTTTACGAGCACCATAGTGTGTGTCCGTAATGATTGCAACTTTCATCAATAACGGAGTTTTGAGTGGACATTATCCTTGATCTGATTGTAGTCGGAATAGTTTGATCCGTCAAGGGTATTGCTGTCATCAAAGACCTCACTATAACCAGACTTCTCAATAATTTTATTTTTAATGTCTAACTGACGTTTCTCTCTCTGAATCCTACGGAGAAAGGCGTAATGGATGATTTGGGTAAAGTATGCGAAGGGATTCTGAGACTTTGCTGGATCAAAATTATGAATGTACTGAACACAGTTTTCAATCCCATCAGAAATCATGTCCTCTTTAAACATGTAATTCACAAAATTTGGTTTGAATGAAAGATGATTAGCAATCTTCAAAAAGCACTCTCCAATATATCTTGGAATTGGTGGTTTGGTATCCCATCGTGTCGCTCTATCAGCCTTTTCAGGTTCTCTACCATACTTCTGAATGAAAGTCCTCTCAACCTCTGCTCGATAATCTGTGAGTGCTGCAAGGAACTCTTTATTGTTTACATAATGCTCAGACCTTTTCCTCTTGGCCATTGGTTTTCCTATCATAAGTTATATTCATAATTATGTAGTAATTATACCATTATACTAATTACTTGACAAGTTTCTAAAAACAAGTAGAATTACCTTTGTGAAGGTTGATAAGACTATTCAGGCTTATATTTCAGATTAAAGAGCTTCTCTAGTAACTCTTTCGCATCATTAATATTAGAAACATATCCCATTTTCTTACTTATTTTTGCAGAGTTGCCTTTCTGTGGTTGTTGAGCATGATGTATAAATTCTTGATACATCATAATCATTTCAATATCAGATGATTCTGACATTGTAAGAACGTCATCCAAGTTAATAAAGAACATATCATCCTTTGTTGTTTTTAACCATGGTTCTATTTTGTATCCAACCATATTTGATTGTACTTTGATTTCGCCAATTACAACAGGATTAGAAACAATTAACATTGTTCTTTCATCTTCTTCTGAAGCTGCGACTTTAGCAAAAATCTCTTCACCGTTCTTTAGTTTGATTGTTGCGTAAAAATCGTCTTCTATCATTTGTTTTTGAGTTGTATAGTGATTATGTCATAATTAAATTTTTCTTCATTGTATATCTTAATTCTTTCTATTAGATGATTGAGAGTATAATTGTTTCTAGATCCTTTCTTAATATCATCCCCGATATCATAAAGAATTGCTTTTGTTTTGTTACTTCCTTTTCTGAGCACTCTACCAATTGATTGTAGATTTCTAATTCTTGATTTTGATGGAGAAGCAAAGACTACATTATGCAAGTTCTTTATGTTAATACCAGTTGAAAATGTTCCGTAAGAAGCTACAATAATTGCATGATCTTCTTTTTCGGTAATCTCACGAATTAATTCTCTTTCTTCAGTATCCACTCCGCCATGTACAAAAAATACTTTATGGTCATCTCGCTTGTAATTATTTATCTTTTCGTAGAGTATTGCTCCATGGCTTTCGACTCTTTGAAAAAGAACAAGTGTATTTCCTTTAAGATCAAGTGCTAGATTTTTGATAAAGTTATTCCTTTGCTCATGAGAAATAAGGTACTGTATCTCATCTTCATAGGTTTTAAAGTTTTGTCCAGGATGTTGTAATACGAGACATTGTATATCGAGTTGAGATAAATGTCCTTGACGCATTAACTCTTCAGTTTTAGTAACTTTATATGATGGTCCAAACAATCCCTCTAGGACCCATTTGTGGGTCTGTGTACCATCTAATGTTCCTGTAAAACCAAATCTGTACTTTGCATGATGCAATTTTGTCATGATTTGTATAAGTGATTTGCTCTTGAATAAATGTGCTTCATCACCTATAATACAACCATAGTCTTCAAAAAAAGATCTCTCCAACTTGTATACAGATTGCCATGTTGTGATTGTAACTGGTAAGTCTGTTCTCTTCTCCCTACCTGCATATATCTTGTGACAATATGACTCAGAATCCCAACCATAGTCTTCGAAATCTTTATACATCTGTTCTACTAGACTTGTCGTCGGAAGAACTAAAAGAATTTTTTCTCCTTGAGCATGATAGTACCTTACAAGCGAGTAAATCATCAACGATTTACCGGAAGCAGTGGGACTTATCAGTAACTTTCTGTTATGTTTTAATGCGTCATACACACCTTCAATTTGATACTTTCTGGGAGAAAATGAAGTGATGGAATTAATATAATCTTTCACTCCTTCATATGATACATGATGGTTCTCCTCGTAAGGAGTTCCATAAAATTTATTGTCTTCAAATTTATAAGTATATCCGTAGTTGTCACAAAACTGGACAATCTTATCCAAGAGTCCAACATAAATTGTCTTTGACCTCATATCAAAGAGATGTATTTCTCCATTCCAATTTTTACCACGGTATTGTGGCATAAACTTTGCATTTGGAACTTCGAAAGTAAAATGATCTCTTAGTTCATATTCAATATGAGGTTCTGTTTTTACTTTTAAAAATACTTCGTTTGACTTTGAAATAATAACATTTGCCGTACTATCAATCACGATGTCTTAAGCATCTATGATTATTTATTCTGGTCTATCAGAATCCATATCCATAAAATGAAATTTGTGATCTAAAATACATCTATAAAGATTATCTCTCAACTCCCTAAGTTGTTCTTGCTCTTCTACAGGACGAGCAGGGGCACCTGGCCAGTTTTTGATAGTCTCTTGAACGCAATGATACATTAGATAAATCTCTTCAATTCCCACGTTGAGTTGATAAAATCCCTCATCAGGAATTTCGCCATCAAATTGATCTTCTGGAAATTCGTTCATTATCCCAACCCTGCGTTAAATCTCATAAACTCTATTGCGTTTTTAATTTGATAAGTTCTGTTAGTTATTTGTTTGAGTATACTTTCAATATACACTAGCATGGTATCGTAATAATCTATCTTTAGACATATTGTAGAGAGTTTTTCATCTGCGTCAAGATATTTCTGCATTGTGTCTTTATCTCGAATTTTTTTGGGAAATGGATTTTCGATATAGACATCTGGATCTGCCTTCCCACTAAAGTATTCATATCGTTCGTGTCTTATATTTTTTCTTTGTTGTTCTGCTTTTTTTCTCAATAAAAACAAGGTATTGTATAAATCAAAATATTTTGCATGGAGAGTGGGGATAGATGTTGATTCTGTATGAAGATTATCCATATCGATTTTAGAATCTTTCTCCCACATTTCTTGAAGTTTATCAAGATCAATCATAAAGGATTTCCTTCCAAATCAGTAATATTGTACATAGTATACTTGAAACTTACGTCGGCTGTAAAGTACTCGATGTCTGTGTCAGTGGCATCAAATGTAAGAGTGGATAAATTATACGGAAATAAATCAGTAAAAGATATTTGAAATCTTGGAACTAAATTACTACTTAATATTTGTAATGTTCCATCAGAGTAAATATTTTCTCTATCCTTCCCGTACCTACCAATGATCTTTGCTTGCGATTCCAATTGATCATATTGACCAATGTTTTCTGGAAATCCCAACCCTCTCATCCAATTTTGAATTTCCATATAGTTTTCAAGATTCTCATCAACAAGAAATCTTAAGTTTAAATCAGAGAACTGAATAATCTCTCCTGGAATTGGAATGGGCCTTAAATAATTTGATTGCTCAGTTACTCCTAAATTTATATCTGGTATATTTGCTTGATTGCAGAAAAATGCAGCTCCAGGACTCCTATCGAGAGCAAATTTAAATCCTGTAGGAGATAGATAGTTTCTATTTTCAAGTTGTCTTGATAGGTTTGCCATTTTAGTACTTCTCTATTTCAGCACGTTTCCAATCTTCTTCAGAATTTTTCATTAATTCATTTGCACTTTTTTTAGTTCTGAATTTCTTTCTATCACTATACTCCTCAGTCCATCTACTAGATTCGCAATAATATACATATTTGTCCTGTTGGAACAACTTTCTCCTTTTAATGTGATATGGCATAATAAATGTGTTTATTGACTATTTAGATAAAAAAAGAGGGTCTCGAAAGACCCTCTGATGAAATATGTAAACCAGAATCACATGAGGTTCTTGACTTGAACTCTTCTGTAGTAACGGTTTGCATTGACTTGCAGTCTTCCGAGACCCTGATCCAGACCTTCTGCGAATGGGTTGGCAACCAGACCATAACGGGTCTTGAAGCCAATTTTTGGTTGGAAGGAGTTCTCACCAACTGCACGTACCATCTGAAGAGGTACATATGGGCAGTAGAAGAGACCTGCGTCATAAGGTGATGAACCCTTATAACCAACAACGTAGTACTGACCACCGTTTGCACCGGGGTTGTGACCACCTGAATAAGGATCGATGTATACGCGATACTTACCTTGCAGTGTACCTGCGAAGGTGCTACCGGTGTCATCAACGTTCAGGTTTGCGTTCAGTGCAGGTGTGTAGTCGAGTACACCAGCCATGGTCAGCGCAGAAGCAACGTCTGCGGAGCACATGATGATGTTGCCCTTACCACGACGTGTACGGGTTGCAATTGCGTTTGCATCACGCTCGATTTGGAACAGGAGACCCTTGAACTTCTCAACAGACCAGCGACCATTGGAGTCGATGTCCAGGTCGAATACGCCCTGAGTTGCGGTGTTATGTACAGCACCTTGCTCAGCGACCTTGTAGATGGTTCTGATGACTTCGCGGTTGATTTCTGAGAGGATCTCAGTTGACAGGATGTTTGCCAACTCAGCCTCAGCGTTCAGACCGTGAATTGCCTTGAGGTCTTGTGCCAGTTCCAATGAGTATTCTGCTTTCAGAGCTCTGCTCTTAGCAGTTACAGTGACTTTCTCGATTGAGAATGCCATCTGGTTGAAGGCGTTATCTCCAGAGTCAAGTGCTTCTGACTCTTCTGTTCCCATGCCCTGACCAACGTTATACGCAGTGTTGTCAGCGGAACCTGTTGGGTTAAGGAGACTTGGGTTTGAACCTGACTGTGCAGTTGTACCCATACCAACAGCAGAATCGGTCATTCTGCTTGTCAGATCGAAACCTGCGTCCTGACCAGAGAATGCAGAATCAACTTCGTTGAAGAATGCTTCGTCGCCACTCTGATTTTCGTAGCGGGAACGCATTGCGAAGATGAGTCCAGTAGGACCGTTCATTGGCTGAACGCCTGCGAGGTCATAAGCAACCAGGTTAGGCATGGAGCGTCTGATCAGTGAGATCAGAACAGGATCGAAACCTGCAACAGGACCTGCATCAGCAGCTGAACCGGAGAATCCAGCAGCACTTGCTGATGAACCGGTGTTCATGTTGGGGGTTTCGGTGAGCATTGATGTGCCGCTTTCGAATGCGGATTGCTCACGGAGGAATTTTTCTTGGTTTTCGAGCAGGACAGCGGTTACAGCTCTTCTGTGTGAATCCTTGATTTCATCAAGACCCTCATGGTTGAGGAGAGGTGCCCACTTTTCCTGCAACTGTTCGGAATGGAACATTTGCTAGTACCTTTAGTTAGTTTGTGTTTGAGTAATAATTGATTTCAGTTATTTGACTGTGCTTCCTAGTGCTCTGACATATGCATTCATCGAACCAGAATATTGCTGGTGATCGTTGCTTACACCTTCAGAAAGGGTTTCAGTCTTTACAGATGAAGATTGCTTCTTAGGAGCAAAATATGACTCCTTCAGTGTCTCCAACTTTTCACGATATTCTTCTTCACTTTCAAACTCAACACTTTCGGCAAGTGAGGCGAGCTTCTCTTTCTGTGTCTGTGCAAGACCATTAGAGACTTGATCTAAGATTCCGTCAGCAACCGACTCTGCGAGGCGCTTGTTGAGGGAAACATTTTTCTCAATCTGCTCGTTGAGTTTTGTTTCCATGTCATCAAGTTTGTCTACCATGTTATGGACAACATCATATTTATCTTCAGGGATTTCTACATAATGTGCTTCAAAAAGGTCCTTCATGCCCGAGAGGAAACTCTCGGTCATTTCGGTTTTCAGACCTTGGTCGATGACGAGTGCATTCTCTTGGAACCACTCATCAGCGACGTACTCAAGGTAAGAATCAACTCTTTCCGAGAGTTCTCCCTTGAATGTTTCAACTTCTTCTGCAAATACAGAAGAATACTTTTCTTCGAGTTCTACTTGAATTTGCGAAACTTTCGCATTAATAGCAGTCTCGAAGATTACTTTTGCTTTTTCTTGGAACTCTTCGGAAAGTTCTTCGCCAGCAAGAAGCGCATTGACATCTTCTTCGATGTCATATTCGATTACTTCTTCCTTTTCAGCAACTGTTTTTTCCTCGGTTGTCTCTTCTTCAGCGACTACCTCTTCCTCTGCAGTCTCTTGTTCTGCGACAACTTCGTCTTCAATTTCTTCTTCTTCCTTAACAGGATTTGCCATCTTAGGCATTGAATCTGCAGGTTTTGCTCCCTTATTTACAACATCTTTGACTTGCTTCAGTGTTGCACCGGGTTCTTTCAGTTTTGCTGAATCATCATCAGGCTTATAGTTTTCTGGTGTAGGTCCACCCAGATCTTCTACAGAACCGAGTTGGGTTCCGGGATCTGCCATTGTTGGCATAGGATCTGCTGGCTTTGCGCCAGAGTTTACAGCAGTTTTGGATTGCTTAGTGCCTACTTCCATTTCTTGTAAATCTCCACTGGACATGTGAACTCTCCGATTTAACCTTTGTATAATCTATATTTATTTAGTATATTAAAGTTTTGAGATAAATTCATCAAAAAGACTTAACTTATACTCTTCCAATAACTTTTTATCAACTAATGTGTTGATTCTTTTCTTTGTATTTTCTGCGAGTCTTTCGCGAAGAATACCTCCTTCCCAGACCCACTCTTTACCTTCCATAATACCTTCAACAAAGGCATCAGGAGCAGAGGGATCTGCGACAATATCAGCAGCAGTTGCCAGCATAAAATCTTCACCAACTTCAGAATATCCTTCTTTGGTTGGCTTTAATGATCCTACACCACGAGAAGAAACACCAAGAGTTACACCCTCTTTAAGTAAAGATTCGGCAATTTTTCCCATTGGTGTGGAAAGAATTTGTGCTTTTCCGATAAAATTGTTACCTTCTTGACGAAGACCTACAATTTTATGTGAAACGCGATCGAGATTGATTGATGGGCCATCAGGATGTCCCAGTTCTCCCAGAGCACGACCTTTGTTGATATACGAATCTGTATACCTGCCGACTTCGCGCTCCATTACGGATCTGCGATATACTCTTCCATTTCGGTTCTTGGTTTCAGTTTGTAAAAATGGGCCCTGAATGAACAGAGTTTTTTTACCATTTACTGACTCGGTAAGAACTTCAATGTTCTCGATTTCTTCTCGGATAAGTTTCATGTGATTAGTCTGTAAATCCTACTTGAGATCCTTTTAATGATCCTGAACAGAAAATAACCTGATAAGATTTCTTTTCTATCATCTCAACAGTCTTTGATAGAATCGTAACTGTAATTGGAGTTGCTCCAACTTCATCAGCTAAACTTAAAGTTGCTGCAGAAGTAGAAGAATTTACAACTCTAACAACAGTTGCTCCATTCAGAGTTGTTGCTGCAGAAGCATCAGTTGGGAGTGAAATCTCGTCCCCAATAAGTAATGTTCTAGACATATTAAATATAGATTAATATACTTTATTTATCACTCAGACTCTTCATCTGAAACCTGCTCTTCAGAATCAAACCCAAAAGCACTTTGTGCTGAATTTGGTCTGGAAGCTTCGACTTTTTCTGAACTCTTTGCAAAGAGTAAATCTTTGATTTTATCGCTGATTGATGATGGTGATTCATCATCAATAATCATATCTAGAAGGTCGTCCATAGTTTAAATGTATTAAGTATATTGACTATTTATATTTCCCCACCCTTGGGCATTTCTGGAACCTTAGTAACCTCTCCCTGTGATTCCAAATCCGGTTCCATCATTGGAGCACCAAGATCTCCTCCACCCATTGCATTTGGATCTTGGAATGGCATTCCAGTTGTAGGATCAATTGTTGCAGGATCTGGGATAACGCCATCCTTAATCTCTTGTTCAATCAACTTATCTTGTTCGATAATCTCTTCATCAGTCTGACGCAAGATCTTACGTCTTACGTAATCTTGAGAATAATATTTGCCAACATATGGTTGTGCTGTCTCAACCAAACCAAGTCTCTCCTGCATTAACTCAGATTCTTTTAGTTCTGAGAAATGATTATCATACAAGAAGTCATACTGAATATGTTCACTCATGATCTCCCAGTCTTCTGGGGTAACAATATTTTTTAGAATCAACTGAGTTCTCAGCATATCATTGAACATATTTGAGAATCTTTTTCTCAAACGAGCAACAAACTTTGTGAATTTGAGTTCATCTCTCAGGATCTCAGAAGATCTCCCCAAGTTAAATCCACCTTCTCCATCCATTCTTGATGGGGGAACATTAAGCGCACGGTAGAGTTTCTTTTTAAAATATTCAATATCCGTGATTTCTCCCAGGTTTTGTCCGCCAGGCAGTGTGGTGATTTCGGTTCCTCTTCCGCCCTCACGCCTGGGAAGCCAGAAGTCTTCAAGCATTGACATGAATTTTTTGTCATCTCTGATTTCTCCTGTTGATGCATCATATACTAATTTATTACGATATCTCATCATAACGTCGCGCAGATATTGTTCTGCTTTTACTTTAGGAAGATTACCTACATCAATATAAAAAATACGACGCTCTGGTGCTCTTGACAGTCTATAAATGACAAGACTATCCTCAATCATTCGAAGTTGATTAAGTGCCTTGATTGATTTATGAAGATATGAAAGTGTTGTTCCTTTGTTCCTATCTACCAGACCAGAAGTACAATATGTGATGGAATCTTTTGCAATCTTAATTCCACGAGTTGCATTGGTTTGCATTGGGTTCCCAGTACCCGTGGATTTTGGATTGTAGATGAAATATTCTTCCAATTCTGGGAAATCATAGTCCATTGGATTTTGATCTCTCAGATTCTTAGACATTACTCTGTCATATTCTGACTTTTCTTTCTTTTTCTGTTGACGAATATATCTCATTTTCATTGCGTCAATATAACGCAACTCCTGAATACCCTCTTGTGGATTTTTTAAATCGATAATTTTGTGATAATATAAACGACCATCAATATACCAGTTGCGATAAATCTCATGCGATTTTTTATCAAAATCCAATAAGTCTAGAATATACTTAAATTCTTCTCTTATTTTTTTCTTAATTCCGTCGCTGGCATTGAGATTTGAAAGTTCAATCTCAATTGGACTATCGTTTGTATCTGAAACAATCGCTTCATTTACAATATCTTCAATTGCAGTATCACATTCTGGATGAAGAGCCATCTCTCGATATCTCTTAATCAAATCAAATTCGGTTTTATATACTCCCTCAATATCAACATATGAACCAAAAAATCCACTACTCATATAGTGGTCAACCCCGTCCTCATTATTAGGAGGAACGGGGGAAACCGCAGAGGGACTTAGTTTGTCGTCGCTATCATCAATTGAAAAACCAAAGAGTTTCGCCATTATTAATTATTATTTTCTACTATTTATCACTTAACTGGAGTCTTGTTTTGGTCTTTGTTAGATCCAATTTCAATGTTTTGAACAGCAAACTCTACAGTAAACTCTTCAATAGTATCTCCAGTATCATATGAAAGTGCAATGTCACTAATTGTAACTGGCCAAATATCAATAAATTTATAAGTTCTTAATGGACTTACCTCATCATTGTTAGATCCTTTTGCATCATTTTTCTTACTTTCTGCCTTAGAACCATAACCTCTACCGAGTTGATAGACTTTTGCATCTACCATATACTCTGTTGGATTAGTTGCTCCACTGTTATTGTCCAGTTTTGCAATGTGATTGTGCCAAGTTTCGAAAGCAGTTCTGATGTCGAAGTTTTCATCATTAATAACTGTGATTGACCAGTTATCAATAGTTCTGTCTCCAGCAACTTTAAAGATTCTTCCTCTAAAGGGAACATCAATTGAACCTACATTTGATGCAGGAATATTTGATGCCTTGCATAAGAACTTGAATTCCTTTCTCAGTTCATTGCCCCAAACACTTGCAATACTGTCAGGGAAACTATCAATAGAAACTTCGAATAGATTGGGTCTTGCTCCTCCACCTGCGAGTGCAGATTTAAATCCGGAAATTGTACGTAAAGCTGACATTTTTGAAATCCTCCGTTTTTTTTAATTAATAATGATCAAACTCTACCAGCTACTTCTTCAAAGCTGACTCCTGTTCGAGTCGCAACGAAGGTAAGAGTAACGTAGTTGATGGATTTTGCAGGTTTCAGGAAAATATCTGCCCTGAATTCATTATTGTCAACTACATCGGGTGTGTTGTTTGTTGAGTCACAGACAACCAAGAAACCATATAAACCTCTCTTCGCTTCAATGTCGCGAAGATATGGTTCAACAATATTAACAAAATTAGCTCTTGTTAATTCATCATTCAATTCAAACAATTGAGCCTGAGCTGCTCTTTCGAGTGCTTGCTCAACCGTGAGGAAGAGACGACGAACATTAATACGATCGAATGCTGACTGATAACCTAAAGCAGTCTTATCACCAAACAGGAGAGTTCCCAATCCAGGTGTTGTAATAAAAGAGTTAATTCTCTGTGGATAGAGACGATCTCTTTGTGACTTGTTGGGATTATATGCAAGTTTCACTGCATTATTGATAACACCTCTCTGTTGACCAGCAGGGGAGAACCAAGGGTATGCTTGCAGACTTGTTCTTACCATGAGTCCAGCGACATCTGGATTGCATGGAACATATCTGAACATGTTGTTAAATCTATCATATGTATACTTATACCCACTATCAAATACTGCATATGATGAAGACGCAAGTGTGCTAAAGTAATTAATCAGATTCTCAGTTTGAGTTTCTGGATTTGTGACATTTACAACATTTCCTCTGTGAGGACCAATAACGGCGACACAATCTTTTCTTGCATTAGCGACAGAGATCAGATAGTTTGCCTTTGCTTGTGAATCAAATTCATTTGTGCATCCTGGACCCATGATAATATAATCAACTTGAATTTCATCTCTATTTGAGAATAGTGAATATGATGTTATCATGTCAGAAAGTTCTGCTTTCATTCCACCAGAAGCAGAGTAATCTACACCACCATTCAATGTATAAGTTGCGTTACCAATTGCTGAGAATGTAACTCCTTGAGCACCTAATCCCCAAAGTCCATCTCCTGTCGAAATTGGCTCAAATCCGCTGGAAAATGCAGGATCAAATCCTGTTGCTACTGGAGTTGTTCCATGATAGGCATCTGCGGCTTGAGATGGGTTAGCACCAGCATAGACATTTGCGGAAAAATCTGCAAGATACTGCTTATAGTAGATTTTTTGTGGAGAATTTACACTTGAGATGGCATCCTTTGCTTTTGAAATTCCAATATGCTTCTCAAGGATATTTCCTTGAATTCCAGTTACCAATCCCAGATCGTCAACTACTGCTACATGCATTTCATCATTCTTTCCGTTTCTCTCTAAAACGAAATTGCTTGATAATGGTTTTGGTGCAATAGTCTTCCAGTAAATCCTGGAGTTTGTAAGACCAAGAGTTTGTTGATCGTACCAATCCATAAGATCAGTTGGAACTGTTCCTGTAGATCCAAGAGTTCCTGTATTGGAACCAGTTTCATCTACGAAGAAAACAGAATCTGTTGCCTTGAATGAAGAAGATCTATCTCCCTCAGCATAGTCAATCATGGTCTCTTCTCCAGAAGAAGAAACTCTAGATACTACTTTTACAGTGACCAGACTCTTACCAGCAACAGAGTCTTCAACGACTTCTGTAATGATTCCCTTCAGATATCCATCAAAAGTTGATACTGCTCCAGCACCAGCAAGAGTGATGTTTGAGAGTGCTGCAGTAACTCCATATCCAACTACTGCTCCAGCGGTAGTTGCGTCCCCTGAATCTATCTCTAAAATTTGATCTCCAAAGTTGTCAATAACACATATCTTTAAAGAATCTGCCCAAGTTCCTGGGTTTTTAGCTGCATATGCAAATGAGGTATCTTCGTAATGATTACTCTGATAATCATCATAATTGTAGATCTTCAGATCACTAACAGATGAACTTCCAACACCAGCGTTTGCATTGTTGAGCGAATCTCCAGCAGTTCTAACTACTTTCATCACACCACCATATGAAAGATATGATGATGCGCTCATCCAGTACTCATATTGACCATCTTTTGAGCTAGGCTTGCCAAATACATTAATTAGCTCTGTTTCAGTAGCAATATTAATTGGTTCATCAACTGGACCTATAGCAAATGGTGCTGCGATAGCACCAATATTGTCCAGAACATTATCAGCTCTTCCTACTGTTAAGTCAACCTCTCTAGTAAGTACACCGGGAGATAATTGAGGAGTTGCCATGTTTTTCTCCGTAAACTTCAGTTTAACTAAAAATTATTTATTAAAACCTTTATTTTCAGAGGGGAAACTGGGAGTGAACTACCAATCTGGGTATATATCTAGTACTTTATCTCCAAAATCATATTTTTTTCTATTTTTCATAATTCTTTTTTTGGTACAATCCTTACATTCATATGAGTACGAAGATGCTACTGGTCCTCTATTTTTTCTTGTCCTGTAAAAACCATCCACAAGATTTTTTATTTCTCCACATTTTCTGCATCTTCTATCTGTAAGAAGAAAATGTCCTAGTTTTATTTGACTATCATCAAATCCTTCTATCATTTCTCTGCCGCATACAGTGCAAATGTAGAAGTAGTTATAACAGTCATCATATTAGCAATATGCTGTTTATCCGCTTCTGCACATCTATTAGACCTAGCAACAAAACAACCGATTATGGTTGCTCCCACTATTATCAATTGAATAAAAATAACAAAACGTATCAGATCAATAACCTTTTCTTTGGTACTTTTTCTATTATTCATGATAGATAATCCCACATATATGCTCTATCACCATATTCATCAGTAAACCATCTATCTCCATCCTTATCAACAAAACTTTCAGAATCTAATCCATCAGATACAAATCCAAAAGGAGCCATGTCTTGTTCTATTTGATTTTTTTGCTCTTCATATAATCTTTTCCGCACATCTTGATCTGTCAATTCCTTAAAGTATTCTTGTGCGACCAACCAAGCATAAATCACAAGACACATTGCTAGGTCATCGTTACATCCATCTTCTGCTTCAAACGAGTCTTTTTTTGATACAAAAGTAGTTAACTCAGATATAATTTCATAATCTTTAAACAAAACTTTGTTTTCTTCTACCATTGTTTTGAGATTTAATGATCCCACCTTCTTCACAGTTTTAGACATCTTGACTCCTAGTTGAGTCTTTTTACCAGAAAATCCTTGTCCAACAATTTGACCAGCACGACCTCTCATCGAGCACATCAAGAGATTTTGATATTCTAAATCATACTGGATAATAGACGCTACTTGATCTCCAACGTCATTCACTTCACAAAGTACAAAAGCGTTATTATAACTCTTTGCTAATTGATAGATGATATTGGGAAACATCATCGGTTTGATATCATTATTTCTATATTTTGCAACTACCTTATGTGGAAACTCTGTGATGTCAATAATAATAAATGCAGAATAGTCTTCTCCCACACCTCTAGCAACATCGACCGTAATTACATAATCGTGATTTTCTTGCGGGGCTTCATATACATCCATACCAGCATTTGATGTTGCCGGATTTTCATATACTAAACTTTTTAATTTACTTGGAGCAATCAAGGTATCAATCGATCCTAAGAATTCGCACTCAAACTCAACCTGGAACTGTTGTTTGGAAGTGTTGGCAATAGTCTGCTCTTTCCATTTAGAATCTCTACCCGGAACTTCACTCCAATGAACTTCTGTTGTCACATACTCATTTCTATTTCTTTCTGCATCATGCCACATGCGGTAGAAATGATTCATACCGTGTGGTGTAGAAACTATGATAACTTTTGTTTTTTGACCAGAAGTAATAGTAGGATAAACAGATGCAAAGAACGAGTCAGCAACGTGATTTGGGACGAACGCGAATTCGTCGAGAAAGAGGATGTTAAATGACATACCTCGGACAGCACTCGCAGACGTAGAAGCTGCCAATATCTTACTGCCATTTTCCAACTCCATTGATCCTTTGTTCCATGATATGATACCCTGTTGCATCCATTTTGGTAAGTTCTCGTATGCAGTTTGTAATCTTCCAAGAAGTTCTCTCGCAGTCTGTGCCTTGTTGGCAAGAATACCAATATTTACACTGTCGTTGAAAACTGCATAATGTAAAAGATACGATACCACAGTAGTAGACTTACCAGTCTGTCGTGGCATCTTACAAATGTTAAATCTATTATTGTGAAAATTGTTGATTAACTTTTCTTGGAAGTCATATGGATCAAACTGAGTTAGACCTTCATCAAGGGAAACAATTTTTACATAGTTTTTTGCAAAGTATACAGGATCGCCAGCGCATTTATAGAACTCTATAACCTGTTCTTTTGTAAATTCCTGTTGAGTATTTGCCTTTTTTAATAGAGGATTACCAAGATACTGTTCACTCATAAAATTTTCCCCTGAAAATCATCAGCAGTTCCACTTACGCAAAGACTTATTGATCCTTGAATCGGGATCTCTTGCAGTCTTTGCAGAAGTTAGTTTTGCCTTCATACCTTTCATTCTGGAACAGAAAGACTTTCTTCTATTGGAAGCCTTAGATCCTTTCTTTAATTTGGATGGTTTAGTTGTGACTGCTGTTTTGAGTTTAGATCCAGGATTTGCTGCACGATATGACGCAACACCCTTTGCATTAAGTCCTCCAGATGCACTCTTTCCTTCTTTCCTCTGCCATGCTGGAGATCCCTCTTCAAGTTCAGTTTCCTCAGTATGTAAAAACTGCTCTCCTGGTTTAATTTCGGAGATTTTATATGACTGAACTCTTGATCCAGGATATACCTTATCAAGTTGGTCCTGAACCTCTGAACGACTTGGTTGTGCGACAGATGGGAAGAACATTTTTATAACATACATTCTTCCTCTCCAAGAAAGGAATACCTGAATAATATTTCCCGTTTTCGCTGGGATACGGGTTGCTTCAGTCATTGATTCGATATCATATGTTTCAGTGCATACACATGGGTTCTGACCACATCTAGGGCATTTTGTTGCCTCCATCTTTGTTTCGTTCTGAATTACGTCATCAATAACCGCAAAGGTTTTTCCATATGCATCTGTGAGTTCTACTTCTTCTTTCTTAGTTTTTGTCTTTTTCACACAGTTTGGATATCTCTTACCAAACATGGTCTTCATACCTTTCTTTTCATATCCAGGCCAGCAATTCTCGCCCATTAACTTAGGACCTTTGGTCTTTCCTGCTGCTGCTGCCCTTTC
>Ga0208405_1000028_pt1 | contig 26038 bp, 40 predicted proteins | sample ETNtaG_32_FD_185766 | JGI IMG/M metagenome (GOLD analysis project Ga0208405, IMG submission 185766) | Marine microbial and viral communities from oxygen minimum zone, Eastern Pacific Ocean - ETNP201302PF84A (SPAdes) (version 2) | ecosystem: Environmental > Aquatic > Marine > Oceanic ... | reverse complement strand
GCAGCACTTGCTGCAACTCCTCTTCTATTCTCTGGTGCTGCGTTTGCAGGTCCTTACGTTAATGTAGAAGCAAGTGGTTCATATCCAGATGGAGCATATTCATCAGGAACTTGGGAATTCCAACTTGGATACGAAGGTACAACACCTAATGGTATTGACTGGTATGTATCAGGTGGTCCTACAGTTACTCATACAGAGACTGCTGACGAGTTCGGTGACACTGAACTAATCGGTTACATCGGTGGTGGTAAGACACTTACTGATAGTGTAGGAGTTTATGGTGAGTTATCCGCAGCAACTAATGTTGATGACGTAGACTGGGCAGGGAAAGCAGGACTTAAGTACACTTTCTAAACCTTTATACATAATACACAACTGAAGAGACCCACCCATCGGGTCTCTTTTTTATTCAACTAAATTTATGAACTACTATGTGAACTGCACACCTCGGCATATTAAAGAGAAGGAGAATGTCAATATGGACATCCCTACTCAAGATGTCGAGGATTTTCTTTATTATGTTCGTCTCTTAGCAGACGAAAGAAATATTTCATCACGTCGTGCCTTTGGCGAAATGGTCAAAGGTGTTTACCAATCACTTATGGAGAAAGAGTATGACCGTCAAGATCGTAAGAGTCGCCAACGGGGAAGATATAATCGCTGATGTTCAAGAAGCGTACCCAAATAAAGAAGTGTATGCTCCTATTGGATACTTTCTAACTAACCCATATCAGGTTATAATAGAAGCAACAGCGGAAATGCTTTTTGAAGAAGGCACTACTGATGAACCGCAGAAGATCAATGATCTAAATCTACAACTGTTTCCTTGGATACCTATGTCAGCAGACAAACGTTGTCTAGTACAGTTAAGTCAGGTTCAAACAATTTACAATCCACACCCAGAGGTAGAATCTAAATGGGTAAAACTATCAGAGGTAGACAATGGCACCAATCAAACTGGTGATACTCAGAAATCTTAATTACTTGATTGGAGAGGTCACAGAATTAGATGAAGAACCATCTTATCTTATAACAGGATGTATGAAAATAGATGGTGATAAGTTCACACCATTTCCATTACATACAGATCAGAGAGATTGTTTCTTGACATCTGATAATATTATGACTATAGTAGATCCATCAAAAGATACAATCACTAATTACAAAAAAGCATTGTGAGCAAAATATACTCTAACGTAACTCTACTGGGCGACTCTATCCTCTGTAGAGGATATGAAAATGGTGAACCAGTATCGTTCAAAGAGATTATTAAACCAGTATTATTTGTTCCCTCTGCTAAAGGTAAATGGAGAACTTTAAAAGGTGAACCAATGACACCTGTTGTACAGGATGGTGCTAGACGTGCTAGAGAATTTATTGATAAGTACAAAGATGTTCAAAACTTTGAGGTTCACGGTTATGAACGTTTTGTTTATCAATGGATCTCTGACAAATATCCAGGTCAATTAAGATTCAATATGGATCATATGAAGATCTATACTATTGATATTGAGGTTGCCTGTGAAAATGGATTCCCTGATGTACAAGCATCACAGGAAGAGATGCTTTGTATAACAATCAAAGATCTTGCAACTGGTAAGTTTATTACTTGGGGAACTCGTGAAGCAAATGTAGAGTCAGAGTATCGTGTGTTCTGGACAGAACAAGAAATGCTTGCTGACTTTCATAAGTGGTGGTGTGAAAATACACCTGATATTATTACTGGTTGGAATTGCAACTTGTATGATATACCTTACATCTGTCGTCGTTTAGAACGTGTCCTAGGAGATAAATGGCAGAAGTCATTGTCACCTTGGAATAAAGTTAATATGAGAGAAGTCTACATCCAAGGACGTAGAAATCTTGCTTACGATATACTAGGTGTTAGTATCTTAGACTATCTTGATCTCTATAGAAAGTTTACATATACTAATCAAGAGTCTTATCGTCTAGAACATATTGCTACAGTAGAACTTGGTGAAGGTAAACTAGATCATAGTGAGTATGAAAACTTTAAAGATTTTTATACAGAGCATTGGCAAAAGTTTGTAGAGTACAACATCAAAGACGTTGATCTAGTTGACAGACTAGAGAAGAAGATGAAACTTCTTGAACTAGCAGTAACTATGGCATATGATGCTAAAGTAAACTTTGAAGATGTGTACTCTCAAGTTCGCACTTGGGATACTCTTATATACAATTATCTTAAGGAGAAGAATATCTGTGTTCCACCTCGTCAAGAAAGTGAAAAGAATGACAAATACGCAGGTGCGTATGTTAAGGAACCTATACCTGGGTTATATGATTGGGTGGTTAGTTTCGACCTTAACTCTCTGTACCCTCATCTCATTATGGAATATAACATTTCACCAGAGACTTTGGTTCCCACTAGATACCCAAGTATCTCAGTGGACAAAATCTTAGATGGTGAAATTAGTATTGATAGTGAGTATTGTGTTGCTGCTAATGGTGCACAATATAGAAAAGACATCCAAGGGTTCTTACCTCAGATGATGCAAAAGATCTACGATGAACGTAAGATCTACAAAAAGAAAATGCTTATTGCTAAGTCTGAATATGAAAAGACAGGTAATAAAGCATTACAAGCAGACATATCTGCTTTCAATAATATTCAGATGGCACGTAAGATTCAACTTAACAGTGCTTATGGTGCTATCGGAAATCAATACTTCCGATACTTTAATATTGCTAATGCCGAAGCAATTACATTGTCTGGACAGTTATCTATCCGTTGGATAGAAAACAAAATGAACTCTTACATAAACAAAATTTTAAAAACAAAGGAGGTTGATTATGTTATTGCTTCTGATACCGATTCCATTTATCTTAATCTGGGTTCTCTGGTTGAAACTGTATTCAAGGGCAGAGAGAAAAGCGATAAAAGCGTTCTCAGGTTCCTTGAAAAGGTGTGTGATGTGGAATTTGAAAAGTATATTCAGAATTCTTATGAAGCGTTGGCAACCACTGTAAACGCATATGATCAAAAGATGTTTATGAAGCGAGAGAACATCGCTAACAAAGGCATCTGGACTGCTAAGAAAAGATACATCCTCAATGTATGGAATAGTGAGGGTGTTCAATACTCTGAACCTAAACTAAAGATGATGGGTATTGAAGCAGTTAAATCATCTACACCTGCTGCTTGTAGGACAGCAATTAAAGATGCACTGAAAGTTATTATGAATGGTACAGAATCTGATGTACAAGAATTTGTAGGAGATTTCAGAAAGAAATTTGAAAGTATGCCACCAGAAGATATTGCATTCCCTCGTGGATGTAATGGGGTTGGCAAATTCTCAAATCCTGCTACAATTTATAGTAAGGGAACTCCCATACACGTGCGTGGTGCGTTACTATATAATTTCCACGCTAAGAAAACAAAGATAACTCACAAGTATCCTCTCATACAAGAGGGAGAGAAAGTAAAGTTTCTTTATCTTAGACGACCCAATAAAATAAACGAGAATGTAATCTCATTTTTCCAAACATTACCTAAAGAGTTTGGACTTGACAAATACATAGATTTTGATCTACAATTCCAGAAGAGTTTTCTTGATCCTTTACAGGTTATTATGGACACTATCAACTGGAAGGCAGAAAAAATCGCTACTTTAGAAGACCTTTTTGTATGACATCAGCATTTTTTAAAGACATTATCAGCGACATCGGAAACGAGTATGCAGGTGTAGTGTCAGATGGAGTATCAGCAGGAGACGTTGCGTCTTTTGTAGATACAGGTAGTTACATCTTTAATGCCCTAGTAAGTGGTAGTATTAAGGGTGGAATTCCTTCCAATAAAATCACCGCTATTGCAGGTGAGAGTAGTACAGGTAAAACTTTCTTTACCCTTAGTATGGTAAAAAGTTTTCTTGAAAGTAATCCAGACGCAGGTTGCATTTATTTTGAATCTGAGTCTGCATTATCTAAGGATATGATCGAGACTAGGAATATCCCTTCAGATCGTATGGTTTTAGTTCCTGTTACTACAGTTCAAGAATTTAGAACACAATCACTAAGGATTGTTGACAAGTATCTTGAGCAACCAGAGGCAGAACGCAAACCATTAATGTTCGTTCTTGATTCTCTTGGTATGTTATCTACATCGAAAGAAGTAGAAGACTCATCAGCAGGTAAAGACACACGAGATATGACTCGTGCACAGGTTGTCAAAGCAATCTTCCGTGTTCTTACTTTGAAGTTGGGTAAAGCGAACATACCTATGATTGTCACAAACCATACATATGATGTAGTGGGTGCATATGTACCTACAAAAGAAATGGGCGGTGGTTCTGGTCTTAAGTATGCAGCATCGACTATCATCTATCTTGCTAAGTCTAAAGAAAAAGATGGTAAAGAGGTGATCGGAAACATCATTAGATGTGAGACAAAAAAATCTAGGTTTACAAAAGAGAATGCTAAAATTACTACTCGTCTTTTCTATGACGAACGTGGACTCGACAGGTATTATGGATTACTGGAGTTGGGTGAGAAGTATGGAGTCTTCCAACGGAGGGGGAATAGGGTTGTTGTTGGTGAATCTTCCGTTTTTCCTTCTGCTATTCTTGCCAATCCTGACAAGTATTTCACGACCGAAATAATGGAAGCATTGGATGAGGCAGCACAAAAAGAATTTGCGTACGGTTAGTGGAACTAAGAGATTACATACAAATTTACGACTACACATTACCTGATAGTGTTTGTAAAAACATTATTAGATTGTTCGGTAGTCAGGTTCACGAAGAGGTAGATCAAAATGGTTTACCAACATTTCATCAATTCAATATTACTCAATCAATAGATGACAATGAGCACAATCTCAATGTCTCTCCTTGGTCTGAGTGGGGATTGATACAAAATGCTTTGATTGAATCGTCACATCACTATGTCCAAAAATATATGGAGGACGTAGATTGCAGAGCATATTTTCCTATGAAATCTGCACTAGAACAATTCAGAGTTAAGAGATACAGAGCAGGATCGGATGATCGTTTTGATAAACACGTTGATGTTGGAGATCACGCATCTGCTCGTAGATTCTTATCAATGTTCTGGTATCTAAATGATGTTAGTGAAGGTGGTGAAACTGTTTTTGAAAACGGTCCCACCATAAAACCAAAAGCAGGTAGACTAATTATGTTTCCCCCACTTTGGTTATTCCCTCACGAGGGCAAACGTACTATATCTGATGACAAATTCATCGTGAGTTCTTACACACATTATGTCTAATCTTGAAACTCTAATTTTATCATCAATATTCTTCAATGAGAAATTTACTCGTACAGTATTACCTCATATAAAAGGAGAATATTTTGAGGATAACAACAACAAAATAATTTTTGAAGAAACCTCAAAGTATTTTACACAGTATGATGGCATCCCAACAAAGGAAGCATTACATATTGAACTCGAAACTCGTAAAGACCTTACTGGTGATCAATCTAAAATTATAGAAGATACTGTAAGTTTCTTTAAAGAAGAACCACACGATCTTAAATGGTTAGTAGATACTACTGAGAAATGGTGTCGTGATCGTGCAATATATAATGCTTTACTAGAGTCAATACAAATTGCAGACGGTGAAAAGAAAGCAAGTAGAGATGCTATACCATCACTACTAACAGATGCACTTGCTGTAAGTTTTGATAACTCTGTTGGACACGATTATATTGATGATGCTGATGATAGATTTGATTTCTATCATAGAAAAGAGGAGAAGATTCCCTTTGATATTTCTATGTTGAATAAAATTACAAAGGGTGGTCTAGGTAAGAAGACACTGAATATTGCACTGGCAGGAACTGGTGTTGGTAAGTCATTGTTTATGTGCCACACTGCTGCATCACATTTAATGCAAGGATATAATGTCCTTTATATTACTTGTGAAATGGCAGAAGAAAAGATTGCTGAACGTATTGACGCAAACTTATTGAATATAAACGTACAACAATTAGAAACATTACCTAAAGTTATGTACGATAATAAGATGACAAAGGTTGCAGAAAAAACTCAAGGTCGTCTTATTGTAAAAGAATACCCAACAGCAGCAGCACACGTAGGTCATTTTAAATCTTTACTACAAGAGTTAGCAATTAAAAAGTCTTTTACTCCTGACGTAGTGTTTGTAGATTACTTAAACATCTGTGCATCTGCTAGATATAAGGGGGCAATAGTTAATTCTTACACCTATGTTAAAGCAATCGCTGAAGAACTCCGTGGTCTTGCTGCTGAGTGCAACCTTCCTATCATTAGTGCTACTCAAACTACTAGATCAGGTTACGGGAACTCAGATGTGGAACTTACAGACACTTCTGAATCTTTTGGTCTCCCTGCAACTGCTGACTTTATGTTTGCTCTTATTTCTAGTGAAGACTTGGAAGCAAACGGTCAAATAATGATCAAGCAGTTAAAGAATAGATACAATGATCCAACAATGAACAAAAGATTTGTTGTGGGTATTGACAGGGGGAAGATGAGACTGTATGATTGTGATCAACAGGAAAATATTATAGATCCTGGTCACAACGGTGAGGATACACCTAAAATTCAACCAACATTATTTCAAGATTTTAAAGTATGACTTCTACACCAGACCCAATGCCTCAAGATTTTAAGGGGTTCGCATCACCTGCTGCTAAGAAAATGAAGGATCGTCCAAAGCAAGAGAAGTTTGATATTGATCTTGATAAGTACACAGAATTCGTTGATTTGGTAACATCTGATGCAAGTAAGAGTTATGATTCTCTCATAGAAAGGTACGAGGAACTACATAAAGAAGGGTGTAAAATAGAAAGACTCGATACCGCAGCATCAGGAATGCTTGCTGAAGCGGGAGAGTTTATGGAACTCGTCAAAAAAATCAAATTTCAAGGTAAACCTTGGAACGATGATGTTAAAGACCACCTTGTTACAGAACTCGGAGACGTGATGTGGTATGCTGCACAAGCAGCGATGGCATTGGATGAACGTCTTGCAGAGGTAATCTTCCGTAATACAGTGAAACTTGCATCTCGCTATCCAGAGGGAGAGTTTTCTATAGAACGTTCAGAAAAGCGTAAGGAAGGTGACAGATAAATTACCACAGGAAAAAGAAGTGACTAATTTTCCATTCTCAGATATAAAACCTCTAATAAAACTTCCGTTTGTCGGGAGTTTTTATACTAAGCAAGAGGTTGAACTTTTACTACAAAGAACTTTAGACGAAGCAAAACGTATTGATGAAGAGTCAATGCGTAAGCACAATAGAGATGCTACTGTCATAAGTATGATACTAGGATTTACTTGTCTAGCATTATTTCTAGATGGCACACTTCGTTTACTAGGTATTGTACCACCATTTTTAGGAATAGACATTGACATTATAGATAAAATAGTAGAGAAAGTTAATGAACTAAGATGACAGTTTATGTTGGTAGTGGACAACCCGTATTCGAGTTTATACTACCAGATGAATGTATTGAAGAAGCAAACATTGTTATTGATGATTGGTTGAAGTTAGATAAACCATCACCAGAAGCATCTAATGTTGTAGCACGTCAAACTGATTGGGATATGAAGATGCCTAAGTGCGAATCGTATGTCACTTTATGTTGTAAAATGATTGCTAATCTAATATATAACGCAGGTGGTAGAGTTTATGGTGGATTGAATGATGGAACTACAGATGTAGAATATTATGCTAAAGATATATGGGGTGCAGACTATCAGCAGGGAGACTATGTGAAACCACACTGTCATTTTCCTGCTGATTTTGCTGCTGTTGGATATTTAAAAATAGATGATGGTGCATCACCTGTAATGTTTGACGGACGTAATCCATACTATGTGTCAGCAAGACAACTATTAATATTTGATGCAAAGATGCAACACGAAGTACCACCTACATCAGCAGGAAGACGTTGTTTTGCTATGAATCTATATAAAAAAGCAGGTACCTTCTAAATAGTAAAAAAGGTCGATGGCAAGGGAACAAGATCAAGGAACTCAGTTTGAATGGTGCGTATTACATACTGCATATAGTCGTCTTACTAATCCAGAAGTTTTATCTAGTAAACAACTAAAAACTAAAGAAAAAGCATTAGCAACTTGGAATAAAACAAACAGCACAGTACAAAAAGACTCTGTAAAAGTAGTAGATAAACTTGCAAAGACCTTATCCACTAATGAAAGTTTAAAATTTTATGCCTCATTTGAAAAGATGGAATCGGGAAGTAAATCTGATATAGTTTTTTATAAAGGTGGTAAGTTATATCAATGCTCTATGAAATATGGAAATTCTTTTCAACTTAGTAGTTCAATGATAGAGACTAATGTAACTGCACTCACTGAAATATATAAAAAAATTGCTAGAGGTAAGGGTTCAAGCACAGATGGTAATACTTTGGCAAATATTCAAAAGGTAATTAATGATGTGGAAGCATTTTTTCCAAATAAATATATGACAAAGGAAGACGTTGATTCATTAATCAAACACAATCCAAATGCAGCAGCACTAGAAGAAAGGTTGATAGAAATTATAGGAACTAAAGGTAAGGATGGTGTCGGATCAGTCTATGATGAATTTAGATGTGCTTTTGTAGAAGAATCAATCACAGGAAAGATGACATTAAAAGGAAAACCTCTTCAAATAGCGACACATATACTAACAGAAAAAGGTGTGAGACCAATTACTAAGAAATTAGTACAAGAGTTTTGTGCAATAGTAAATCCAAGATTTTCTAAAAAGAAACAAGGTACATTTCCAAAGACAAGACAACTGGGAAAGGGTGTTCTAGGTCCTATAGAGAGGATTCCTACCAGTCTACAAGGTGTCACACAATATAATCCAGTAATTAGATTAGATGTTAAACTAGGATAGTATGAAGAACACTCACCTCGAACATTTAGAAGACGATATACTCAACAATGGGTCTAATGGTGGTAGAAATGCTATCAAGATTCTAAGAGAGTTAGGTCTTATGTTAACAGAACCACATTCCAATATACGAATTACTACCAAATGGGATGGTGCACCTGCTATTGTATGTGGACAACATCCTACTACAGGAAAATTTTTTGTTGGAACAAAAGCAGTATTTAATAAAGGAACACCAAAGATTTGTAGAAGTAATACTGATATAGACACATACTATGCAGGTCAACTAGCAGATAAACTTAAGGTTTGTTTAGAATATTTACCTAAGTTAGGTATTAAAGGTGTCGTGCAAGGCGACTTACTTTTTTATAATGATGTGGTCACTAGAAAAGTAAATGGTGAATCTTGTTATGTGTTTACACCTAATACTATTACCTATGCTGTACCTGTAAAGAGTGATATGGGTAAGAAAATTAGAACCTCAAAGATGGGTATCGTATTCCATACAAAGTATAGCGGTGGTGATGGCACAGTTAGAGATATGAAAGCATCTTTTGGTGTGAATACATCTTCTATGAAGAGTAATGACGTAGCAGTATTCTCATCTAATTTTACAGATGCAACAGGTGCTTCTACATTTGATAGACCTACATTATCTAAGTTTATCTCAGCAACAAACCGTGCAGAAGGTTCTTTGAAACAAGCATCACAATTTTTAGATATTCTAGGACAGACAGGTAGTGGTAAATTTTTACTATCAGAAGTGTTTAAATTGTTTTTTAATAGTTACATTAAAAAAGGTGTAAAGTTTTCTAGTACAGCAGATGTATCTAATGCTTTTGAAAAATTTTATATGGGAGCATTGCAAAAAGAAATTGATGCAAAGAAAACAGAAGCGACAAAGAATAAATATAAACAGATACAACTGGATGGTCTAAAGTTTATCAAAACTAATGCACGACCGATATATATGACAGTAGCATCTTATATGAATTTAACAGAATGTAAGATGTATATTGTTCGTCAGTTATCAAAAGTAAATACTATTGGTACTTACATCAAAACTGACAATGGTTATCGTGTTACAGCACCAGAAGGTTTTGTAGCAATTAAATCTGGTTCCGCTATAAAGTTAGTTGACCGACTAGAGTTTAGTAAAACTAACTTTAATATAGAAAAGAACTGGGGTTGATAAATAGTATTATGAAATTTAAGCAATTCCTATCAGAAGCACGTACTGTTGCAGGAGAAGCAGCAGCGAAACGAGGTCTCCAACACGTTGGTCACGGTTACTATGCTGATCGCACAGGTAACATTGTGGCAAAATCAGAAGGTGGTGAAAGATTAGTTACAGTATCTCGTGATGAAGCAGAACAGGCACGAGCAGGTGCTGAAGAAGGTGCTGCTGAACAAGAAGGTAACGATTCAGTAAACGATCTTGGAAACATTGCAATTACTTTTGGGAGGTTCAATCCTCCTACTGTGGGTCACGAAAAACTTTTATCCAAAGTTGCGGAGTCTTCTCAAGGAGGAGAATACAGGATTTATCCATCACGTACTGTTGATGCAAAGAAAAATCCGTTGGAACCTGCGGAGAAGATAAACTATCTTAAAAAGATGTTCCCCGACCACGCAGAGGCAATACAAAATGATCCTGATAAAGGAAACATTTTCAATGTATTATCTTCTATCAATGAAGAGGGTTACAGTTCAGTAACAATGGTTGTTGGTAGTGATAGGGTAGCAGAATTTAATGACCTCCTACAAAAATATAATGGTCAAGCATACAACTTTGAAGAACTCAAGGTAGTATCTGGTGGACAAAGAGATCCTGATGCTGAAGGTGTTGAAGGTATGTCTGCATCTAAGATGCGTGCATTTGCTGCTGAAGGAAACCTAGAAGATTTTGCTAAAGGTATTCCAGGAAAAGATGAATCAGTAGCAAAACAACTAATGAGTGCAGTACGTAAAGGTATGGGCATTCAAGAAAAAGAGGACGTAGAGATTAAAGAACTCTGGCAGATCGCTCCTAAGTTAGATCTAAAGAATCTTAGAGAAGCATACGTTCGCAAAAGTATTTTTGATATGGGAACAGTAGTTGAGCACCTAGACACTGGTGTTCAAGGTAAGATTGTTCATCGTGGAACTAACTATGCAATATTTGAAGACGGTAACGGATGGAGATTCCGTTGTTGGTTAACCTCACTAAATGAGGTAAGAGAAAAACATCATTCTGCTGATGATGGGTCAGGAAACGACTGGAAAATAGGAACCGATACCTATAGACAAGCAGTACAGGCAATGACTCCTGGGCAAAGCGTAAAGAAATTTAGCGACTTCCGAAAGTCTAAATAATATCATAGGATAATTAATCAAATGGACCTTAAAACAGCGACAAAACTATTGAAGTATAGTCCTTCAGACGTACAACGTGTCAGATATGTCGTAGAGTATGCTAATCATAACACCGATAACCCTAGTGAGTATATCGATGTGCATACACACAGCACTGCACAAAAAGAAATAGCACAGATTTTTGTAGAGACAGCAAACGCAGCGACACTTAATATGAAACCAAGTGATGCTTCTCCAAAGATTGATACTGTTAAGGAAAAGGAGACTACTGTAGATCCACAGTGCGAGAATCAGAGAACTATAAAAGCAAAACCATCAGAAGCATCTGCTAAGACAGAAGAAGTAGAGCACGTAGAAGAGGGCAAAAAACCAGGATTGTGGGATAACGTTCACGATAAAGATAAAAGAATTAAGGCAGGTTCTGGTGAGAAGAAAGCAAAACCTGGTGATGAAGACTATCCTAAGACATTAAATGTAGAAGAGGTTGAGAATCTTGATGAGTTGAGTAACAAAACTCTAGGTGGTTACGTTGCTAAAGCATCAAAAGAAGTTCAAGGTCATATGAATTTTAAAAATCCTTCTCCTCGGACTAAAAAGATAAAGGATAAACAAATTAAAAAGAGAGTGAGTGGTATGGCAAAAGCGGGTGCTAAGATGGCAGAAGCATACGCTTCTGTATATGAGAAGTATGACAATAGATACTCTGATAACACAGGAGAAGAGTCAGCAAAAAAGAAAGCAGCACTTGAAAAGAAAAGAGGAATGAAGTTAGACAATCATCCTCAGTTTAAGAGAGAAGAGGTGGAGCATATTGAAGAGAAGGATACATCAGTAATGAAAAAGTATCTTGATGATAAAGCAAAGAAGTTAACAAAACAAAGAAACGCACAACCTGATCGTTATAAAAATAATCCTGCTTTTGATAGTACTTCACCTAATCCAAAGTACGAGGGAGTATTGTATAGAGTAAAAGAAGCAGTTGATAATTATAATGAAGAACTCAAGATGACTAAGAAGGAATATGCTAAGATTCATAAAGACTTCAAGTCAGATGATCCTAAGAATCCTAGAACTACAAAGTACGTTCCAGGAAAAGGAACTGTATCAATGCCTGTTAAGTTTGTAGAGCATCATCAAAAGGATAAAGATGGTAAGGTAATCGAACACGAAGATACCACACCAGTATCTGTAGAGGAAGGTCTAAAGCAAGCACGTAAAAACGTGAAAGCATCTAAGTGTTGGGATGGAAAGAAGATTGGCAGTCCTCCAACTAAAATGAAAGGTGGAAAAGAAGTTCCTAACTGTGTTCCAGAAGAAATAATTAAGTCAACTAAATTTGTTATTTCTGAAACTCCAAAGGGAGATATGGGAAAAGACAGAGCGACTAAAGTAAAAGATAGATCAGCACGTAGTTATGGTGGATCAGATACTTACGGTGACAAGTATCACCGTCCTATTCGTCGCGAACTTCACCAAGCGAAGAGAGGTGTCAAGAAGGATAAAGGTCACGTCAATAGACCAAACAAACCAATAAGTAAGTTTGATGATGATAGACAAGGTGGATCTCATTGGCACAATATGGGTCAAGGTTTAGGGGGTACAAAGAAACACGGTAAGTCTGACTACGATGAACCTTCAAGAAAGAAGGTCAAAAAAGAAAACTATTCTTGGAGAGAAAGAATGAATTTTGAAGAAGGGATGGCAAGTCCTGAGAAAGGTACTGGTAAGTATTATGTTCAAGGCAAACCTACTGCTATGCAGTTAAAGAAAAGAGAAGAGATTGAGAAAGTGAAAAAGTATGGTAGTGTGGAAGCATACAATAAAAAAATGAATAAATAAAATGGAACTCTCTGAAAAGAAATCTAAGATTTTAGTAAACCCAAAGAAATCTGATCTAATGAAAGAATCTATTCGCGAAATGCTTCGTCTTGAAGTACAAAACCTACAAGAGAAAGCAAAGAAAACACTTGATCCTGTAGGAAAAGAGGACAAGGACATCGACAACGACGGTGATCACGACAAAGATGATAAGTATCTTCTTAACAGAAGAAAGACTATATCAAAAGCAATGGGTAAGAAGACTCATATCTGTGCAAAGATGGCAGAGCACGCTGATTATGGTCTTGTAACTACAATCCCAGAGCATCACACTCTAGTTGAGATGGAAGAACCAGATGATCAGGGTAACACTCACTACGTATCACACTATGACATCGTAGACAAGGGTGGAAGAATCTATGAGAACGTAGCAGTAGAAGATTTAGAAGTATTAGTATCCGAAGCACACAATCATTGATGTATATATAGGGTAGGTACCTTATTCTTTATTAAAATGATTGGTTCAGTTTCAAGTTTTCTCTTACCCTTTGCGAAGAGTATTATAGAGAAAGCAATCGCTAAAATCCCTGATGATGCAGAACTTGGTGATAAACTCATCGACATCTGTTTAGTCATCATCGGTAAAGCAGTCAAAATGACTAAAACACAAGCAGATGATAAGTTGTTTGAGCAAGTCTCAGCAGCAATCAAAGCAAGATAAACGAAGGAGGGCACACCCCTCCTTTTTATTATAAATAAATAATAGGAAACACAATGTTCTTGGAGAATAACTAATGGCGATCTATGGTAAGATTGACGCTGCTGCATTTACACAGAACATTAGCGTCACTAATGGCGACGCTACTGTAACGAAAAATGCTGCTGATAGCGTAGTCCCAGGTGACGTACTAGAAATTTCTAGCGTTGCATATATTGTTAAACAGGTAACTAGCACTACTGCTATAGAGTTACATAAAGCATATGCAGGATCAACTGCAACAGTTACTGCATCAAGCGTAATTAAAAGAACCCCACCAAAAGCGGTTGCAGAATTTGTAATCAAAGGTGGAGATAGTATCACTGACTATCAATTAGTATTTGTAGATACAACAGAAGATGGAATTGCATCTAACAAATCTCGTGGTATAGACGGACCAGGATGGTGGTTGTATAGAACATACAATACAGCACAAGGAACCACACGTCATAAAGCAGAGAAACTTGCTGCACTAAGAGTAGCAGCAGGAACATCAGGTGATATGGCAGACGAGACAGTAGTAGCAGACGTACTTGAGACTATTACTATCGGTACACAACCTTCTAACCAGACCTCATCTAGTGGTGCTGCAACATTCACAGTTGCTGCAACTGTTGATCAGTCAGGTACAATCACATATCAGTGGCAGAAGAGAACTGCTAGTGGTACTAGATTTGCTGACGTAAGTGGTGCTACAAGTGCATCTCTTGTATTGTCTGGACAACTTGCTGCTAATGATGGTGACTCATACAGAGTTAAAGTTAACAGTAGCAAAGGTGCTAAAGAGGTAGTAAGTTCTATCGCAACTCTATCATTTGGTAGTTAATTAAATTATAATTCGTTATGAATTTTTCAGTGTTAACGAACGACAACTATATGTTGTTCGCTATGAAGCATTATGACAATCCCCAGTCTGTAACTTACGATGATTTCCAAGAAGATATGATGAGGTTTAAGTATCTCAAACGTCTTTTTGGCAGATATGTTAAGTCTGGGGTATTGCGTAATCATTTGATCTTAAATCATTTGATTGTATTGTTTAATGTGTTTGGTGAAGCAGCAATACCTTTATTGATTTTTAAAATTGAGATGGAGTATTGGTCTATTATGAAATCTTATCTATTATATCTGAATAGATTAGATCCGAATGGTGGCAATGGTATTCTTGATGAGATAATCATTGACGCTGAAGTTACATCACAGTTGAGTAAACTCTAATGCCCGCAGTATCAGTAGCACAACGTAGATTTATGGGGATGGTCAGAGCAGTCCAGAAGGGCGAGATGTCTGCACCATCGAAAGAGATTGCGTCTGCTGCTAAAGGTATGAAAAAGACTGATGTAAAGAAGTTCGCCTCTACTAAAGAGAAAGAACTACCTATGGTGAAAGAATATATGGTTGGGTATGGTGCTGTTGTATCGTCAGCAAGACCTGGATCTACCAGTCATAGTGATGCGAAAGGAAAGTATGTTGCTAAGACAGAGAAGAAAAAGAAAACTGTCAAAGAAGAAGGTGCTCCTACTATGAGCACAGGTTCTACTGCACAAGCAGCGGGATTCTCTGGTGACTCTGATCCTAATGGTCCTACAGCAGGACTAGATGAACCTTTAGGTGGTGTTGGTAGACCAGTTAAAGGTAGAAGGTTTAAATGTAAAACCAAAAAGAATGGAACCATCAAGTGTGGTCCTTCTACTACTAAAGAAAGTTATACTAGAAATGAGGGGAGATACTTTCCTTTCAAAGTAGAGTTCACTGAGTTTGAGGGAGAGACAGATTTTGTATTCTATGGTCGTAGTGTCTCTGATGTGAGACTACGTTTGAGGTCTATATACAGACCAGAAAAGTTTGATAAGATCAAAATCACCCGTCTAACACCTTCTACTGTGTTAAAATATTACTGGGATAAGCGTCAAGGAGCAATGTAGTGTCTGATATTAATTCAGCGATAATAGAAAGACTAGAAAAAGTTGTAGATACCCTTCAAGAGAACTCTGTAAAGATGGGTCAACTGCTTGCGGTTCATAATGAGAAGTTAGATAAGCAAGATAAGATTGATCAAGTTCTATTCGAGAAGGTAGATAGACTACACGCTGATGTGACCAGAGAAACAAACTCTATCAAGAAAGGATGCGAGAGAGATATTAGGATGGTAGATGATAGACTCAGGTTAATGGAAAAGAAGATGTGGAGTATCTTTGGTGCTCTTAGTATTATTTCTTTTCTTGTAAGTCCAGTTGGACAGAAAGTGATACAACCAATGTTGACAACTCAGACAAATACGAGTAATATAGAAGTCATTCCATAAAAATCTTTTGTAATGAGTTATGTTGATGTCAAGTATGCACGTCTTGTAGGCGGTCGTCTTGACAACTTCAAGGAAAAGAAGACAAACCTATACAATTTTAGATGCCCTTATTGCGGAGACTCACAGAAACATAAGTCTAAAGCAAGAGGGTATTTTTTCGTCAAAGGTTCTGACTTTATATTCAAGTGTCACAACTGTGGTGTTGGTAGAACTCTTGGAAATTTCTTGAAAGATCACGCACGAGACTTGTACGATCAGTTTGTTTTAGAAAGATATAAGATGGGATTGACAGGTAAAAGTACAAGGGTTGCTGAACCAAAATTTACGAGTGTTCAAACCAAACCAATCTTTAATACAGGTACTAAGATTCCAAAAATCTCAGACCTAAATAAAGAACACCCTGCAAGATCTTATCTTGAATCTAGAAATATTAATGGAGACAAACTTGATAGAATATTCTATGCAGAGAACTTTAAAGCGTTTGTTAACAAGTACAAACATACCTTTGATGATCTGCAAAAAGATAGTCCAAGGATTATAATACCACTCATAGACCAAAGTGGAAAATGGTTTGGAGTGCAAGGAAGATCACTTCTACCTGACTCAAAACTAAGATACATTACTATTATTTTCGATGAAACAAAACAAAAAGTCTTTGGTCTCGACACAATCGATAGCAGCAAGACAGTCTACATCGTGGAAGGACCGTTTGATTCCCTCTTCTTGGAAAACTGCGTTGCTATGTGCGGGTCCGATCTTGATCCTAGGTCGTTTGGTTGGAGCGATTGTGTTTGGGTTTTTGATAATGAACCACGCAACAAACAAATCACCAACCGAATCTCAAATACAATCTCTAGAGGTGATAAGGTCGTCGTCTGGAACAACTCCATAAAAGAAAAAGATGTCAACGATATGATTCTATCTGGACATAACGTTCAAAGTATAGTAGAATCAAACACCTACTCAGGGTTAACAGCACAAGTTAAATTTCAAAACTGGAAAAAAGTATGAACGTAATTAAAAGGGATGGCACTGCCGAACCTCTCAACCTAGACAAGATACATCAAATGGTTGAGTTTGCCTGTGAAGACATAACAGGTGTATCATCATCACAAGTAGAGATGAATAGTGGTCTACAGTTTTTTGATGGTATTGAATCAGAACAGATTCAAAATATTCTTATTAAATCTGCGAGTGATTTGATTAGTTTAGATTCACCTAACTATCAATTCGTAGCAGCAAGATTGCTATTGTTTAGTGTCCGTAAACAAGTATTTCCTGAGTGGAATCAAACAGGATACCCTAAACTAAAAGATCACGTAGAGACTTGTGCAGAAGTAGGAGTATATGATGGTGGAATCCTAAAGAAATATGACGATCAAGAGTGGGAAGAACTAAATTCTTATATAGATCATCAACGTTGCTATGGATTTACTTATGCAGGGTTGAGACAGATCGTAGATAAGTATCTTGTACAAGATCGCAGCACTGGTAAGGTATATGAGACACCCCAGTATATGTACATAATGGTTGCAGCAACTTTGTTCCAAGATTATCCTAAAGAAACGAGACTCGATTATGTCAAACGCTACTACACAGCAACCTCCAAAGGAAAAATCAACGTCCCAACCCCAGTTCTCGCAGGTGTTAGAACACCTCTTCGGCAGTTTGCGTCTTGCGTTCTGGTTGATGTTGACGACACCTTGGATAGTATTTTTACTTCTGATATGGCCATTGGTCGTTATGTCGCACAGAGGGCAGGTATTGGTATCAACGCAGGTCGCATCCGTGGGATCAACAGTAAAATCAGGGGTGGAGAAGTTCAACACACGGGTGTTGTACCGTTCCTCAAAAAGTTTGAAAGCACTGTCAGATGTTGCACTCAGAATGGCATTAGAGGTGGATCGGCAACTGTCCACTTCCCCATCTGGCACCAAGAAATAGAAGATATTATTGTACTTAAGAACAACAAAGGTACAGAGGACAACCGTGTCAGAAAACTAGACTATAGTATTCAGTTCAGTGAATTATTCTATAGAAGGTTCATAGAGAATGGAGAAATCACACTCTTCTCACCACACGATGTACCAGGATTATATGATGCTTTTGGAACTCCTGAGTTTGACGCACTGTATATTCAGTATGAGATGGATGAATCAGTACCTAAGAAAAAGGTAGGGGCACAAGATCTTATTCTAAACTTCTTAAAGGAAAGAGCAGAGACTGGTCGTTTATATATTATGAATATAGACCATTGCAATAGTCACAGTTCATTTAAAGACAAGGTTAATATGAGTAACCTATGTCAAGAGATAACTTTACCCACTGATCCTGTAGATCATATAGATGAAGACGGTGGTGAGATTGCACTCTGCATTCTATCTGCTATTAACGTAGGTAAACTACGTAATCTCAATGAGATGGAAGAACTATGTGATCTTGCAGTTCGTGGGTTAGAAGAACTAATTGATTACCAACGCTACCCTGTTGCAGCAGCACGACGTAGCACCCTTGCAAGACGCTCCTTGGGCATTGGTTACATCGGTCTAGCACATTACCTAGCAAAGAATGGATTTAAGTATAACGATCAAGGTGCATATGACTTGGTACATCAACTAACTGAGTCATTCCAATACCACCTACTCAAGGCATCAAATGAGATAGCAAAAGAGAAAGGTGCTTGTGATGGTTTCTCCCACACAAAATACTCTGATGGAATCTTACCAATAGATACATATAAGGGTGAGGTAGATCAGATAACAAAAGAGGGATACAATTATGATTGGGAATCTCTTAGGAATTCTATCAAAGAGTTCGGACTCAGGCACAGCACTCTGTCCGCACAAATGCCTTCGGAGAGCAGTTCCGTTGTGTCTAATGCAACAAACGGAATCGAACCTCCTAGAGACTACTTGTCCGTTAAGAAATCAAAGAAAGGACCTCTTAAGCAGATTGTTCCAGGGTTTCCACATCTAAAAAACAAGTACACTTTACTATGGGATATGCCATCGAATGAAGGTTATATCAAAATCACATCTGTTATGCAAAAGTTTTTTGATCAGGCAATCAGTGGTAACTGGAGTTATAATCCAGAGAACTATGATAATGATGAAGTGCCTGTCTCTGTTATGGCACAGGATCTTCTTACCACATACAAGTATGGTTGGAAAACTTCTTACTATCAGAATACATATGATGCTAAGAAAGAAATTGAAGAACCTGCACATCCAATGGGATGGAGGGATGATGTTCCTATGGACGAAACCAACCAAAGATTAAACCAATTAATACAAGAATTAGAACAGGAGGAAGACTGTGACAGTTGCAAAGTTTAAACTTAACAACGACGATCAACAAATGCCAAAGACAAAAATAAAAGGAGTAACGGTATTCAATAAAGAAAAGAATAATACCAATCAATCTCCTATGTTCTTCGGACCACCTCTAGGAGTCCAAAGATATGACGGTGCTAAGTACCCAGTGTTTGATAAACTAACTAATCAACAACTAGGATACTTCTGGAGACCAGAAGAAGTATCATTACAAAAAGATCGAAGTGACTTTGCTACATTAAATGAAACACAGAAACACATCTTCACATCAAATCTCAGGTATCAGATCCTCCTTGACTCCGTACAAGGTCGTGGTCCTGGTCTTGCTTTCATCCCTTACTGTTCAATACCTGAGTTAGAATCTGCTATGATTGCGTGGGAATTTTTTGAGATGATACACTCAAAAAGTTACACACATATTATCAAAAATGTATATCCAGATCCATCAGTTGTTTTTGACACCATCTTAGACGATGAAAAGATACTTGCACGTGCTAAGAGTGTTACAGAAGCATATGATGACTTCATAAACTGTGCACAACAGTATGGATCTAGTAATATGTGGGAACACAACCTTGACGGTGTTCCTCTTGGTCACTATGAACTCGTTGAATTAAAACGTAAACTTTATAGGGCAGTAGTAAATGTCAACATTTTGGAAGGAATTCGCTTCTATGTCTCCTTTGCGTGCTCGTTTGCATTTGGAGAACTTAAACTTATGGAGGGATCAGCAAAAATTATCTCCCTCATCTCAAGAGACGAAGCACAACATCTTGTCCTTACTCAACAAATCCTCGGAAAGTGGGCACAAGGAGACGACCCAGTAATGCTCCAGATAATTAAGGAGGAGAAAGATAGAGTAACTGAGATGTTTGTCAACGCAGTAAACGAAGAGAAAGCGTGGGCAGAATACTTATTTAAAGATGGTAGTATGATAGGATTGAATGCTAAACTGTTAGGTCAGTATGTAGAATGGATTGCTAATCGTAGAATGAAAGCGATAGGTATAGATCCAATCTATGATATACCTTTAAGAAACAATCCTCTACCTTGGACAGAGCACTGGTTAAACTCTAGAGGACAACAGAATGCACCACAAGAAACTGAGATAGAATCATATATCGTAGGTGGTATTAAGCAAGACGTAACCTCTGACACCTTCAAAGGGTTCGAGTTGTAACAGAACGGGTATTAAAACCTTTTAGTTGTATAAATATATGTGAATGGTGACATTTCTCTAAGAATATGTTATCATTATTTACAAACGTTCATCTAAATGATTAGTCTTGCACTATCGGGGTTTCTAATCGCTGAACACAATCCATCTCATTGGGAGATGTCTTGTTCAGAGTGGAACCAGAATAGGGTAGAGATTATGAGCGATCAGAATCTTATACCTGATGCCAAGGAGTATCTTATAGATTACTTCCGAACAAAGGTATCCGACGATAGATGTGATGTCTTTATCATTGGACGCAAGTAAGTCGCGGAACGGTACGTTCATCCTATGATACATATGCTTGGACTATTATTAGCATCTACTCAGGTAGTTACTGTCTCCTGTGGAGATATTAACGAACTTGTAAATCGTGCTAAGGTCTACCCAGACATTAGTGAAAAAGATAGACAAGAAATTGTTGATCTTTACTATGAGTTTGGTGAAACACAAGGACTGTATTGTAAGGACGCAAACGACTGAAGGAACGGATCTTAAAAACATCCAACTACTTTAGGAGTAAACAAATGGCACAAGTAACTTATCGTGGTATCCCTTATGATACCGACGCTCGTGTACAGAGTCAGAAGACTCAACAACCACAACAGAAAAATCTCGTTTATAGAGGTTTAAAAGTAAAGGAGGCATAATAATGATGATTGTAACACAGTTGTCCCTCCTCATCGCAGTTGCCCTTTCAATATTTTATTTTGAAGTCCTTCTACTGCACAAGTTAGAGGGGTAAGATCTATGTTAAGAATCCATTTTAGTTGGGGTCTTGACTATGATTTACCAGAGTATGATCCTGAGATCCACGATCCGAAAGAGGTATTCGCTATGCTATGCTATAGAGGAGTGCACTACGCTAAATGGGTTCAATTAGATAAATTCAATATTAATAACTGGTTTCTGCATAACCCTAGACAAACAGAAAATTAATGTTATAATATAGAGATCCGCAAGGGTCTCTTTTTTTTACTCGAACTAAATAATGACAAAAAGGAAACGTCCAATGAAAATCTTTCTAGACTGTTCTGATCCAGAATTACTTAAACCTGCAATAGATACAGGTTTAGTTGATGGAGTAACGACGAACCCAACCTTAATGAAGAAACAAGGTATGGAACCAGTAGATGTTATCTACAAAATCTCAGAATTATTTTCGTGGAGTTCTTCTGTAAGTGCAGAGGTTGTAGGTGAGACCGCAGATCAAATGTTAGAGATGGCGGTAGACTACTATCAGATAGCACCTAATGTAACAATTAAATTACCCTGTACTGTAGAAGGATTGAAAGCGTGTAGTGATCTTACAGAAGATGGTATCAAGACTAATATAACTCTCATATTCTCAGCAGCACAAGCAATACTCGCAGCAAAAGCAGGTGCAACATACGTATCACCTTTTGTAGGACGTGTATATGACCAATCATTTGATGGTATAGGTCTTATAAAAGATATATCTTCACTGTATATGATGCACGATATAGAGACTCAGGTACTATCTGCATCAATAAGAGATGTTAAACAGGTCACAGACTCATATAAAGCAGGTGCAGACGTAGTTACAATGCCCCTACCAATATTTTACAAGATGTATAAGCACGTCTTGACAGACACAGGACTATCACAGTTCAATAAAGATTGGGAACAGTTACAATCAGACTTAAACAATGGATAAAGACAAACTTAAAATGTTGATTGGTGAATTAAAGTACCTAGTCACAGAACTTGAATCAGAAGTCTACTCAGACATTGCTACATATACTGAGGGACCTGATCATTTACCACAGTATGAGCAAGAAGGAGTCGAGCACGAATGAACACTATGATAACCCGTGGATCTTTGATAGCAATATCTTTAACAGCATTGACATTGGGAGTAGTTACGGGTTCGTCTATATCATCACGAACGAATGCACTGGACAAAAGTATATCGGACGCAAATACTTTGTTCAAAAACGAAAACCTAGAGGTGGAGGTAGGAGACGTACGAGTGAAAGCAACTGGAAGAGTTACTATGGAAGTTGTCCAGATCTTAAGCGAGATATTAAGCGGTACGGAAAGCAAAATTTTTCCAGACGAATCCTCTCCTTACACCCCACCATTGGAAAGACGAACTATGAAGAGACACGACAACTTTTTATCAACAATGTACTAACAGAAAAATTAGAAGACGGTGAACCTGCTTACTATAATAGCAACATACTTGGTCGTTACTATAAGAAAGACTATTATGACTAACATAGGTTCCTCAAGATCTCCTTGAGGATTGTACACAGTTTATAGGAAATGTCCTATGCCTATCACAAAGTCAGACCTGTCAATTCTAAGGTCAGCAGTAAACGGAGACGTTTCATTAGACACTGATAACCCGTCACTGTTTAATAGAATCTTCAAATTGTATGAGAAACGTGGAGTAGAGTTCTATGGTGATCCAGAGGATGACTACGAAATACTCATAGACCATATTGCATCAGACATTGGGTACGCTTTTTAATCTGTCACAATGACCCCTCCACAGGGGTCTTTTTATTGTGTATAATAAGTACACTAACATTATTATTATGCAACTAATTCACGAAAGATTTCCATATAAGTATGTTACTTGTGGTGATCTAGAAATCAATGGCAAACCAGATTGTCGTATTCTAAAGTTTGATGAGTACACAGAGAGATACAAAACAATGTACTACTGTGACAATATGGATCAGATGATGACCGCTATAGAGGACTTTGACTACACCAAATGGTTAGACCCATCAGGACCTCCTTGTTACGTGCGTGACAGTTCTGATACAGATGCTACACTAATCTCTTAATAAAAGTTTACATATCAGCATATTGAGTAAGGATTTGTACTCATTTTCCTAAAAGACTTGACACAAATCTTTACAATGCTATATAATATATGTAACGTTTCTTTACAAACACAATGACAGTTATTACTGAATCAGGTGGAAGACAAAATGCCTTCCCAAACGAAACCCGTCCTTACATAGACGAGTCTGTTTCTTACGAAGGTTATCCTCAGAATGCTGAGAAAGTTAACGGTCGTTGGGCGATGATCGGATTCGTAGCATTGTTAGGTGCATACGCAACTACAGGGCAAATCATTCCAGGTATCTTCTAATGAACTATTGGAAGAACGCAGAGAAAACAAACGGTAGATTAGCAATGATGGGTTTCGCTATCGCTGTAATAAACTACGGTTTTACTGGATGGATAATTCCAGGATTCTATTAATGAAATTTCAATCACAATTCACAATCAACAAAGAGGAAAAACTAATGACTCCAGAAGCAGAAAGATTTAACGGTTGGGCAGCAATGCTTGGTTTCGTAGCAGCAGTTGGTGCTTACACATTCACAGGTCAAATCATTCCAGGTATATTCTAAATGAAAAGACACCCTGTGCCATTTAAAGTTGTGCCATACATTTTCTTTGTGGCACTAGGTATGAGTACATTTACAACTACAGCATTCGTATAAAATGAACAACAAAGACATTTTTGAAAGAGCAGTAGGAAGACCCGCAATGTTGGGTTTCATTCTCCTATGTGGCACTTATCTAACAACAGGACAACTAATTCCAGGTATAGTTTAATGAACAAAGAAATTGAAAAACAAAAAGTAGTTGCCGAGAAACTTAATGGCAGATTCGCTATGCTCGGTATCATTGCAGCACTAGGTGCTTACTTTACAACAGGTCAAATCATCCCAGGTTTTGTTTAATGGGATTAGAGGCAGACTATAACACTTGGTTTCATACCATACTGTTTCCTTTTATGCCAGTAATCACGGTATTCTTGTGCAGTTGGTTGATGCTAGGTGACTTGCCTTTCGACGACGACGATGATGATGATGACGGTGGAGGAGGAGTAATGACTCCTGTTTACAACTACGCACCATCAGGAGCATAAATGAAGTATCAATTAATTTTTGCTGTTGTACTAGCAGCATTCGCTATCAAAGGCGATATAATAACAAGTTTATTTTACGCATAATATATAAGGGTAGCACTAACGCTACCCTTTTCTTATGAAATATAGACTTGAGTATCAAACAGGAGATTCAGATAAGTGGATTAAGATGAATAACTATCGTAATTTATCTGATGCAAAATCTGAATTTTATCTATTTCTCTGTAGACAATCTCAAAATATGGTCTACAATAAAACTAAAATAAGAAGAGTACACGATGACTGACCTTTCACTAAGAACAAAATCCTATCTACAACTCAAGAAATACTTCAAGGTTTGTGACAACCAGAAAGTCTATGAGTTCTGTGACTATTGGATCACAAGTGGAAATACTGACACAGATGGACTAGACGAAGCATTTCGTGTAAGATATAACATAGATAAACTCGGAGACTAAATTAATGAAAGTGTCATACTTATTGATACTTCTTACAATATCTGCTATGGTATTGTATCTCCCACAAGTTGCTTATGTACGCTAATGACTTTTCTATCTTGTCCACCAGTATATACTCTTCCTGGAACTTGGACTAAATGTGACCACGCATTGATACCACACTTTGAATTTAATGTGGGACCTTCACTCGCAGTTTTCCTAGGATTAATTACAATAGGGATACTGATATACAGTAAACAATCAATTAAAAAATGAGAAACCAGATGATTTCAGCACTCCTTGCTCACGCACAAGGAGATATTCAAAAACATAAGATGAATGTAGAGATTTATTTAACCAATCCTACTGGCATTGGTGAGCATTCAGATATTATGGAAGCAATCGAGCAAGAATTAAATATGATTGCTAAGTATGAAGATCAAGTATCTGTCATCAAAAAACATTTTCTTATAAAGGATTGACAAAGTTAGGAAAAGCATATATAATAATTAGGTTGTGAAGTTTTGTAACTTCCTCGACCATTTTTTTACGAAGGACCCGAAAGTATCGTAACCCTGAGTACAAACTGCTCTCAAACCGAGACCTATAGGCAGTATAAAACTTCGTCTCTCATATCCACCAGTGAAGGGATTGGTGGAAATAAGTATCGCACTACCCTTTGTGCCCTACTTAAACGTTCTATTAAATGACAACTTCAAACATTACACGCAGAGAAAGTGGTCTCCTACAGGGTTGGCCAGAGTTCTGCGAGTGGGTAACATCAACTAACAACAGAATATATGTTGGTTGGTTCGGAGTCTTAATGATTCCTGCATTACTTACTGCTGCTGCGTGCTTCATCGTAGCATTCATCGCTGCTCCACCTGTGGACATCGACGGAATCAGAGAACCAGTTGCGGGTTCTTTTATGTATGGTAACAACATCATCTCTGGTGCTGTAGTTCCATCTTCAAACGCAATCGGTCTACACTTCTACCCAATCTGGGAAGCAGCAACAGTAGACGAA